>WNGJ01002101.1_pt1 | contig 20022 bp, 31 predicted proteins | sample 5400611 | NCBI WGS metagenome assembly WNGJ01 (sample SAMN13153375, study PRJNA577476) | soil metagenome | isolation source: 40 cm soil or saprolite under Garry oak tree replicate 1 | place: USA:California | collected 2016-06-15
TTAGCCATTTCTGGATTATGCCTGATAGCATCTACGACAAGCTAGGATATGCCACCTTAGAGCCTCGTGAGGGGTACAATGTGTTCTTTACCAGGGATAAGGACGATACCCGTTTCCCTGAGCCTAGAGCCGCCCGTGTGCGTAAGGATAGCACATATGCAACGGTGTACGTGTGCTATCCACACCGCCCGCGTTTTGCCTGGAACGTCTCTCACCCTCTCGACATCTTAGCAGCGATAGACTACCTGGAAAGGGAGTTAAAAATCACGGTGCAATGGTCACCTGGGCACATCTCACATCAGTTGTTGAAGCTGAAAAATAGTAGCTCTATTCGTGAGAAGTGGTTGCGAGAGTCCACTGTTGATCTGTTCAAACTACCCTTCAAGGAAAGCGCACGCCCACTAAAACTACGCAAGCCTTTGACGTTCGACATGACCGGAAAATACCTCCATTGCTACGACAAGAACTCGGCATACCTTGCCGCTGCTCAAGGGTTAAACGTGGGTTGTGGCGATCCGGTGTACGTGTCATACGAGCAATGCGCGGATATCAACATAAAGCTCCCTGGTATATACCACGTAAAGATGGTTACATGGGATTTCGGAGAGTTGCCACCTATCATCGATAGGGAATGGGTAACTGGCGATATTCTCCAATATGCAATCAGTGAAGGTCATCGCGTGGAAATAGTGGAAGCATGGCAGTTCACGGAACATCACCAACTCTTTCGAGAGTGGGGAAGTGATTTATGGAATACACGCGTCAAGCTTAATCCTGAGAATAAAGAGTGTGACGGACGCTTTCCGTATGCACCTGGACGGGCTAATGCATACCGTACCGTCAAGAAAATTGCAACGTTAGGTCCAGGCAGGTTTGCTATGGAGGAAGTCTCACACGATTTCATGCGCCCCGATTGGTGGTGGTCTTTCGTGGGACGTGGGCGCGTCAATGGATTGAGGAACCTCAAGAACTTCGTTGCCAATCCTGATGTCTCTGTCCAGTTCATCGACAATGACGCGATGACCTTCCTTTGTAATGAGGCTAATCATCGCATAGCGGTTCCCGGCATTCTGGACAGGGAAGGACAATTGGGAGGATACAAGCATGTGTGGAGCCTGGAATTGACAGAAGGGATTATTAGCGCGTCTCACCGGCTTACTGACGGGAAGCTCGTTACCTTCCTGTCTCATCTGGCATTAGAATTGGAGGAGAAATAACATGAAAGATCAGCAATTAGAGGATGCTCTAAACAGCGCCACACGAACTATACATATGGACACGAAAGAGCAAATAGTGGACTACTATCAAGAGAAGTATGGCGAGAGAGGATGGACGCGCAAAATAGCAGAACAAATACAGCCGTACACTCATAACAAAGCTGGTACTGGCCCTATGAGCTTGAGCAACATCATGAGGAATTTCCAGGGTGAGAGGTTGAATAAATCATCGTCTCGTAGTCAGATTGATTTTAAAGCGCTCGGTCAAGAACTACCACCGATACGCCGTGAATTGAAACCTGGACATACCAGCATCACCATCACCGTGAGAGGAGACATGCACCAGGGGCCAAAGAACTATGACAGCACTGAGCCAATAACAGCGAAGGCTACCTTTTCAGGCAATGATGCTGTGATGTTTATCAACAATCCGAGCTATGAAGACATCTATGAGGAGTATGGCTTGGAAGGTGATATTCATGTAGATGGAGATTATGAAATAGAAGTTAGCAGTGTGAGCATCTCATAAGAAAAGCGTGCTATCCAGACAAGTGATAGCACGCCTCTCTCGCGTCAATTCAGTGCTTTCCGCGTCACCGTTGTTCAATCAATCGTAGGGACTGGTAAAAACAATAATCACTAGGAGGAATTATAACAATGAACACCACTCAAGTCAATCGTCCTGTTATCGTTTGTCTGTGTGGATCAACGCGATTCATGCCAATATTCCACGAAGTAGCAGCACTTGAAACACTAGCAAATAAGATTGTCGTCGGACCTGCATGTGTAACAACGCAATCAGGAACAGAGGTAGACTCAGAAATCAAGCGGCGATTAGATGAGCTACACTTGCGAAAGATTGATCTCGCTGATGAAGTGCTCATCTTGAATGTTGGCGGCTATATAGGCCAGTCTACACGCCGTGAAATTGCCTATGCACAAGCGAATAACAAGGTTGTACGTTATTGGGAGGAATAAGCACATGAAACGATTGACCACCAAGAGGTTTGTTACCTCACTACGCCAAGCCAACCGATACCGCAAAGCCGGTGAACGCTTGTTTTGTAACGTGCCTGGACAGGAAAGAACACCCGTTCAAGATATCGGGTATCGCATGGGAGCGGCATATGAGAAAGGAAACTTTGAAGTGCAGGTCAACGGTTCCGATGAGTGGATAACGCCGCTTGTGTTGTGGGCGGAACCTGAATGTATTAATTTGTGGGACTTGTTTGACCAGATTTAATGTATGGATATGCGCCCCGCTATGGTGGGGCGCTACTTTTTCCGTTTCGGTTTCCATCCCATTTTACGCAGTGACCCGTAAATGTACGCATTCTTCCTCTTTCCGGTTAAATGCTTCTTCCTAGCCTCTCGCATAAGCCTCTTTTCTAATTTCTTCGGCATAGTTCACCTTTACCGCTTCTATGTCAGCGTCCACCATCATATTGACCAGTTCGTCAAAATGTACGCTCGGTGTCCAGCCTAGTTCTTTCCTTGCTGCGCTAGCATCACCAGCCAGATAATAGACATCGGTACGCCGCTGCATGGCAGGATCGAAGGCTACATAGTTGATCCAATCCTGTATACCGATACGAGCAAAGGATTTTTGCAGGAACTCCTTGACTGTGTGAGTCTCACCCGTAGCAACCACATAGTCCTTTGCTCTGTCTTGTTGGAGCATCAGCCACATTGCACCAACGTAGTCACCAGCGTAACCCCAGTCACGCGCGGTGTCCACATTGCCTAGCTCAATGAAGCTTTGCAACCCCATTGCGATACGAGCTACACCCCTGGTTATTTTTCTGGTTACAAAGTCTTCTCCTCTGCGTGGTGACTCATGATTGAAGAGTATTCCGTTGCAGGTAAACATACCGTGCGCTTCTCGGTAGTTGATCATATTCCAGTAACTAGCCTGTTTCGCAATTCCGTACGGACTTCGTGGATGGAAAGGAGTTCTTTCATTCTGGATACTGGCGTCAGTTTTGCCGAACAATTCGCTCGTTGAGGCTTGATAGATACGAGGATACATGCCAGTATGTCGGATCGCTTCAAGCAAGTTGAGCGGTCCTGTAGCGTTTGTTTGCCATGTTAGGAACGGTTGTCTAAAGCTATCGCCTACGTGACTCTGAGCGGCAAGATTGTACACTTCATCCGGCATGGAGTCATACAACGCGCCTATGAGAGACGGCATGTCTAGCAAGTCACCATGTAGCAGGGTGATATCATCGAGGATGTGAGCTATTCGCGTGTAGTTGGGAGTGGACAGCCGCCTGACCAGACCATACACCTTGTAACCTTTGCTGAGAAGCAACTCAGCTAAATACGAGCCATCTTGCCCCGTCACTCCAGTGATCAGTGCAGATTTACTTACACCCATTTGATACGTCCCTCCCGATAACATAAGTATCCTGTAGTTAACCAGATTGGCTCGTTATTCTCATCTGGCATACAAACGGTGATATGCTCCTGTGCGATATAACCATGACCTTCCATCAGGTCAATGATAGGCTGTATAAGTCCCTTCTCGTGTATCTCGACAAAGACAATAGGGTTTTCCCTGTCCAGGGTTTCAACGGCCCCTTTAAGCACTTCTAGCTCATGTCCCTCCACATCGATCTTTATGAAGTGGACAGGCGATATTTCCAGGGTATCTATCGTCCTCATAGGGATCTGTTGAGCACCGTTTCCAACCTGGACGCCCATCGGAGTATTAGGTTGCGTAGGATCGAGGTTCGCCACATTAGTTTGACCGTCATAGCTACCTAATGCGATATTCAACGGCAATACATTATAGACCAGATTAAGCAGCAAGTTAGCGCATAGGTTGTAGAATGTGCGTGGTTGCGGTTCAAACGCGTAGACAGTATCAGCAACACGAGCAAAGTTGATGCTATGTGATCCAACGTTAGCTCCCACGTCTAATACCGTTCCCCTAGCGAACTGCATCAAGTCTTCTATCTCTCTCACATTTTCTTGCAGGTTAACCTCTAGTAATGGATCGTGCGCGTTGATGACCATGCAGCCGTAGCTGGTGTTTATGAAGCGGTAGTGCTCGGTGATGTGCTGCTCTTTTCGATCATATCCAGCAACTGTATCCACTCGTTTTCCCTCCTTTCCCACGTGTTCTGCTCACACCACAAACGTGCAATATCCGCTTTCCATGCCGCTTCCTCACGGTTACGGTACACATAATCTAATTGGTCAAGAAAGCTTTGGGCGTGTGGAATGCTAGCCATGCTGTTCCCGTTCTGATAGACAAAAAGCGTGTGATCCAGGTCACCGCCTGTCTTGACACCCCAACCACGTTCTTGGTTCTCGCCCAGTATATCGAGGTTTGCCGTGTTGTGAGGCACGACAACCGGGATACCAGCACACATCGCCTCGGTAGTGGTTAAGCCCCAACCTTCACCCGTTGAGGTTGAGATAAGACAATCAGCAGCGTTGTATAGCTCGTTGAGCGTTTCCCGGCCCCACGGCTCTGCTAGATTGAGCCCGCTGAATAGGATCTCAGCCGGTGACTTGTAGACATCGCATCCCACCATTTGAGCCTGGAAGGTCAACGAGCCGCCAGCGTCATTTATCACACTATGCATGTATAAAGAGGCATCAGGATGTGTTTTGTGGAACTCATGAAAGATAGCCATGCAGCGTGCCAAGTCTTTACGCGGTTGGTTGCGATTGACGTTGATACAGAGAAAGCGGTCTGCGTACGCCTCACCAAAGTACTTCACTCTGAGCGCGCGCCGTTGCTCTCTTGACAGGGGATAGAATGTCTTTGCGTCGCAACCTAGCCAGATAACGGACGTATAGGCCGCAACTTCAGGTGCATACTTCTCAATGACACTCTTGGCATGCTCGGTATAGACTACTGGCACGCTACACCACGTAAACGGTGTAAATGCGTAGTCTAGCGAGAAGTCACCGTCAATCGGCATGTAGAAGATAGAGTGCTTTTCGGGATACTCCCTCTGGATCTTTCCAACCATCTGCAATAAATCATTGTTCCAACCCATATCACCCTGGTACACGAAGACATCCCAGTCTAGTGCCTCTATATGCTTTGTGATGTTTTCCAGGTTCCTTTGATGGTCTAGTGTGCGTTCCTCGCCCGGCACTTCGTCACATCCAACAATCTCATACGGATACTCAGCACGATCATAGGAAGCGTGATAATGTGTGCTTGCCACCATCGTTACGTCCATAACCTGTGAGAACGCATGTGCAAGGTGTTTGTTGACATGACCAAAACCAGTAGGATTTAACGGTGACTCACCATAAAAAAGTAACTTCATGTGGTATGCTATCTTTCAAGAGGAACGTTGTAATTGCCCTACAACGTTCCTTTTTTGATGACTACAAACTTTCTGGTATCCATGACTGCAATGCTGTAAAGTAACGGAACTTCACAGACTTACCAGCCGATAGCGTGATAGCGGCCTGTTGGCTTGCACCTGCACTTGACGTAGGAATAAGGATGTTCGAGCCTGATGCGGCAATGTTTACCAAAGTGACCTCAAGACCATTCTGGTAGATACCACTTGTAGAGGCGCTTGAGGTAGGCGTCAGCACGCATGTAGCGGTAGTTGATGCGGCACTCACAAAGAGCACGTGGGGACCGCCTACACTCATTCCAGAGGTCATTGTGATAGCCACACCTGATGTGCTAAGGCTCTGTGACGATGTGGTTGTGGGAGGAATGCCGCCCGTTACCACGTCGTAGTTCAACCCGCCCGATACGACGAGACCGCCCGTGAAAGAGCTATTCAATCCACCCGCTGAGATACTAGAAACGGTCATTGCACTGGCGAATGATGCGCTTCCGGTAGTGACTAGCGTACCCGCAATGTTGAGGTTACCAGGGTTGCCATTGGGATCATTGACCACCGTCATCGATCCAACGATACGCGTATTGTCTGGATTGGTTAAAACGTCAAATGGCATATTCGTCTCCTTTAGGGCATAAGCACCCACGTAGCAACAATTGCCTTGTGTGTGACATTGTGATCAGTAAACGCAATAAACATTAGAACAAGTGCAATCATAACAAGCACTACGGTCAACCATGCATCTCCCATATCTCGCATTCGTCTGGATACCATCTCATGCAGGAACATGGTGTCACCTTCCTACTTGCCCGTGCCGATGTGCAAGGAGAGGATGCATGTGTTCGTCAATACAGGCGTGTGCTACTTTTAGCCAACAATCTCGACTACACGCCCAGTGTTCCTCTAGTGGGCATTGAAACGGCATAATCGATGGGTGTCCAGCCACGCCTATTTGCATCATGATATTTATGGCCGTGCTACCGGGAACCGCAGTTCCGCACGCTTCACACGTTCTATCTGGATCAATCGGGATGGCTTTTTCAGGCGTGGCACCCGGTTGTATCGCTTGTAGCATTGTTTCCTCTCCTTATCCTAAGATGCACAGGGCTTTAAATCCCAGTCCAGCGGCGCTAGTGATGTGAACCTGCGTCGAGGTGATACTGTCGTACCCCATCGTTTGACTGCCATTGACGGAACACATCGGTATAACAATAAATGGAGTACCACCCGCTCCGTGAGTAAATGTGCCGGTTGTGGTTCCTGTGAATGTATGTGTCCCACTGATGGTATCACCTGTTTTCCATGCGATACCCGAATTGACAAATGTTAGACCTACATTTGTGGTAACGCTTGAGCTAGTAGCTACGAGAATGTCCGTTGCGCCGGGAACCTGCAAATTAATGCTACCAGAACTTGGGGCTTGAATACGCGTCTTATTGCCGCCTACACTCAATGCTGGAACCGTGCCGCTTACTTGGAGCAACCCGGCCCATTTTGTGATATTGCCCGATCCATCAGTGGTGATTGCTCCATTGTCCAGCGAAGTCGTCCCATTGACCGCTAGGTTGTTGGCAACAGTGATCCCGTTCCCGGCCCCGTTGAAGGTTGCGCCCCCTGTAGCGGTAAGCGTTCCCGATACGAGCGCGTTATTCGTGACGGTTATGCCATTGCCTGCGCCGTTGAAGGTGACATCTCCTGTGAACGCTGATGTCCCAGTAACCGCTAGTGTGCTATCCAACGTAGCGGCCCCGACACTCTCGAATGTGCCATCAACCTTCAATGCCCCTAGCGCCTCTGTCAGCACTGCCACCGCTGCTAGTTTTACCGCTGGACTAGCACCTGCTACAAGTTGGAGAAGTGTGGTGAGCGTACCGGCATTATCACTCTTAATGGTTAGATTGCCAGAGTTATCAGCGTTCCATGTCGCGCTTCCTGCATCAGACGGTGTTGCAGTGATAATGTTCGTGCCGGGAGGTTGACCGTTGTTGAGTAAGAATGAAGATCCTGTTGCCACAGTATTTATCGTATTCCCTATATTAGTTTGACGCACCAATGGCGCTGGATACGTGCCCGGTACGGCTTCATTGTGGTCAAACGTCTCAATAACAACCTGACTGATTGGTGCACCGCTGCTCGTAAGCGTGCTGTAAACTGACCATGTAACTAGCGGTGTCGGAAGATCGCTAAGGCAGTAAAGCATGGCAGTCCAGGCAGGGACGTATGTTGTGTAGTTATTCGAGAAGGTAAGCTGTACATTGACGTTGCTCTCGTTGTACACCAGCATCTTTCCACGATTGCCCGGAAATGCTACGTTAAATGTCCCACTGGATGCGCTAGACGGATTGAAATTCGTGATAATCTTCATAGCATTGCCGCCATTTCAGCACCTTCCACGGCCCCACTACTTCCACCTTTGGCGAGGAATGGCAGAATATTTGACATCGCATTGTTGCCACCTTCACTGCTACCGCTGGTATCCACAAAGTTTCGTATCACCTGAATGATGAGGTATAGCCCTAAAATGACCAGTATCACCCGGATAAGGACCGCCGACATTTGAGTAGCCGCGTTGGTTGCTACCGCGCCAATCCATTTAGCTGGATCTGTGAAGCTCACACCAAAGGCCGTATCCTGAATAGCAGAGGTATCAACATCGAAAATGCTGGAAAGAACCATATATTCATCGACGCTCACAAGGAACTGTTTGACATCGGCATTAGGGGCAAGTTGGAACTTTTTAGCCACTGCAACCGGCATGTCTAGCAAGCTTGTCTGACTTGCGCCTGACCCCGTTGCCCACACAAATGTTATCCCTGGCCCCACATTGATTGTGGTCTGACGGATTGGATAGCCCGATACCGTTTGCAGTACCGCTGCATTCTTGTCATTCCAGTTCATATTCGAGACAGTGACAGTCCCGTTGTTGTTGACCTTTTCAACTATGCCTACGTGCCCTAGACCACCTGCTCCCTGGACGTTGGGTGCCATCACAATGATACTTGGTATGCCATTTGGAGGCGTGCCAGAGACGCGCCAGCCGCTTGATTGTGCACCTTGCGCCCACTGGTAAGCGTTGCCATTCCACGGCACGTAGTACCCTGTTTTGTCGTGGTAACGTTGATCTGCCCACCACGTACATTGCCCCAGTGGAAACCCGTTACTGCTCCCTGATTTAACAGGTGTAGTTGTTGTACTTCCACCACTTAGATACTGCCTGTACGCGCCGTTGGTGTAAGTTGTCCATGCGTTCCAATTCGTACCACCATTGCTAATGGAGTACATTGCGCGCGCGTTCTGCGTGGCATTCTGCATGGCAGACGCGCTATAGGATGGATGTGCTTTTAAGTTGATCTGCCATAAGCCCCAACTATCCTCATAGATCGTCAACGCGTGCGCGCTAGTATTGCCGCCGCTCTCAGCCATAGCGATTGCAGCAGCAATATTGACAGCATTGCCGCTCAGTCCAGTCTGCTGTGCTAGACTCTGCAATTGAGCTATGTTGAGTATCGGCATATCACCTCCTCATTAGTTATTCGATGGAACCGTTGCAATGCTATTGGCCGCTGGAAAACTACTTTGCAAGTCGAATGCACTCACGTATCCACCACCTGCAACCGGATACCAGAAGTTTGTCCCGTTGGTTCCTCCCAGATTAGAGGTCCCTGCCACTGCTGGACCTATGACCTGTATTTTTGTCCCATAGCCAGCATAGCCAGTGGTATCCGTTGGGGTTGCCGTCGGTGCACTCCTAATCGGTACACCTTGCGCGTGTGAGGTATCGTAGCTCCTTACCGTCGGATTGCCGTATCTGGTACGAACGATGTCATCCTGATGTGTGCTCGGTATGGTTGCACTTGTCGTTGGAGTCGATGAAACAGCTACGGTTACAGGTGTAGCGGGTGCTGTGATCACTACAGGTTGGATATACGCGGCTTGCGGTTGATAGTATCCTCCCGGTGAAGTTGTCGCTGCTAACGTTGTACCGTCAGGCGTAGCGGTACTGGGAACCGTTGCACCGCTCTTTTTTATCAGAATATAGCCAACTACCAGGATACCAGCAATAGCAGTGATCATTAATGCCGGTGACTTCTTGACCAAGTGAAACAGATCCTTTACACCTGGCTTTTTACCGCTCTCCTCTATCGGCATGGTTCCACCTCATTGCTGACTCCAGTGAAAATACCCTTGACAGGCGCTTGCCCGTTGAACACTGCGTTCGTGGGGAATGGCACGTTAGCATTAAACGCGAAAGGATTGTTGGGTATCTTTGGCATGATATACGCGTTGTCGTCGCTACGGCCCCACCCTACACGGGCATTAGGATATCCAACCCATTTCTGGTTACGCATAGGATTAAGCCCCACTACGAGCGGTCTAGCGTAAGGCTTGCTCTCCATATACCCATACGTTTCCATCTGAAAACTTGCAGGTGAATATGGTGGTATGGCTGTATTGTTTTCCGGTACACCCGGTAAGTCGTAAGGAAAGATGCTCATGTCAACCTCCTATCTATTGTGGATAGTTGGCGAAGTTCCCCTGTGCATTGCGCCCAGTACTCTTTAAGATGATGCTTCCCAGATTAGTACCCAAGCTGTTTAATACTTGAGTTGAACCAGCATAGTAGGCAACGGCAATTAGCACCAATGACAGGATAAAGATATATCGTAGTGCTTTGTCTAACTCATCCATTGAAGTTTCCTTTATTCAGGATAGATGTTACTTGGCTTGCATGCGTCACGAGTAACAACAGTACCAGCATCCAGGCAGTGTAGTAAATGATGGTATGCCCTCCCCTGGTTTTAGCGAGAACAAAAAGCAGCATAAACATCAGAAACCAGGCCGTTAGCCATCCCATGACGCTACTCATCGCTAAAACACCTCACTAGGACCGGTAAAGAGTACGCGGCTAGCATTCACAGGCGCGCTAGTTGTACCAAAGTTGGCGCTACCTTCTCCACCGGTTGATCCCGTATTGAAGTCGGCACCGGCCCCTTGATCGATTTGTGCATTTCCCGTTAGCGCCAACCATAACCATTCAATCCTGGTATGCCCGTTGACCGGAAGAAGCAACAAAAAGAACACAATCAGGACAGACACCGGTAAAAAGATTGATCCGGGTGTGGCTACGTTTCCCAGTCCATTCCAACCTTCTTTACCTAGCCCGATAGCGCGGTTCGTCGCATCCTCTATCGTGCTTTTCGCTTCGCCTAGCTTGCTTTTTACCAGGTCGCTAGGAGTTGTTTCTTCCTCTTCTTCCTCAGCCTTGAGTCGCTCACTCTTGATGAGTGCTACCTCAGCAGCTAAGTCGTCCTTTACCGTCTGGCTAGTTGCTTTTCTCTTAGCTTCCTCTAATCTCTGTATATCCGCTTCTGTTTTGAGCCTGGCCTGTACAAGCCGCTGCTCCTCTAGTAAGTCCTGGTTAGATTGGACAGACGCCGCTTGGTCAAGTTCCATCTCATCAGTGATTAAGGAAGGGTTATCAATGGTGAAAGCATGACCGTCAATAACTGCCTGTATCTTGCCCATTGACCCGGCGCGCGCTTCACTCATGATGTCGCCTCCACCATGTCAGGAGCATCGACAAGTGATCCTATGATCGACCCTGGACGCCCCGTTAAGCCCGCTGCAATGAACATAATCCCCATAATAATGCTAACCAGAATGCGGATAGCAGAGTCATTTTGCATGTACTAAGCCTTACTGTATACGAAGTCCGTCATAATTCATACTTACCAGAAATGTTTCAACGCGTGGTGTCAATCCTGCCGTGGTAGTTGTCACTGCTCCAACCTGATACGCATGCGTGGCAGCGGTAAATCCGCCATTCGGCTGCATATTCAGCACTTGGTGTCCATTGCGGTTATCTGCATTTACTACGCCACGCGCCGGAGCATCAACCCATAAAATGATACCTGGATCGAGGTCTTGACCATGCACGCGCCGTACCTCTCGATCAAAGTAGTCATAGATTGAAACGTTATTACTGATGTTCCAGTTCTTAAAGACGTTCTGGCCTGTGCCATCCGGAGATAGCTCAAATCCCGTTAGGTTCGCTAATGTTGCGAATGTACTGGACTGGACACCATCGATCACAATGGAGACAGCGTACCAGTGTTCTAGCAGCGTGATAAACCTCTGTCTCTGGATACTGTTTGCAGCGAACGGAGTAAGGGCCGCATCCCAGATGTACTGCAAGGTTGGCTCACTCGCCAGATTAAGCTGTAATGGAGCCGGTCCAGCCATATTTGAGCCATCCAGATAAATGCAATCCACATTGATGACCGATGTGTGAGTAGAGGTACTGCCAACCGTTGCCGCGCCGGTACTGCTATTCGAGATTGGATTGAGCAGCGGATCATTGCCAATGACTGCACTTGCACAGGTAAGCTTCAACTGTGGTTTATTCCCAACGCCCATGATTGGAAGCACGCCCGGCACGCTGTCATCCCCCAGTGCATTTAAGCGAATGAGCATCTTACCCTGCCACTGGTTCCATGTGGACCCATCGGCAACGATAGGCGTAGTACCTACTACGTTGGCTGCCACGTTAGCATCGTTGTTTCCAGCAAGCACTTGGTTTCTCTGTCCAGTTTGAAAGCCGTCTAGCTGGTCTAGCACCTTCAGGAAATATGGATGCGTGCGTATCTGAGTATTGCCGTAGTCAAGCTTGATCTCACTGAAGATATTCCAGGGAGCCGCAGCGTTGACTGTGTATGTACCAGCGTTGGAAAGCTGAAAATACACATTGTACGTGATTAGCAGTGCCTTACAATAGCCTGACCCCACAACAGGAAGGTCGAAGTACAATGTCGTGCCCGGTGTGTACGCCGCCGTTGTACCGCTACCGCCCGTCACAGGACAGTAGGCGACTCTCTCAAGGCTTCCTCGCATGAATGCCCGGTTCTGCGCAATGATAGCTTGTTGAGCCGCCGCCGCATCGTGGGCTTGCGGTTGGCCTTTTAAAGTTGCTGGCATTATGTATTCTCCTCCATTGCCTCTAGTAGTTCTGAGCGTGCGCTCCAACCCAATTGGCCGCGCCGCCTGTTACTGCATTCATTTTCAGGAAATGGAGAATAGCGAATAGGATGATCAGCGATAACGCCAGTCCAGCCACGCCCCACACTGTTTTCTCGAAGAATGATAAAAACCTTGCCACGTTAGTTGCCTCCCCTGTCTCTCAGGAATGCTTGAATGTTCTCATGGTAGTTAGGTTCACCACGAGAGTTAATATGCTGGTAAAAGAAACCGTGTTCATGCTCCGGGTTTTCCAGCTTAGGACGTTTGAGCATCAGGTTTCTTATCCTGGTATCGTACTCACCTTCCATGTAAAACCCGAAACGATGTACAGACTGCTTATAAGCATTTGATGGTATTTTTGATAATTCTTGAGTGAGAACGATACTACCCACAGGTAAGCTTCGTCCAGTCTTTTGTATAATATTAAATTCTCTGCTGTATTCATTTCTCTTATATACCAGTGTGTACAATTCATCAATAAGCAAGAATGCCGGTGCATCGTGCCTGACCATGAACAGCCAGCGTTCAATCTGGTCAGGATCTTCAGCTATCGGTTGCCAGATTTGATAGCGTTGGCTCCTCTGTGGCTTGGCTGGTGCTAGATCGCCTTTAACGATACCGGGATATCGGTCAAAATCACCATCATGTTTCGAGTCTAAGATGTAGTGTCGATGGTACGGATAAAGTTTAGCTAGCTTCCTGTCCAGCAGTTTCGCCGCCGTTGTCTTCCCTGACCCCGACGTTCCCATTAAAAGGAAGCGGTCCCCTGCTCTCACTTTCATGTTTGAAAGTGAAGTTGCTAATGGTGTTGTCGTCTGTTCCGATTTCACATTCAACATGTGGCAATGCCTCCCCCACTGCTTTTAAGAGCATCTTGACCAAGTGCAACGTCGGATCAACACCCTTGATAGGCCGCAACTCCTTTTTCTTGATTGGATCGCTTTCTCTCGACTCAGCATAAGCCAGAATTGCACGTACACCAGCCATAGCCGCAAGCTTGACCGTTGGCGGTAGCTTCTCGTATTGATCAGACACAAGCCGCTCTATACTGCCTAGAATAGCCTGAATGCTATCGTGAGTGAGGATGTACGCTTTGTCTTCGATCCACAATTTCATAGCATCACCTCACAATTCGCGGCTTGCGTGGTATGCGTCTGGTTGCCTCAACGGTCCTCATAACTCTTGGCACAATAATGATAGCCGCTTGAATGTAGTCGTCACCTGCTACCATGTTACGCACAACAGCCGCCGCCCCCGCGCTTTTCTGTCCACGCCTGATCATGAGCTTGGCTAGAATGGTTGCCTCTAGCTCGGTCAAGTCTCCCCATATATCCGGCATGGATGGATCTTGCGTGCGATATTGCAGGAATTTATCGACATAGCCGCCGTAGTCCACCAATGCCGCTGCAAGTGGTGAGAGAAGTTCCTTTGCTTCCTGATTAGTGAGCGTTGAGCCTTTTCCACCTGGAAAGATCGTATCGCTTACCTTCTTGAAACCATCAGACACTTCATCAGTAAAACTCTTCTTATCGCCTGCCTGTGATGGAAGAGTCCTGTATACGTCAGGCGTTACGAACTGAGTCTTGTCTGATTTCAGGTAGTAGGCGAACTTACCGCCCCTGTGAGTGGGCGCATAGTCTTCTCGATAATGTATGATCTTTTCAGGTGGTAGCGGTATCTCGTTATCAATGCGTCCAGGCACATCGTCTAGCCGTTCGATTGCTGCATGGCTAGTTGTTGTTCCTGAATTTCCTTGACCCTGGATATCTCCGTTTGAAGTGCTACCACCATTGTTGCCATGTCGTCCACCGCTCTGTCGGACTCGTTGAGCGATTTCTTGAGCGCCTCGTTTGTTACTTGGAGCAACGCCTCTGTTTCCCTTAGTTGCTGAGTTGTCTCGTCCAGTAACTTGAACGCTTGATCTAGCCTGTCCGTCTGAGCCTTCACCGTGTCGGACAACACTCTCACTTGCCTGGTTAGTTCGTCTTCCATCGCGCAATTCCTCCCTAAGAGCAGAAACTTGATCTTCAGACCCGCTCATTAGGGAATGGTTTCATCAGTAGCACGAACGAAGACAGGCATCGTACTGACCTGATTGACAGGAGTCAGACGCATGCCTTCAGTATAGCCGATATTCGTCCAGGTATTAGCCGACACGGAAAGTGAGCCAACGTCTTCTAAAGTGAGAGTGAGTGCATTAGCAGACCAGATGAAGAGATGACGCCGTTCTTTATACTCGACAATAAGCGGCTGGCTAGAGGAAATTTGATAGGTCGCGTCAATGGGATCGCGTTTTTCGGTGCTTTCATCAATAGATCGCAGTAGGTTTTCAACAATTTCGGAACACATCCGCCAATCCTCCCTTACAACATGGTTTCAATTGATTTCGTATTGTTACATTATACACTATTTTGCGCATAAATAAAAGCCTGGACAAGCTTTCACCTGTCCAGGCTGGTTTGTTAATCCGCTAATCGTAGTCGTATGACTCTTCTTCTTCCTCCTCCTCCTCATCACCGTAGTGGACATCATAATCATATTCGTTAACGCTATATGGCTCTGCAATGATAGTGCCATCAGCATGTACTCTGAGCACAAAGATAGTTTCCTTATCTCCATCCCTCAGCGTGATATAGTAAGTGTTACGCTCTTTCTCCGTATCTGGCATATCTGTTGCTTTAAGCCAGATTGTAGCGTTGGGTGAGTTCTCAGTCTTCTTTTCCTGCTTATCCATTCTTTTCCTCGCGTTCGACTGATGCGTTTAACTGTTTTACAAGGCTGTTCAATCCATCCTTCAACGTTTCATCATCTTCAATCAGATGCATTTCATGTTCTAAAAAACGAAGCACCGCGCCACGCTGTTCATCCGGCAAGAGAATGCAAGCCATCTCACCACCTTCAATCGCTTGCAGGAAGGCTTCTTGCGTTTCATAACCGTAGCCGCGCCACACTTCCTGGTACTCACTCTCCCGCATGTTCTCTTGTGCGGTTTGTTCTAGCCATACTCTGTGTTTTTCGAGGTATTTCAGGATAACTAGAGCCTGCTGTGACCCATACCAGTCATCCTCAATATACACGCCGTAACGCCCATCGCTATTTTGAGCGATAACGATATCGCTCGGATCTTTTGGAGTCTCAGGACTAAGCATTTGAGGCGTGTCGAACTCTTTATCATGTCCCCGTCCAAAGTTATCGTTCATCATTCTTACCTTTCTTTTCGCATGTCCAACATAACCACTTGTTACCAGCCATCAATCGACAATGCTTTACTACCTGGCACACACTACAAATCTTTTTACGATATAGGAAACAACTCACCTTTCGCCATACTACCATCTTCATCGCTCCTTGTTTAGCTCATGAGAGAATTTAGTATCTCGATTGTGTCCTCCTTGCTAAATTGCAAGTTCACCCCGAACAAATTGCAGCGAACAGGATACACTTGATAAATCTTACCCTCATGAGAGACATAGATCTCTTTTTCTGTTTGGTATGCTGCTTCACAGTAAGCAACAACATTCCTCATAAGGAGAACTTTTAGTATAATGTTATTGTCCATTTGCATTCCTTTCTCGTAGCACTTTTCTGGTCAACATCCAGAAAAGTGCTACACTACTTTTTATTCTCCTACGACGTGTAAACGTGGTGTTTCTTGAGTGATCTCAGCAAGCATATTTTTTGCATGCTTTCTCACCATGCCATAAGATACACCAGCTTCGACACTAATTGATTTGTAGTTAAATTTGTCACCACGCGTGATTGTGTCACGTAGCACTTTTTTAATTGCTACTTTTTTTGCCGTGTCACTTTCCACCATAGCACTTTTTGAGGAAGTAACATTATCTTTCGTCGTAGCACTTTTTTGCTCCGTAGCACTTTCTGAGAGAGTAGATCTTTTCTCGCGTGTCACTTTCATTTTTGCTACTTGCAATCTCAGTTCGACTAATTCAGCCTCTAGAGCGGTCCTAGCCGTAGCACTTTCAGAAAGTTGTTGTAGCACTTTTTGTTTTTGCGTGTCACTTTCTGAAAGTTGCAATGTCACTTTTTCTAGTGCCGTAGCACTTTCATTTTTTAGCGTAGCAATTTGATCACTCATGTTTTTTTGCAGCGTAGCGATTTGTTCCCGTAGCGTGTCAAAAATGAGTGTGTAACCGCGTTTACCGAGTTTGTCGAATAGCATTGATACCATACCGTACCACCATCCGGTTAAACATCGAATAGTCAACATGATACCTGATGTCTGAAATGATACGGTAGTTTTTGCTACTGCCTCTAAATTGATGAAGCTACAAATTGTCACTATCGTCAACACAAGAAAGAAAGCAGTAGGCAATGCAAACGCAATAAGCCATATCCAGCAATCAACCTTACCAGGATTGCGCCTCATCATTTGCCAGTGATCGTATGTTATGGCGATAGCCTGGAAAATGATCAATTCAGGAAGTGATGTGAACGCCATTAAACATAACTGGTTAAGCAGCAATTGCCAGAATGGTGACCACACAACCCATAGCACCAACTGATTTGCCACAACTTCTAATGTGACATACAGCGTTGCTAACAAAAATGCTGACTCTGCTACCGTTCCACCTGTCCCTATCAGCCAGCGAACAATATCAACGATCCAACGGAATGAGAATGCATATTGCAAACCTTTGAGTGTCCAGGTCCAGGCAAAAACCGCGCCTATCCACAACACGGAACCAATGTTTTGCGCCTTTGTTTGCAAATTTGATGATACTTGCATGTTATTTGCTTCCTTCCTCAGTTACCATATACTTCTTCCAAAGTGGTTGCACAATTCGTGCATATTGGTGACCGTTCCAGTGATAACGGTCCCTTATGCCGGTCATAGTGATCTTTTCCTCATTCCTCGACATTTCCACAAGTGCCTGGACAAAAAGACGTTCCTCTTCTGGCGTGTACGTGTTCTCATTGGTTCCACCGCTTCCAACGGTTCCAACGGTTCCGCCCGAATTTGGGAAAGGTTCCGCGTTGTCAATCGGCCTATCAAGCGGGTTCCGGTAGGTTCCAGGGTTCCCATCTACTGTATTTTCGTGCTCAACGCGAGTATTTTTTTGAATGTTCCCGGAACTTTCGTGAGTCACCATGTATGTAGGAAGCTGATCAGGATTAACCAGCGGCCCCGTAGTGTGTTGTTTAGGTGCTTCAATCATGGGCGTGTAGCCTTGCTGCGTACCAGCCACTTTGAAAGGCACAGTATCATCAGGTATCATATCGGTTGGCAGGTTCTCTTCCAGCCACGATGCAAACCAATCAATACTGTCATCAGGTACAGTTATGCTTACAATCTGTCTTGTTACCGGACCTTCACGGTAGAGGCATTCACGTGTGGAAAGCTCCTCCGCTCGATTAATCCATTTGCCTTTGAGGAAGAATTTAGCGTACTCAGCATTGAGTCTGTGAACAAAGGCATGGTGTAGCGTTCTTCGTATAACGGTGCCGCCCGACTCTTCCTCAGTCCAGATATGGCCTATGATCCCGGCATAGCCGCCATAGCCTGCGTACTGAGTGGAGCAATCGCGCACGAGCCCTATCAACATGTTTTTCTCATCCTCGCCTAGCCTAAGCATCAATCTTGACCACTCATCGATCAAGATGAACCACGGACGCCACGGCCCTCCGGTCTTGTCACTAACGCGCCTTTCCATCTCGTTGAGAAAGCCCGCCGCCGCCGCTGCACAGCTTTCCTCACCACGGATAATAGTTATCCAACGGTCAAGAGGTGCTAACAGCTTGGCAATGCCGTCAGGTTTGTTATCGTGTGGATCAAGGACAATCACCTTAGCACCAGCTATAATTGCTTGAAAGACGATAGAGATTGCCCGCCGCGTCTTCCCTGAGCGTCCCTCACCCGGTATGGCGAATGATCCCGGCCAATTATCAAGGACAGGTATCAAGCCTCCTTTCCCGACTTCAAACCCCATATGCATAATAAGCTGGTTGAGTGCTATAACTCCGCTCTCGATCAATTCCTTGATCGACGGAACCTCTTGTTGCACTTTCACCCGATTGCGAAAACGTGAAACCTTCACAGCATTAGCCGTCATCGGTGCATAAAGCCTTCGACCACAGAGTGTATTGATAACGGTCCCGAACTCCCCAACGTGCACATGTCCCATATTCTTAGCTGACCTAATCACCCATATGATAGGCCACGCCGCAATGCACAGGATGACGGCTAGGGAGGCGATAAAGGCGGCTATCCCTAAGTACGGTAGCCACGCACGTACCAGGTACACACCGTAGCCTATAAGCCCCATAAGCCCCATAGTAACGATTGACAGAACCAGTACTAGCATCTCTTGCGCTAAATGGCTCACTTGGTCTATTGTGCGCGGTCCCTGGATACCCCCTTGAAGTCTTCTTTCTTGTTCTTCCATGCTTAGACCTCTGCTAACAGGCTAATAGTCACGCTAAGATTGTCTGCTAAGAAGTACAGTGTTATCATTCGTCATGTCCCTTTTTATAAGAGGCTCGTGGGACCGTCTAGATAAGTAGGTGGTCCCACAACCACTAGAGGGCGCATGCGTATTCGTTACCACCGGGTTAGCATGCGCTTCTCGCTTTTTACCAGAAACGCCACCAAGGTTTCTCTGCATCCACCTCCATACGTGTTTCTTGCCCAGCCTGATATTCATCGCTCATTGTTGGATCGATAGGACCGCCTGCATAGTAACCAGCGGCTTCTTCATCGTCCCATTGGTCTTTTCGCTGATTGTAGGCGTCAAGCTCCTCTTGCGTGTCGAATGGATATGTACCAATGCCGTAAGGATCTTGTTTCATTGCTTTATCCTTCCAATGAAGTGCTAGAAACTTCATTTTGGTCAGAGTCAATCAGGATGTCAACAAACTCAAGCGCAAAGCTTTCCAGAAGGTGACGCGCTAAGGCTGTACGCCTATCATTGATCAATCTAGTATCAAGCTTAACAATCAAATCAGCGTACTTGTCGAGAAGCAATTGAAGTTGCTCATCATGCTTATCTCTCATGTTCCTCAACCACCTCGAAGAATAAATCAGTACAAAACTCATTAATTAGCTCATGGTAACGCGTGGCATGCTCTAAAAGGTAGAACTTAACGTCATTGGTGAGAGATGCATCTGAGCGCTCATAACTGGAAACACGCATGATATAGGATGCATACTCTTCTCCCAAAGCCTCTAGACGTTTGGTTAATTCTTCATCATTCATTGTTTTGACCTTTCTCTACTCGGTATCGGTGTGATAGTTCATCCAATTTCCGTTCGTGCTGAGTCAGGAACAGCCGTACAGTAGACTCAAAAATCGGCAAGTGGTGAATTGTCTGGTGAGCGTCCACCAGCTTACTAGCGGTTGCATTCACAATTTCCTCGTGGCGGCGTGCGAACTCTGCTTCAGTCATGGTTAATTCTCCTCGCTTGCTGCATCCATAAATCCCCTGTTAAATGCATTTCGGTTTTT
>WNGJ01017510.1_pt1 | contig 20020 bp, 20 predicted proteins | sample 5400611 | NCBI WGS metagenome assembly WNGJ01 (sample SAMN13153375, study PRJNA577476) | soil metagenome | isolation source: 40 cm soil or saprolite under Garry oak tree replicate 1 | place: USA:California | collected 2016-06-15
CTCGCACGCGACGCACAGTAAATCGGTAGGGCGCGTCACTCTGTGCGGGCCATTTCAATCTCACAATGACCGGAGATTCAATCACAGCTCCGCCGCAGATTTCCGCGCCAGAATTGGCGGATTTTCTGGCGGATGTTATTGCTGGTCTGTCGTCGAATCCGCGCGCGATTCCGTGCAAATACTTCTATGATGAGCGGGGCGCCGCGTTGTTTCAGAAGATCTGTGAGCTGCCTGAATATTACGTCACCCGCACTGAGATCGATATTCTGGATCGAAGTCGCGCGGACATCGCCTCACAGCTCGGACCGAACCTCGAACTCATCGGACTTGGCACCGGCGCCGGCACGAAAACGCGGATTCTGATCGAGGCGCTTGAGAATCCCGCCGTTTATATCCCCGTCGATATCTCGCAAAAGCAACTGCGCCAATCCACTGCTCTTTTCCGGAAAATTTTTCCAGACCTGGAAATTCTGCCACTATGCGCGGACTATCTTCAACCTGTAGTGTTGCCTTCGCCGCGTCACAAACCTGCGCGAAACGTTGTGTATTTCCCGGGATCGACCATCGGCAACTTCGAGCCGGATGAAGCCGTGCAGTTTTTGCGTCGCATCGCGAATGTCTGCCGCGGAGGCGGCGGGCTACTCATCGGCGTCGATTTAAAAAAGGACCGGCAGGTTCTGGAAGCTGCTTACAACGATAGCGCCGGTGTGACAGCGCAATTCAATCTAAATTTGCTGCAACGCATCAACCGCGAATTGGGCGCAGACTTCGATCTGGATCAATGGCGGCACCGCGCAAGCTACAATTCCAACGCCGGCAGGATTGAAATGCATCTCATCAGTGAAATCGACCAGTTCGTGCATTTCAACGAACACAAGTTCCATTTCCGTCGCGGGGAAAAAATCATCACTGAGTATTCTTATAAATATACGCCAGACGAGTTTGCGGCGTTCGCTGCCAAAGCCGGATTCAACTTTGTTCGGATGTGGACCGACGAGGCGGGTTTGTTTGGCGTTTTCTATTTTGTGACAGCTTCAGAGTAGCGCGTGCCTTGCGCTTGCCGACCGCGTAATATGCAAGCCGGAGGCATGCACTATTCTAAATGAGCGCGTTGGTGAAGCTCGAAGACGTTTGCAAACGCTACGGCGACGCAATCGCACTATACCCGACCACCCTCTCAATTGAGTCGAGCAAAACCACGGTGCTTATCGGTCCGAGCGGCTGCGGCAAATCCACTTTGTTGCGATTAATCATTCGGTTAATCGAGCCGGATTCCGGCTCGATTGCGTTCGATGGCAAAGCGGTTACGCCAGATAACATCAATGCTTTGCGGCGACGGATTGGTTACGTCATCCAGGAAGGCGGCTTGTTCCCACATCTAACCGCTCGCGCCAATGTTCTTTTGATGGCGCGCCACATTCGAAAACTAGAAGAACAAACGCACAACCGGCTCCTGGAACTGTCCGATCTCACAAGATTTTCCCAAAATCTGCTCCCACGCTATCCCGTGGAACTTTCCGGCGGCCAACGTCAGCGCGTCAGTTTGATGCGTGCGCTGATGCTTTCTCCAGAGTTGTTATTGCTCGATGAGCCACTGGGCGCGCTCGACCCGCTGGTGCGCGCCGCGCTGCAAAGAGATCTCAAGGAAATTTTCCAGCGCCTTGGCCAGACGGCGCTCTTCGTTACTCACGATTTAGCGGAGGCAATTTATTTCGGAGACGAGATCGTGCTCATGAATGAAGGCAGGATCGTGCAAAAAGGTACAATTACCGATCTGCGCGAAAGTCCAACTGACCCTTTCGTATCGGAATTCATCAACGCGCAACGTGGCATCGCGAGTTTATGAATCGAACCAGGAAAGCAGGCTGCAACGGATGCGAAGCAACGGCCAGGCTTTCAAAAGAGGAAACAATTGAATCTGGAAACCATGAATCCAGGAACCGGCATTTAAAAAGTCCATTCTTCCTGGTTTCCTGGGTTCCAGATTTTCTTCTGATTATTTTCTGCGTTCCTGTTTTCCTGATTAACTCTTCTTCTGCTGCCGAGGTAGTGATCGGCTCGAAGAAGTTCACGGAATCGTATGTGCTAGGCGAAATCGCGAAGCGCACGCTAACGGATGCCGGGATTCCAGCGGAACATCGGCAGGGCATGGGCGGCACGATTATACTCTGGGAAGCCCTGCGCGGCGGACAGATCGACGCCTATCCGGAATATACGGGCACGATCGCGACGGAAATTCTAAAGAGCAATTCCAGAGTTGCGCTCAATCAAATTCGGGATTTGCTCGAACAACTTGGCGTGGGAATAACGGCTCCGCTGGGCTTCAACAATACATACGCGCTGGTAATGCGACGCAGTGAAGCGCAACGGCTCGGTATCCACAGCATCAGTGATCTGCGAATGCATCCCGAGCTTAAATTAGGGCTCACCCACGAATTTCTCGAACGGCAGGACGGCTGGAATCCGTTGCGCGAGCGCTACGATTTGCCACAACAAAACGTCATCGGGATCGATCACGCGCTCGGGTACAGTGCAGTTGGCAATGGATCGATCGCTGTAAAAGACGCTTATTCGACCGATGCGAAGATAGAACAAAATGATCTCCTTGTGCTTGAAGACGACCTTCAATTCTTTCCGAAATACGAAGCAGTTTTCTTGTTCCGACTTTCCATGGCTGCTCGTGCGATTGCCCCCTTGCGGGCGCTGGAGGGCACACTGGATGAAAAGCGCATGATTGGCCTCAACGCGGAAGCGGAGCGCACGAAAGATTATGCAAGAGCGGCGGATTTGTATTTTGAAGGTAGGGACGCCGCAGCGCGACGACCTTACCACTACATTGGCGAATCCTTTCCCCACAAGCTCGCACGCTGGATCGAACGTCATCTGCAGCTTGCTGGCTTTTCGCTGCTCCTCTCGGTTATCGTCGGAATTCCGCTTGGCATTGTCGCGAGTCGCGGCGGCGCGATTGGCCATGTTATTCTTGGTTTTGCCGGGGTAGTGCAAACAATTCCGTCGCTCGCACTACTCGCCTTGCTTGTTCCCCTTCCCTTTTTTGGAATCAACGTGCGCACAGCCATCGCTGCACTTTTTCTCTATGGATTACTGCCGATCGTGCGCAACACTGCGACCGGTCTGCAGGACATCCCGCGAGCATTGCGCGAATCCGCGGTCGCGCTGGGACTCAGCCCAATCGCGCGCCTTTGGGAAGTTTATCTGCCGATGGCATCGCGATCCATTCTCTCCGGAATCAAAACCAGCGCTGTGATTAATATTGGAACTGCCACGCTCGCCGCGTTGATCGGGGCTGGCGGTTTAGGCGAACCGATCATAAGCGGCCTTAACTTGAACGATCACGTGACCATTCTCGAGGGTGCGATTCCCGCGGCGGTGCTGGCGCTGCTCGTGCAATGGTGTTTCGATTTACTCGATCGCGTTCTGATTCCAAAAGGTTTGCGTTTGTAAAAGCACAATTCTCTGGATGTTGAATGTTGGGTCTTCGAGCCTTTAATCAACGTTATGCCAATTGCGTCGATAAATCCGGCCACAGGTGAAAAGCTGAAGGAGTTTTCTCCCTTCGGCGATGCAGAAATCGAGAAGCGCTTGAGCCGCGCCGAAAAAGCGTTCAGCAAATATCGCCGAACCACGTTTATCGAGCGCTCCGAACTGTTGCACGCCGCGACCGAGTTGCTGTTCCAGGAAAAGGAAAAGTTTGCGGAGATCATCACGATGGAGATGGGCAAACTGTTTCGCGATTCGGTCGCAGAAATCGAGAAATGCGCGCGCGGTTGCCGGTTTTACGCGGAGAACGGAGCGCGCTTTCTCGAGGAGGAACCGGCGCAGACCGACGCCGCCGAAAGTTACGTCGAGTATCAGCCGCTCGGGCCTGTGCTGGCGATCATGCCCTGGAATTTTCCTTTCTGGCAGGTGTTTCGATTTGCCGCGCCTGCGCTGATGGCCGGTAACATCGGATTGTTGAAACACGCATCGAATGTTCCGCAGTGTGCGCATGCGATTGAGGAAATCTTTTGCCGCGCCGGATTCGAAGAAGGCACGTTCCAAACTCTGCTTATTGAGCCCGAGCAAGTGGAAAAATTGATTGTAGATCCGCGTGTTAAGGCCGTGACGGTGACGGGCAGCGAAAAGGCCGGAGTGGCGGTGGCGAGCGCGGCCGCGCGTGAAATCAAGAAAAGTGTCCTCGAGTTGGGCGGCAGCGATGCGTTTATCGTTATGCCGAGCTCAGACTTCGACTCGGCGTTGAACACCGCAGTCAAAGCCCGCACAATCAACACCGGCCAGTCTTGTATCGCTGCGAAGCGATTCATTGTTGCCGATGAGATCTACGAGCGGTTTCTCGAACAGTTCATCGATAGAATGCGGGCGCTCAAGGTTGGCGACCCTATGGATCCGGAGACTGAGCTCGGCCCACTCGCAACCGAACAAATTCTGCAAGGCGTACACGACCAGGTTCAGAAAACGGTGGCCGCAGGCGCAAAATTACTGACCGGCGGCAACCGAATTCATGGTCCCGGATTTTTCTACGAGCCAACGGTACTGGTCGATGTGCCGAAAGACTCGCCAGCGTATGCGCAAGAAGTGTTTGGCCCGGTTGCCGCTTTTTTTAGGGTGCCCGATGCCCATAACGCTGTTGAGCTAGCGAACGATACCACTTTCGGCCTCGGCTCGAGCGCGTGGACCAAAGATCGCGAGGAACAAAAACTTTTCGCTTCCGAGTTGGACGCCGGAATGGTGTTCATTAACGCGATGGTCGCCTCCGATCCACGTCTGCCATTCGGTGGCGTAAAGCGTTCCGGGTTCGGCCGCGAGCTCGGCGTGGCCGGAATCCGCGAATTTACCAATACGAAAACGATCTGGATTTCGTAAACCCCAACTTTACACTGACACGCTCGCCATGACCCTTGAAGAGAATAAAGCTCTGGCACGACGCGCTATCGACGAAATATGGAGTAAAGGGAACCTAGCAGTGGGGCCGGACATTTACAGTCCCAACTTCGTCAGCCACCAGCACAGCCATCCTGATATAGGGGACGTGCGGGGCCTCTCAGCGCTCATCGAGTTCGTCCGCGAGTTCCGTGAAGCATTCCCGGATTTCCACGACACGATCGATGACCAGGTGGCCGAAGGAGACAAGGTAGTCACCCGGTTCGATTGTCGCCGTAAACAGCGTTCTGATCGAAATGGAAATCGAGTGCCATCAATCGCTCACCGAAAGTTGCTTCACAAATCGCCACCCATTTCGTTCGTAACCGAGCGATTCATAAAACTGGTGCGCGTCTTTTCGCGTAAGCCGCGTGTCCAACGAAACGCGTGTGACCGCTTTCTGCGCGAAAGCCTTTTCTGCAGAAGCGATCAGGGCGCGACCAATTCCGCGGCGGCGCGCGTTAGCCAATGTCACAAGGGCAAGGATTCGCCCGGACGGATCATTATGTTCGTAGCTTGCATATGCGAGCGTCCCGATCATCCCGCAAACTTTCCCATCTACCTCGGCAACAAGCGTACGATAGTTGACGTCGTCCAAAATCGATTTTAGGCGCCGACGCATTTCGGCGGGAGTTGTCTTGTAGCCAAGCTCGCACACGAGCGCGGCAAGCGCGGACGCATCGGTCAACTTAGCGTCACGAATTATAAACACTTCTGCGGCTCAGTCGTTCGCTGCGAATGGATTAAGAATTTAGCCACAGATGAAGACAGATTTATACGGGTCATTTTAGAGCGGCTCGATGTGTTCTTTTCGTAGTTTGCGTTTCATCCGTATCAATCTGTAGCGTGTTTTTCTGTTGCGCCTACTCAGCGCAATCCTAGTTTTGTTACAATGGCAGAGACACACGCCGCAGCGTACGACTCCAAAATCGAAGGCAACGTTATTTTTACGCGCCTGGATGCGGCACTCAATTGGGTTCGCAAGAATTCGCTTTGGCCGATGCCCATGGGCCTGGCCTGTTGCGCGATTGAATTAATGGCCGCAGCTGCATCGCGATTCGACATTGCGCGGTTCGGCGCCGAGGTGATGCGTTTTTCGCCGCGACAATGCGACGTGATGATCGTCGCCGGCACTGTCACCTATAAAATGGCGCTGGCAGTGAAACGAATTTATGAGCAGATGCCGGAGCCGAAATGGGTGATCGCCATGGGCGCATGCGCTTCCACGGGCGGGATGTATCGCTCCTACGCCGTGCTACAAGGTATTGATCAGCTTCTACCGGTTGATGTCTACATTTCCGGGTGTCCGCCGCGTCCCGAAGCGTTACTGGCTGGCTTGATGAAATTGCAGGAAAAAATTTCCCGCGAACGCGCGTTCAGAAATCAGAAGCCGGAACTGGTGGAAAAACTCGAGGAAATGCTGGCATGATTATATGCTCTGCAAATTGGAATTGTAAGGCAAGCGCATCGCTTGCCTCGTGTCATGGTGCCCGGCAGGCGGAGCCCTACAATGTCATAAGCAGATGAATAGCCAGGAAGCGATTGAGTCACTGAACAAATCCTTTGAAGGAAAACTTCAGGATAAAACCGAATTTCGCGGAGAGACGACCTGCACGATTTCGGCGATCGATCTCCGCGACATCGCAAGATTCTGCCGTGACCAACTTTCATTTGATTATTTGCTCGTTTGATTATTTGCTCGACATCACCAGCATCGACAACTTCGGTGAAGAGCCGCGCTTCGAAGTCATTTATCACTTGTACTCAATGCCACATGCTGCCTACCTTCGATTGAAACTGAAAATTTCAGAGGAACTCGGCGCAATCGAGACCGTTTCAGATATCTGGCCGACCGCGAATTGGCACGAACGCGAGATTTACGACATGATGGGAATCAAGTTCGATGGTCATCCCGATTTGCGTCGGATTCTAATGTGGGACGGTTACCCGTACTTCCCTTTACGAAAAGATTTCCCGCTCGCAGGTTTGCCAAGCGAAATGCCCGACGTCGCGTTTACCAAAATCACGCCGCTCGAGGGCGGCCCATTCGTCACCATTCCAAGCACCGCCGGCTCGAAAGACCGCGAACCACGCGCGCGGGAATTGTAGTTCGCCTGTGCCAGACGTCTTGTAGAAGTGGTCAGCGTTATGCCGCGGAGACCGGTGGCGCCGTTTCGGGTTTGCGCGTGGCGACCATCACGTCTGGGCGCAAACTTTCGCCGCGTGGCATCGCCGGCTTCTGTCCCGGCTTCGGATAGGCGATCCTGCTGTGCAACATCGATGAAAGCGTGAATCGAAACCGGTCGGCGATTGTTTTCAGCTCGCCGAGTGTCAGAGCGCACTCGTCCAGTTGGCGGTCGCTGATGCGTTCGTCAATGATCTCATTCACCAGCGTCTCAATTTTTTGCGGCGTTGGTTTCTCCAGACTGCGCGAAGCGCTTTCGATTGCGTCAGCCAGACTAACCACTGCACTCTCCTTGGTTTGCGGTTTTGGTCCGCTGTAACGAAAACTTTCTTCGTGCACCTCAGGGACGTCATCTTCGCGCAGCCTCATGATCTTGCCGCCTGCCAGCGCGTCTTCGTGTTGCTGAAGCGCGCGCTGATAAAAATAGCGCACAAGTGATGTGCCGTGGTGCTCCTGAATAATGTCGATAATGCGCTGATTCAACCGATGCTTGAGCGCGAGATCTACACCTTCCTTTACATGCGCGATGATGATCAACGCGCTCATTGTCGGCGCGAGATCGTCATGCGGATTTCGCTCGAAGCTCATGTTTTCAGTGAAATATTCCGGCTTCACCAGCTTACCGACATCGTGAAAGTAAGAACAGACGCGGCAGAGCGTCCCGTTTGCACCGATCGCTTCGGCGGCAGCTTCGGCCAAATTAGCTACCACGAGGCTATGGTGATAGGTGCCCGGCGCTTCGATGGTCATGCGGCGCAGCAACGGGTGGTTGAGATCGGAGGCTTCTAGCCAGGAAATGTCGGTGGTGATTCCAAAGAGATGCTCGAGCATCGGCAGCGCGCCGCCCACTAGTGTCGCGGTGACAATCCCGTTGCCAATTGCGAGCGCGCTTTGCACTCCGAGCATTCCCCAGTCATTAGCGGCCGGATAGAACCAGTTGATCGGTCCGATCAATCCAAATGTGAGCGACAACAACCAGATGGCGAGCCCGACATAGAACCCAGCACGTATCAATTTGCTGCGCCGTCGCACCTGCAACGTCAGGGACACAGCGGTGAAGCCGCTGATCAGACTGGTTATCAAGAGTGGCGCATCAATGGGACCAAACAACATACTGCTCCACAGGCTCACGAAAAAAGCGGCGTAGAGACCATGCTGTCGGCCCAATAACACGCTCAGCACCAGCGGCGCAAAAGCGTAGGGCGTAATCAATCCGCCCATTTCCGGTCTCAGAAACCAATAGTTGCCGCTATTGCAGACAATCAGCAACAACTTGGTGACGGTTAACTGGACAAAAATAACAGAAAAGACCAGAAGAATTCGAGAATTTTGTTCGAAACTCTTTGGCTGGTTGATCCAAAGCTGCGTGATCGCAGTAGTTAACACGAGCAGCGCAATGACATAATTCTTCGTCGGCTCAGGTTGTTGACCACTGAAGACGAGAAACGCGAGACCACCGGCAAACAGCGCAAAGATGAATACTTTGACATACAACGAACTTTCCAAGTTGCGCATCAGTTCACTTTGCGGCCGGCGACGGCGCTTCTTCCGGGAAGCAAGGCCTCGTTTAACGAGACGGCCGCGTTTGAGGAAATCGAACATACGACTTACTTCCGAGAGTCGGGTGCGGGGGCGCGGTACGCCTGATAAGCCCCAATAATGGCGCGCACCAGTTCATGCCGGACAACATCGCGATCGGTGAAATACACCGTGGCGATTCCGGGCACGTCCTTCAAAGCCTGCAACGCCTCGAGCACGCCGGAACGTTTGTTTGCCGGCAAATCAATCTGTGTAATGTCACCGGTTACTACGCACTTGGAATTCAAGCCGATACGCGTCAGCAACATGAACATCTGCTCAGTCGTAGTGTTTTGTGACTCATCGAGAATTACAAAGGCGTTATTCAAAGTGCGGCCGCGCATGTAAGCAAGCGGAGCCACCTCGATAGTTTGCCGTGCGATTGCTCGTTCCATTTCGTCCGGCTCAAGCATCTCACGCAGCGCGTCGTAAAGCGGACGAAGATACGGAAGGATCTTTTGTTCGAGGTCGCCTGGCAAGAACCCAAGCGCTTCGCCCGCCTCCACCGCAGGTCGGGTCAAAACGATGCGCGCCACCTGTTCTTTTTTTAGCGCCGCTACTGCCATGGCGACTGCTAGATAAGTTTTGCCAGTGCCCGCGGGTCCAATCCCGAAAACCAAGTCCTGTTTTTGAATCGCCTCCACGTATGCACGCTGATTGGCGCTTCGTGCTGCAACAGGCGGTTTGCGGGAAGACGTCACAACTTTGGTCGCGAAAATATCGCTGAGAGCCTCCTCGCGTTCTTCGGTCACGGCCTTTAATGTGTAGTTGAACTCGTGTTTTTGAATGTCCACGCCTTGTTGTCGGGCTTGCTCAAGCTGCTGAAATACCTGTTGGGCCTTATCGATACGACTCGGGTCGCCCTCCAGCTTCACCCATCCTTCGCGCGTGGTCACCTTGACGCCTAACGAGTCTTCAAGATTCTTCAAGAGTTTGAGATCATTAGCATAGAGCGACTGCAAAGCGCGTGGGCTTTCAAACTGCAAAGTCCGCGATTCAGTCATAATCGTGGCATACCGCTGCCACGAATTCTAAAGTTATCGGAAACCATACACCAGCGCCCAATGCGTACGTTCCTCTGGCGATTGCTCCACGCTCACGATAATGAAATAACTGCCCGTCGCCTTGGGGATAACGTGTGCCGCCGCGAAATGGCCTTTTTCCCAGCTATCGGGCTCCTCTGCGAGCTTACCGTCCGAGTCATAGACGTGAACAGAAATCTTCGCCCGATCGACTTCCGTTCCCAGCCAGAACCAGTATTCGTTGCCTTTAAACAACTGCTGTCGCACGGCTTTCTTTTCTCCAGAACCGAGATCCCCGCCCCAATAATCCTCGCGCACCTGGAAGCCTTGTTTCACATAGGGTTCGGCCGCTTGGAGAGCGAAGGATTGAGCATCGTCCACTGAGCCGAAAACGGCCGGCAGCAGTGCGATCGTCACCAGCAGCAGAAAACTCGCGCGCAAAAAGAATTTCACGAGATCGAAGGTCTAATCCTTGGTGACGATTCCCTGGCCGAGCCGTGTCGTAATCTCGTTGATCTTTTTTACTGTTTCAGGCGGAATACGCCGATCACCGACGTCAATCAACGGTTTCACTTCGACCAGAGCATCCAGAATTTGATGGATAATTGGAAGGTCAAACTCTGGCATTGCCTGGAGTCGTTTTTGAAAATAAGAGAGAAGGTCAGGCTGGTGCAGCAACTCGGCACCGTCACTCGAAAAATGGTCGTTCACGACTGAAGTCAATACTTCCGTCCCACGCAGCCATCCACCTAGGCTCACCAACTGCGATAGTTTTTCATCGTGCACTTCGTTCATCGCCTGTTGCACACTGTTCTGGGTGCGATCCAATTCCCTCCGCACGTTATTCCAGTTGCGCTTGTCTGCCGCCTCGATGATCGCCTTGGCATGCGGCGTGATTGAATTGCCCACCCCGACCCCTTTCGCCAGACTCAGCACCCGCTGCCCAATCTCCTTCACGGTTTCTGCGTCCTCCGCCTGCACCGCGATGAAGCCGTCCGCGATCACTGTCCCAAGCAAAAGGGCAATACGCGGACGCTCGGTGAAGTTGGGTCCCTTGTCGGTACGGACGTGCGCCCGCCAGTTCACTGCGCCCAGTTTGTTCAGCGCGCCGAAGATTTCGTTCGGCAACGGCACGACAACGTCTTCCACAGTCGTGGACAGTTGGTTAATGTTGATGCGCTGCGGGGCTTGGGCACCGTCTGCGCAAAGTGCAAGCCCACAAAGCACACCTATGCTCAACTTCAAATCTCTTATAAACAGCATCATTGGCAGTTTCGACTGTTGATTTCGACTAGGTATTCGGGATTTAATGGAGCGAACTTTAACCGGAACTGTCGCCGTACACAACTCATGACACGATCGATTTCATCGGCCCGTTCAAATCAGGAGCGGCCAGAGGATTTGAGACCTCAATCGCCAGATTTCAAGTTACAATGAATCTGAATCGCCTGGAGCAGATCCTTAATCACGCGGCTTCAAGACGGATCACCGTTATCGGGGATCTGATGCTGGACGAATTTGTCTGGGGAAAGGTCGGTCGCATCTCGCCAGAGGCACCCGTTCCGGTCGTGGAGGTGACGGGAGAATCCTTTTATCCCGGAGGCGCGGCCAACGTTGCCCGCAACCTGCGTGAATTTATCGATCACGTTTCAGTTATCGGAATGCTCGGTAAAGATCGCAGCGGCCGCCACCTGCGAGAACTGCTAACGGCACAAAGCATCGATACATCAAATGCGGTCGAGGAAGGAAACTTTTGCACAATCGTCAAAACCCGTATCATCGCTCTTCACCAACAGGTCGTTCGCGTAGACCGCGAAAGGATCGTCGCCCCGTCGCCAGCACAGATTCCAAAGGTAATTGCTGCGGTTCGAAACAGTATTCGAGAAACCGACGCAATCATTTTTGAAGATTATGGCAAAGGATTTGTGACGTCCGAATTAGTTGCCCAAATTGCACGCGAGGCGCGCATGGCTGGGAAGATAGTGGCGGCCGATCCCAATCCGCGACATTCGGTTGACTGGCGCGGTGTCACTGTTGTGAAACCAAACCGGGCTGAAGCATTCCTCGCTGCGGGGGTCCCCTGGCGTGATCCCGATGAAACTCCGACGAAAGATCCTCATCTTGAGCGAACAGGCAAAGCGCTCCTGAAGAAATGGGAAACAAACTACGTCCTCATCACGCTCGGCGAACATGGCATGATGCTTTTTCAGCAGAACGACGCTCCGCACTACGTTCCCACAAGAGCGCGTCAGGTCTTCGACGTCTCCGGCGCGGGCGACACCGCGATCGCGCTATTCACTTTGGGGCTCGTCTGCGGCGCGACTCCCATCGAGGCGGCGGAGATTGCCAACCATGGGAGCGCCGTCGTAGTGAGTAAGCTTGGGACCGCAACAGTGACGCGAACTGAACTCATCGCCAGTTTCCGAGAGGATACCGCACGTGAGTAATGCGTTGTCGCCGGCCATCTTTATCGATCGCGACGGCACGATCATGCAAGACTGCGTTTACTGTTCCGATCCGAAGAAGGTAAGGATTTTTCCAGGCGTGCCAGAGGCCCTGCGGCGCCTGAAATCGAATGGGTTCAAACTCATCATCATCACGAACCAGAGCGGCATCGGCCGTGGGCTGTTTACAGTGGAGCAATACCTTGCCGTTGAAGCGGAGCTTTTGCGCCAGCTTGGAGATGGTTTGATCCACGCGACTTATTTCTGTCCAGATGTTCCCGGCCAGCATTCCACCCACCGCAAGCCCGCGCCCGGGATGATCGTGGACGCCACGCGAGAACACCAAATCGATGTTTCCCGTTCGTTTCTGATTGGTGACGCCGAGATCGATGTCGAGTGCGCTCATAAGGCAGGGCGAAGTGGACGCTGCAGTGCGGTCGCGGAAGGCAACAACACCAGGCTTTCTATCGCGTGGCTAAACCAATAGCTCGTGCAACGGGATCCTTCCGCGTCGTTGGGCTTAGGTCAGGAAGCGCCTCGTGAACAGGGCCGTGGGCATTATTCCAGCGCGCTGGAGTTCTACTCGTTTTCCAGGAAAAGCGTTGCATGTAATTGATGGGAAACCTCTTCTGCGACGAGTATGGGAACGGTCAATGCGAGCCAAAAATTTGGACTTAGTCATCATCGCGACCGACGATATGCGGATTGCTGAGAGCGCGTTTAGGTGGGGTGCCGAGGTCGCACTGACTTCGCCAAAACATCGCAGCGGGACCGATCGCGTGGCCGAAGTTGCACGCCATGCGAAAGAGTTCGCATTCGTCGTTAACATCCAAGGCGATGAACCATTGATCGATCCTCGCCTGATTGATCAGCTTGTCGAAAAACTCCGCTCGGATTGCAGCACAAACATCGTCACTGCTGCGCATCCATTCGCCGATCCCGCCGAAGCAAAATCTCCCCACCAGAACAAGGTTGTCCTGGATCGGAATAATTGCGCTCTCTACTTCTCAAGAAGTCTCATCCCTTATGCCGCCAACTCTTCCCGTGTTCGTTATCTCCGTCATCAGGGCATCTACGGTTTTCGGCGCGACGCGCTCTTGCAATTTGTAGAATGGAAACCGAGTCCTTTGGAACGCGCAGAGTCGTTGGAGCAATTGCGCGCATTGGAAAATGGTGTAAAGGTTCATGTGCTCATCACTGCCAAGGGATCTCCCGGCATAGATACGCCGGCTGATGCAAAAGCGCTGGAGCAGAAGCTCGCTCGCGCGAAACGAAGGATCCGCTGATGAAATACATTTTTGTCACGGGCGGCGTCGTTAGCTCGTTAGGCAAAGGCCTGACTGCGGCATCCTTGGGAACATTGCTCGAAGCTCGCCTACTGCGTGTTATTCTTCAGAAGTTCGATCCATATCTCAATGTTGACCCCGGAACGATGAATCCATTCCAGCACGGAGAAGTCTATGTGCTGAACGACGGTGCGGAAACCGACCTCGACCTTGGTCATTACGAGCGATTCACTAACTGCGTTCTCACCAGACACAATAATCTTACCAGTGGGCAGGTCTACGAAACCGTGATTCTCAAGGAACGCCGCGGCGATTATCTCGGCAAGACAGTGCAGGTCATTCCGCACGTCACAGACGTGATCAAAGAGCGCATCCGCCAATTATCAGACGAGAGCAAATATGATGTAGTCATCACAGAAATCGGAGGCACGACGGGAGATATTGAAGGGCTCCCGTTTCTTGAAGCGATTCGTCAATTCATCCTGGAAGTCGAACCAGAAAACGTCGTGAACATGCACGTCACGCTTATTCCGTATATTAAGGCCGCGCACGAATTAAAAACCAAGCCGACTCAGCAAAGCGTGGCAAAGCTGCGAGAGATCGGCCTGCAGCCGCAGGTGCTGATTTGCCGCACCGAAAAACCGCTCGATCACGATATCCGTCGAAAGTTGTCGCTGTTCTGCAGCGTTGCGGAAAAAGCGGTGATCGAGGAGCGCGACGTTGAGCACACGATTTACGAGGTTCCTTTGACCCTGCATGCCGAGGGAGTCGACCAATTGGTATGTGATCTCCTGCATCTTGAAACGCCGAAACCTGAGCTGAATGACTGGCGAAAATTCGTCGAACGCGTCGTCAATCCGGGCAGACGCGTTAACATCGCGGTCGTCGGCAAATATATCGATGTTCGTGATGCGTATAAGAGCATCTACGAATCGCTGACGCACGGCGCCGCGAGTGAAGATTGCGGAATCGATCTCAAACTCATCGATGCTGAATCCCTCGTGGATGGCATCGATGAGCGGTTCGAAGATGTAACCGGCGTCCTGGTCCCTGGCGGATTCGGGGAGCGCGGCGTTGAAGGGAAAATTAACGCCGCGCGGTACGCACGCGAGCACAGGATTCCGTATCTCGGTCTCTGTCTCGGAATGCAAGTGGCCACGATTGAATTCGCCAGAAATGTCTGTGGAATCAAAAACGCAAACAGCACCGAGTTCGACAAAGACACGCCGAACCCGGTGATCTCGCTACTGGAAGAGCAACGGGGAGTGCGAAACAAAGGTGCGAGCATGCGACTGGGAACCTGGCCAACAAAAATCGTTCCAGGCACACTTGCCCAGAAACTCTACGGCGACACCGAAGTCACGGAGCGGCACCGGCACCGGTATGAGTTCAACATGAAATATCGCGACCAGATGAATGCCAAAGGCTTTGTGATCTCGGGAACATCACCCGACGGGACACTCGCCGAATTAATCGAGCTGCGCGACCATCCGTATTTTATCGGCTGCCAGTATCATCCTGAATTTCAAAGCAAACCGAACCATCCGCATCCCCTCTTCAGAGGATTCATTGCAGCTGCTCTTGGGTATGAGGCGGGCGTGGAGAAGCGTAGCGCGGCCATTGAGGAAACGCCAACCAGAGTATCAGACGCAGAGCTCGTCATGCAACGCTAGCGTACAAAAACGACGCGAAGACGCGGTCGCACTCCAAGCCGTGATGTCCTCCCTAGCCGCGAGATTTTCCCGGCAGGCCGAAGTGCGAGGGAGCGCGCCGAGCCGGAGTCGCGTGAGCAAAGTCGGTGCGGGGTTTTCTGGCGACGCCGAAGGCGACTCCATCACGATGCAAGTTCTTTCTGCTTACTGCAGCGTTAGGCGGGTTGGACAAATTGTCACTGACGTGGAGAATGAAGCCGCTCCAAAACCACTGCGGCTTTTGCTCCTCACTTGAATGCCTGTCATCGGAATCAGCGGAGGGATTTCCACGGGTAAAACCACATTTTGCGAATGTCTGCGCCAGGTGCTTCCCACCGCCAAATTCTTCAATGCCGATGGGGCAGCGCACATGCTTCTCGAGCGTTCGGAAGTGAAGCGAGAAATTCATGCCGAGTTCGGGAGCTGCGTCTTTTCAAGCCACGGAGACTTGAACCGAGCCCGTCTCCGAGCGATAATATTTGGCGACGCAAACAAGAAGCGCGCGCTTGAGCGGATTTTGCATCCGCGGATTCGCCGCCAATGGAGAACAGAGGCGAAGAGCTATCGCAATTCCCCCAATTTTTTCGTTGCTGATATCCCACTTCTGTATGAAACGGCCGGTGAAAGGTTGTGCGACCGAGTGGTCGTGGTGGGCTGCTCGGAAAAAGTGCAGCTAGCTCGCTTAAAGAAACGGATGTCGATCACAGCTGCCGCAGCCAGAAAAATGATTGAATCACAACTGTCGCTCAAAGAAAAGATGAGACGCGCTGACCACATCATTTGGAACAATGGCGACCGCGCGGTCCTGATCGAGCAAGCGCGATTTTTGGTTGCATTGTGGCAAGGACAAACATGGACGAAAAAGTAGAGACAGTAGAATCTTCAGAGGAGGTTCTTCAAGAATCCGGCTCAGCGACTCCAGTGGCATTGCGCACGCTTGATTTGAACGAGTTACAGGAATTTCCAGATAAGAAGCTAAAAACGTTGGCGCGCGATTTGGACGTGTATTTACATCCCGCCCGTTCACGGCATCAGCACATTCTGGACATCGTGCGCGCGGCAATCTCGCTCGGCGCACCTGTTACTGCGGAAGGATTTCTCGATCAGGTGAGCGATTCCTTTGCGATGCTGCGCTGGCCTGCACTGAATTTTCTACCTGTTCCTGAAGACGTAGCGGTGCCGCGCACACTGGTCGAGCGACATGACCTGCGGCCCGGCCAAAAAGTTGCCGGCGCTGTCCGATTGCCGGTGCAGCGCGAAAAGTTCTTGTCACTCGACAAAGTTACAACAGTCGAGGGTCAACCTGCCGAGGAATGGAAACCACCAACGGCGTTTGACAAACTAACACCTCAGTTCCCGCAAGGAAGAATCATCCTGGAGAATCCGAAAACGAACTCAATCTGTGCGCGCGCTGTGGATTTGCTGACGCCCCTCGGTCGTGGTCAACGCGGCCTCATCGTTGCGCCGCCGCGAGTGGGCAAGACCATTTTGCTGAAGGAAATTGCCAAAGCGATTCGTGCAAATTATCCCGACATTGTCCTGATCCTGCTGTTGGTGGACGAGCGGCCGGAAGAGGTGACGGATTTGCAGCGCGAGATCGACTGTCAGATCTACCATTCAAACTTTGACGAAAGCGTGCAGCGTCACGTGCAGGTCGCTGAGATGGTGCTGGAGCGCGCCAAACGTGTCGTAGAAATAAAACACGACGTGGTGGTATTGCTCGACAGCCTAACGCGCCTTTCACGCGGATACAATAAGCTTGAGCCGGGCAAAGGCCGCATTATGTCAGGCGGCGTGGAAGCGAAGGCGCTCATTAAGCCGAAGAAATTCTTCGGCTCTGCGCGAAATGCCGAAGAAGGCGGAAGCCTCACTGTGCTGGCGACGGCGCTGACTGAAACCGGCAGCCGAATGGACGAATTGATTTTTGAAGAATTCAAAGGCACGGGCAACATGGAGTTGCATCTCGATCGCGCGCTGCAGGAAAAAAGGATGTATCCTGCCATCCATCCGCTGCTTTCGGCAACCAGACGTGAGGAATTGCTTTATCATCCTGATGAATGGGACCGGGTACTGATGCTGCGCAAAACCATGTCGGCGCTTCCGCCACTCGAGTCGATGGAAAAACTGATCGACAATCTGCACGCGACCAAAACGAACGCAGAATTGCTTTTGAGCGGATTGCGGTAATCGGATGACGAACGTTATTGCAAGCAATACCGGGTTGTCTGAGCTGCTGAAGAAGATCGACCCTGCCGATCGCGTCGCGCTCGATACCGAAGCCGACAGCCTGCATTCGTATAAGGAGAAACTTTGCCTGATTCAAATCAGTGTTCCGTCTGCCGTCACCCTGAGCGATGCCGAACGATCGCGGGGAACTGCCTCAAGCGCACTGCTACGGGATGGAAAGCCTGCGCTCCCCACCTGCGGCGGCTACGTTGCAGCCCCGACTTCGCTCGGAATTACGGTCCGGTCGGTTTGCGACTTCATCGTTGATCCGTTGGGGAATCTCGATTCCGAACCGCTGCGCCACGCGCTTCAGCCAAAAGAAATCGTTTTGCACGGAGCCGATTACGACCTGCGGATGCTTCGGCGTGGATTAAATTTTACGGCCGTCAGAATCTTCGACACAGTCATTGCAGCGCGACTTCTTGGGATCCGCGAGTTCAGTCTGGCTGCGCTTGTGAAGCGCTTTTTCGGTGTTGAGCTTCACAAACACTCGCAAAAAGCCGACTGGGCGGTGCGGCCTCTGCCGCCGCGCATGATTAAATACGCGCTTAATGATGTGCATTATCTGTTGCCGCTTGCCGCGAAACTGGAGGAGGATCTGGATCGACTTCACCGCCGCGAGTGGTTTCGGCAATCTTGCGAACGCACCATCGAGGTGGCGAGCACCAGCCGTGAACGCAGTCAGGATGAACTCTGGCGCATCTCTGGAGCTGGGGCGCTCGAGCCGCGCACGGGAGCGGTTCTCCGCGCGCTATGGCAATGGCGGGAGAAAGAAGCGGAAATGGCCGATCGACCGCCATTTCACATTTTACAAAACCACGAGCTTCTGAAAGCGGCGGAAAGTTTCACTTCAGGAAATGTGCCTGATTACAGATATTTCTCGGCCCGACGCCGGGAGACCTTTTGCGAAGTCGCGAAGAGTGCGCTGCAGTTGCCGCAATCGGAGTGGCCGGTCATGCGCCGTCGCTCCGAAATTCGACCGACCGCCGATATCGTTAGGCGCGCGGAGCAGCTGCGAACCCGACGCGACAAATCGGCCGGGCAGCTTGAGCTGGAGCCACCCTTCGTCGCGTCGCGCGGCACGCTCGAGGCAATCGCTGCTGATCCCGAGCAGGCAACGAGATTGCTCGTTCCGTGGCAGCGCGAGTTGATCGGGATTGGCTAGATAACCTTACGGGATAATCAGCGTTTGGCCGACCGTCAGGTCTTTTGGATCGCGAATATTCTTTTTGTTCGCTTCGAGGATGTCTTTCCAATGCCTTGGCGATTTATACAGCTTTCGCGAGATGGAGAAAAGTGTGTCGCCGGACTGCACAACATAGGTTTGCGCTGCCTTCTTTGCCCCGGCCTTTTTCGCCTCGTTTGTCTGCGACTTCTCTGATCCGATTCGTGGCGACGCTACGCGCGTTTCAAGCTCTTTATGCAAAGTGAGATTTTCGTTGCGCAACCGTGCCGCTTCCGCCCGAGTGATGACGGAGTCCCCGGATAACGCGGTCAACGCGGCGATTTCGTCACGTTGAATTGACTCTTTCACGTCTTTCACGTGCGGGCCGTTTGGACTTAATGCGAGGCAACGTCTGAAATGGTGTAGAGCGCTCACGGGATCGTTGAGCTTGTCGTCATAAAGAAGAGCGAGTTTGTAGTGCAGCTCGGCCTTTCGAAGGCTTTCGGAATCCTCAAGCGCGGCTTCATACAGATCGACCGCTCGTGCGAAATCCCCCTGCGCTGATTTGCTGTCTGCGTCCTGAATCAATTGAGCGTAGCGGGAACCGCCAACCCGATCGCAGCCAGCTAAACCGCAAAGCAGCAAGATCGAGCAACAAACGCAGACCAGGTTCGCGCCTGACGCCGAGATGGAAATCGATCGGGATTCGTGCGGCCGAGGGTTGTCAGTGTAGCGCATTGTCGGCAATTTGCTTGGTTGTGAAGGTGCGCGCACTTCAAATTTTTTGGCTTTTCGGGATCATGCTCTTCCTTTCCGGTGCGCTTCTGCCCGGCGCCCTTTCAAACGCCGCGACTTATTCAATCAGCTTTGTGGATACTGAGGGAAACAAGCTTTCGACTGCCGATGGACACGTAACCATCGTCGTATTGACGACGACCGCAGATCACGAGAAGGCGCGCACGATTGCCGACCGTGTTCCTGATCTTTGTCTGGGCAATCCCGAGTACAGAATGATCACCGTCATTCATTTCACCAGAAGACACATGACCATCGGACGACGGGTCGCGACTGCGTTCATCCGACACCGTGTGCGTGAAGAGGCAAAACGGCTTCAGGCGCGCTACGACGCAAAAGGAATCTCGCGTAATGCGAGCCGCGACGTATTTGTTGTGACCGATTTTGACGGAACAGTGGCTTCGAGCTTGGGCCAACCGGCAGGAGCAAACGAATTCTGTGTCTTCGTGTTCGGGCGAACTGGTGAATTACTCGCGCAATGGCACGACGTTCCCAGCGCGGATCAACTCGCGAGCGCCTTAAAATGAATGCCTCAATATTTCGGGACACCCGAGTCGATGAGGTCCGACCACGCATCGATTCCGCCTTCGAGATTGTACACGTTGGCAAAACCACGTTGCTGAAGTAATCGCACCGCCTGCGCACTACGCCGGCCGCTGTGACAATGCACAACGACTGGCTGCTCGCGCT
>WNGJ01018212.1_pt1 | contig 20017 bp, 22 predicted proteins | sample 5400611 | NCBI WGS metagenome assembly WNGJ01 (sample SAMN13153375, study PRJNA577476) | soil metagenome | isolation source: 40 cm soil or saprolite under Garry oak tree replicate 1 | place: USA:California | collected 2016-06-15
TCTGGCAGCACTTTGTCGATCTGGTTTGAAACGGCGACGCCGAGTTTTTCGAATTCGCGCGGGACGAGCGTGCTCGGTCCCACGAGCGTGACCCGCGCACCGAGCTTCGTCAGGCCAAAAATGTTCGAGCGCGCGACGCGACTGAACAAAATGTCGCCGACGATCACGACGTGGAGGTTGTCGATCCTGCCCCGCTTCTCCCGGATCGTGTACATGTCGAGGAGACCTTGAGTCGGGTGTTCATGCGCGCCGTCGCCGGCGTTGATCACGCTCGACTTCAATCGTTGCGCCAGAAATTGCGCTGCGCCGGCGGAACTGTGGCGCAAGACGAGGATGTCGGCGTGCAACGCCTCAAGATTCCGCGCGGTGTCCTTGAGTGTTTCGCCTTTGGTTAGACTGGACGTTGTCGCGGAAATGTTGATCACGTCCGCGCTGAGACGAAACGCGGCCAGCTCGAACGAGGTACGCGTGCGCGTGCTGGGTTCGACAAAGAAGTTGACCAGCGTTTTACCGCGAAGCGCCGGGACCTTCTTGATCTCGCGAGTGCCGACCTGTTTAAAGGCGTCTGCGGTCTCGAGAATGAAATTGATCTCGTCCGCAGAGAGTTCGCGAAGCCCGAGCAAATCTTTGCGATTCCAATTCATGCTCATTCTTTAAACAGCCAGACCGCATCTGGTTCCTGGTCGACGTTTTGGAGACGGACTTGAATTTGTTCGCGGGTGGCGGTCGGCAAATTTTTGCCGACGTAATCGGCGCGAATCGGCAACTCGCGGTGGCCGCGGTCGACCAGCGCGGCTAGTTGGATTCGCGCGGGCCGGCCAAAAGAGCTGATCGCGTCCATCGCGGCGCGCGCGGTGCGACCCGTGAAGAGAACATCATCGACAATGATGAGCGTGCGATGCTCGAGCGGCAGCGGCAGTTTCGATGCGTGCACCATCGGCAACTCGGCGCGCGTGCCGACGTCGTCGCGGTGCATCGCTACGTCGATGGTGCCGGTCTCGATGTCGATCTTGGCAACGTCGCGGATGAATTCGGCGAGTCGGCGCGCGATCTCCACCCCGCGCAGTGGAATTCCGGCAAGGACGACCGATTTCAGGTCGGCGTTTTGCTCAATAATTTCGTGGGTGATCCGCCGCAGCGCGCGCCGGATCGCTTCCGCGTCCATGATCGGGACACCCGATGTCCGAGCCGGACTGGCACTATGTTTTTTGTCGTCCATTTGCATCCTTGGCGACCTCGCAGGATCGCTTTAAAGGAGCCGAAAATAAATCAGGAGGCTGCCTTTTCTGTGCGAGCCTCCTTCATTCGCCGCTCCCGCCAATGGGAGCGATGTTTCACGATCCAATCGAGGAGCGCTTTTTCAAAGCCGATGTCTTTGCCGGCTTTTTCGCTCTCGATCCATTTATGCTTCAAAATCTCTTCGCGCTCGGCCAGGAACTCTTTGTAGAGGACCGAGTTCTTAACGAACTGCGATTTGTCTTTCTCTGCCTCGGCGGCCGGCATGTCGAAAGCTTTTTCCATAAAAACGAGAATCAGTCAATACAAAGTGAATAACTTGTTGATAAGGTCTGACGTAGCATCACCCATACCTATTTAAAATTACGCAGCAGAACCCGTTAGGCCAGGGCGTCGCGAATCCGCTGGGCGATGGCCATAAATTCCACAGCTACAGGAGACTGTCGATCTTGCCCAACGATTGGCTGACCGCGGTCCCCCGCCTCACGGGTTGCAATGTCGATAGGGACTTGGCCGAGCAACGGGACCCGGAGGCGCTTCGCTTCGCGTTCGCCGCCACCGCTGCCGAAGATGTCGTATCGCTTGTTATCCGAAGGCGAAACGAAATAGCTCATGTTTTCAACCAGTCCGAGCACGGGGACATTGACCTTTTCAAACATGGTGGCGGCCTTGCGCGCATCGATCAGCGCCACTTCCTGTGGCGTCGTGACAATGATGGCCCCGGAAAGCGCGACTGTTTGAACGATCGTCAATTGAATGTCGCCGGTGCCTGGCGGCAGATCGAGCACCAGAAACTCAAGCTCGCCCCAATCGACCTGACGTAAAAATTGCTGAGTGTAACGCGTCACCATCGGCCCGCGCAAAATGGCAGGTGAGGCATCGTCGAGCAAAAAGCCCATCGACATCAGCTTGAGATTGTACTGTTCGATCGGGATGATTTTGTTTTCGTCGGTCGCGGTTGGTCGCTCCCGCGTCCCGAACATCAGAGAAATACTTGGACCGTAAATGTCGCAGTCGCACAAACCGACGCGCGCTTTGGTTTGCTCAAGAGCGACGGCGAGGTTTGCTGCAACGGTAGATTTTCCAACGCCGCCTTTACCGCTCGCGATCGCGATGACGTGCTTTATTCCCGGAATTCGGGTGGCGCCAACACTCGCGCCTGCACCGGCTGGAGGCGCGTGGATGTCGATCAAAACTTTTGCGCTGCGAACACCGTCGAGCTCGCGCAAGATTTTTTCGGAATCGTTTTTTATGGTCGCCGGAATATTGGGATCGTTGGTGGCAAGCGCGAGCTGCACTTTGATGTCGCCATTGTCGATATCGACTCCCTTGACCAGACCAAACGAGACGATGTCGCGACTAAATCCCGGATAACGGACCGAGCGGAGCGCGTCGCGAACTTGTTCTTCTGAAATCGACATCGCTGAAGCTTAAGCCGCGGGCAAGGTCAGTAAAGACGAGTAGTTCTTCTTTGCTTGAAAAGGTCGCGCGTTCCGGACAGCATCGCGACATGAAGAACCAAATCTCTTTCCGAATCGTTGTGGCCGCAGCTGCCCTCGCGCTGCTTGCCGGATGCGCCATGTTCCAAGAGAGTGGACAATCCGCACTCGTCGGGACCTGGACCAACTCGCTCGGCACCGTTTGGGCAATCCGGGCCGACGGCACATTCGATGTCGATCTTAAGCATCATGGAAAACGTGATGCTTGGGGAACCTACACTGTGCAGGGCGATCAGGTCACGCTCCAGCGCACCGGTGGAGTGAAACCGAAAGGCTGCGAAGGCCCGGGCGTCTACAAGTTCAAGCGGACGGATGACACATTGCAATTCACGTTGGTCAGCGACCAATGCAAGTTGCGCCAGAAAAACGTCCTCCAGCCGTGGAAGCCTTGGAAGAAGAAATAACTTCCGGCCCTTAATGGCGGACTCCCTTGGTAAAGAAAATTCGTTCCCGCTCGATGTCGGCGCCGCGACTGGAAAAAAACTGGCGCAACTCTGGAGTCAGATAATCGCCGTTTGGGAGCGGATTGAGCGTTAGATAAATTTTGCCCCCTGGCGAAAGTCGCCGTTGCAGATCACGAAGAAGGAAATCCCATTCCTTCGACCCCCAACGCGCGTTCGTCGGGCGATTTCGATCAAATCCAATCGAAAACGCCGTGATCCAGTCGAATTGTTGATGAAGATTCGGGAGCGATTCGAACGGCTGAATCCGGAAGACGGTGCGCGGCACGCCAAAGACTTCGAGCAATTCCTTGAAAAGGGGCGATTCATCGACGTCGAGTCCAAGAACGGAATGACCGAGCCGTTTCAGGATGAACAAAAAAAAGCCGCCGCCGCACCCAAGATCGAGCACGCGCAGGGGTCGAGAGCGATGCAGTTTCAAATCCTGGACTCGCTCACGATTAACGCGCAGCCATTGATCGACATCGGCATATTTCTCGCCGGCGTAAAGTTTTTGGATTTCGGCGAGCCGGCTTTGATCAAGGCCAGCGAGAACCGGCCCCAAGGGCAATCGAAAAACCGAACGCTGCGCTCTTCGCCAGCCTCGCCGGTACGTTTCCCGGCGCGCCAGCTTTGCGAGTTTCCGATGCAGCTTCATGGGAGTGCCTCTGCGATCTCACGCAGCAATCCGGGTCCGCGATAGATCAGGCCGGTATAAATTTGGAGAAGTCGCGCGCCGGCTTCGATTTTTTCTCGCGCGGAATCCGCGTCCATAATTCCGCCGGAGGCGATGATGGGCATTGTTGATCTGGCGGCGATCTCGCGAACGAGAGCGGTGGATTTCCCCCGCAACGGCGCGCCGCTTAATCCGCCCTGCTCGTCTTGGGCAGTGGAAATCGATGAATGATCGACAGTTGTATTAGTAGCGATAATCCCGGCGACCTTGTTGGTTTCGCACGTTGAAACGATGTCGTCGAGTTCGGACGGGGCCAAATCCGGCGCAATTTTCACCACGATTGGCTTACGGGTGATGAGATTCTTTTCGCCAATCGCCGAGAGTAATTCGGAAAGCGCATCCGCCCCCTGCAACTCACGCAAGCCGGGTGTATTCGGTGAGCTGACATTGAGAACGATGTAATCTGCGAATTCACACAGAAGCCGGAACGAATAGAGATAATCTTCAGTGGCCTCGGTTAGCGGCGTGCTCATCGATTTTCCAATATTGATTCCAACAGGCACTTCCGGCCAGCGACTGCTTCGCTGCAATTTGCGTAATCGCCGTGCGATCGCGTCGGCGCCCTCGTTGTTGAATCCGAGCCGGTTGATCAACGCGTTTTGTTCGGGGAAACGAAAGATTCGCGGCTTCGGATTACCCGGCTGCGCTTTCGCCGTGACCGTGCCGATCTCGATAAAACCAAACCCGATTGCCGACCATGCCGGCAGCGCGACGCCGTTTTTATCGAGACCGGCGGCAAGGCCGATTGCGTTTGGAAAAGTCAGACCGAAGAGTTTTTTCGGGCTGGCCGACGGCTGAAAAAGATTCAGGGCGCGCAGGGTAAGATCGACATGCGAGGCTGCGCGCAAGCTTTCGATTGTGAACCGGTGAGCGATTTCGGCATCAATTGAAAAGAGAAGCGGCCTAACGAATCGCTCGTAGGCGTCCTTCATTTTCCGATGCAAAATTGGCCGAAGACCGAATCCAGAATTTGTTCGACACCGACCGTGCCGATCACTTCGCCCACTGCTTCCAAAGCCTCGTTCAGGTCAACCGACAGATATTCGGGTGAGAATGCTTCGTCCAAGGCCTTTCGCGCGCGATCACACGCTTCCAGAGCGCGGCGCAAGCAATCACGATGACGCATGTTGATGGCGAGCGCGTTTTCCGGTCGCAAATTTTGTTTGCTGATCCGCGAAAGAATTTCGTTCTCAAGGTCCCCCAAGCCATCGCCGGTTACGCAAGAAACCCGAAGCGCATTGGTGTTTTTCCATTCCGGATGTTCGGACAGGTCGCTCTTGTTCAGCACGAGGAGTTCGTTCCCATTCGCGTTCTGCTCGAAATGACCCGGGGGCGGCGCGTTTCGATCGACAATGTGCAGGCGCAAGTCAGCTTTTTGCAGCCAACGCTCGGTGCGTGCAATTCCTTCGCGTTCGATGTCGGATGTCGATGTTCGAAGGCCGGCAGTATCGAGCAAACGAACCGGAACCCCGCGCAAATTGACGGTTTCTTCGATGGTATCGCGGGTTGTGCCGTGGGTGTCGCTCACGATCACGCGTTCGTAACCGAGGAGGCGATTGAGCAAGCTCGATTTGCCAGCATTGGTCGCTCCATAGATCACGATCCGGACTCCGTCGCGCAAAATGCGGCCGTGATCGGCAGTTGCAAGAAGCGCGGCAATTTGTTCGCGAACTGAGTCGAGTCGCGCGCGCAATGAATCGCCTTCGTCGGGCGCGATTCCTTCCTCTGAAAAGTCAATTGAGGCTTCGATATGGGCGAGAAGATCGACCAGGGCGCGGCGAGTGCTTGCGATTTTTTCACCAAGCTTGCCCTCGAGCTGTTCGGTGGCGGAGCGCAGGGCCAGGTCGGTGCGAGCGCGAATCAAGTCGATCACGGCTTCCGCTTGGGTCAGGTCCATTTTGCCATTCAGAAAAGCGCGCTCGGTAAATTCTCCCGGACGCGCGTTCCGCGCACCCGTGCGCAAACAAGCTTCGAGAACTTTCGCCGTCACCAATGTTCCACCATGGCAGCTAATTTCGACAAGATCTTCGCCCGTGTAACTGGCCGGCGCGCGATGGATCGACATCATGACCTGGTCGATCAAGTCTCCTGATTCGCTGACGACCTCGCCCAAATGCTGAACGTGAGAAGCAAATTCCGGCGGCGCTTCTTTGCCGCGAAAAATTTTGTCCGCGATTGGGATGGCATTTGGACCAGAGATTCGCACGAGGGCGATTGCGCCTTCGCCAGCGGGTGTCGAGATCGCGGCGATTGTTTCGGTTGCGATCAAATGAGAATCGTCCTTGGCCAAAGACGTCGGTCTTACGAGAGCACTTCCTTCAAGACTGCGATGCATTTTTCGTTTTGCTCCATTGTGCCCACGGTGATGCGAATCCATTCGGGCAGGTTGTAGCCGCGCAGCGGCCGCACGATGATTTTTCGGGCGAGCATCTTCTTAAAGACGGTCGGTCCATCGCCCACATTGACGAAGACAAAATTTCCCGCGCTTGGACGAAATTTCAATTTCATCGCGCGAAATTCGTTTTCCAAATAAGCGCGACCGGAATCCACTACGCGTTTACTTTTCCGCAAATGTTCGTCATCTCCGAGAGCGGCCAGCGCACCGGCTTGGGCAACGCCATTCACATTGAAGGGCTGCCTGGTTTTCTTAAGCACTTCGATCAGCTCCGGTGGCGCGATTCCATAGCCCACGCGCAGACTGGCCAACCCATGAATTTTCGAAAACGTGCGCAAAATGACAACATTCCGGCCATTGCGCACATGACGAAGTGTATCGGGTGGATCGTCCAGAAATTCGAAATAGGCTTCATCCAAAACGGTGATGATCTCGTCCGGCACACGCGTCAGGAAATTGTCGATCTTCTCCTGTCCAATCAATGATCCGGTTGGATTGTTTGGATTGGCGATGAAGACGATTTTGGTTTTGGCCGTGATCACCGCGAGCATCGCATCGAGATCCACTTGAAAATCCGGCGTTGCGACTTCGATCGTGCGCGCGCCAAAAAGATGCGCGATGAGTTTGTAGGCGATAAAGGCGTGAGCTGGGGTAACGATCTCGTCACCCGGATTGAGAAAGGCGTGGCCGAGGAATTCGATTACTTCATTCGAGCCATTTCCGAGGATGATGTTTTCGCGGGCGAAGCCAAGTTTTTGAGCGAGGGCATCGCGCAGATAAAAACCGCCGCTATCTGGATAAAGCTGCGCTGATCCGATCGCGGCGCGCATTGCCGCGATCGCTCTTGGAGACGGGCCGAGCGGGTTTTCGTTCGAAGCGAGTTTGATGATGTCGCGTGGATCGACATTGAGCTCCCGCGCCGTCTCTTCGATTGGTTTGCCCGCCTCGTAAACGGCGAGATCGCGCAATTGCGGGTTGGCTCGGTTCCAGATTGACGTCACGCGATCAAATCTAGACGTAATTGAGAGTTGGACAAAAGCTGCTGAGCGCCGGCAGGGATCGAAGGGGAGTCGACTGCGGGACCGAGCGCGTCGCCATCGGCGGTGATGGGTGACAAAAAACCGCAAGAATTGCTTTTCTTGCTTGCGTTTAGGCAAGCTTTTCAGGTAAAAAGTGCGCCTGGTCAGGCTGGAGTTTATGGGTAGCATAAAAATTGTCATTGACGGTGCGCTTAGCGCACTGCTCATCGCAGCCAATACCGATGGCGGTTTTCCATTCGATGACAAGAGTCCGCACAACTTCCAGCACAGTGTCTTGCTATCTTCGCTCGCGGAATTCAACTTAAACGGCACGGAGTACTTCAAATTCATGCTCGACGCCAATCAGACCGGCGCATCGAATCATACGTTCACCCTGACCCAGTTGCAGATTTACACCTCCAACAATGGCGCCCAGACTACGACGACATTCAATCCCGACGGCACGCTTGCTTTCGATTCTAGTACGCATCTTGCCTACAACATGAATCCTGGCGGCGGCACGGCCAATTCTGTCATCACGACGGCGACGGGCAGCGGTAAGTTTGATGCGTTCGTGTACGTGCCTGTGAGCGATTTCAATCTCAGTGACAAGTACATGATTCTATATTTTGCCGGTCAGGGAAATGGCGGATTCGAGGAGTGGAGCGCGGCTACTGGTGTCGCTCCGATTCCGGAAGCGACTACGCTTTTCCCGATTGTGGGTCTGTTAGCGGCGGTGTTTTCAACTCAGTTCGTGAGACGCCGGCAGCTGCGGCAAGTTTCGAAATAGTCGAGCATTCTGCTTTCAGAAGTTCCGTGTTTGGCGTAGGCAGCGGAGGCGACAATGAATATCTCGCCTCCGCTTTACAATTATTGCGTCGCAGAACACTATTTTTATATGTAGAGGCTACCCCCTGTTTCGTGGTTCACTCCTGGAAGTCCTAAACGAACCGCATCTGTAGGAATGAGATACTGGAACCGGCAGTCAGGCTCAATCTTGCCGCGGCAGAATGGCACTTGTTCTTGATTTTCCGGGCGCGACCTGGCGTCCCGTCCTGAAATCAGGTAGCAGCCAAGGCGTGACTTTCAGCGTCACTTCCACGTGCGCTGGCGCCATTGAATCCCTGACCGAACGCCCGTGGTGCCCAGCTAGTAGACGATGCTGCGGGCTGGGTCCGAATTGTCTTCGAACCAGCTGGCAAAAGCATAGGCAGGAGGCTCCAAGCTTTGCACAAGCTGACTAAGGGCCTGATCATAGTGCAGGGAACCGTTACCTTGGATCGTTACCGTGTTACCGATGACTGCTCCCATGATATCGCCGTTCCCGGCAAAGGTTGTGTTAAATTCGGGAGCATCTAGGACCCCGATAAAGTTGCCATTCCCGGAAATGTATGCCGTGTGCGTGCTTCCATCGGTCGGCGTCACGCCATAGATGAGGAGATTGGCAGCATAACCACTTTGATTAACGATCGAATTACCCTGCAGATCGATATTACCTTGAACGTCATATGTCACATACGCGTTGCTACCCTGAGTGATCCCAGCCTGGCCGGCGGTGCTCAGATCTCCGGTTACCCAAATCTCAACGTAGCCCGGCGACTGAACGTGGGTGACAGGGTCCGGCGGCGGGGATTGGATGACGAGGGATTGCTGGCCTGAGAGAGCGATCGAACTCACCTGATAGCGAAGCGGATTGCTTTTCGTCGTTCCTGCCGGTATCGCAATCGTGATTACATTGCCTTGGGCCGCGGGAAGCGCTGTGGAATACGAACCGCTCGCCCAGTTGGGCACAGGGACTTGTGGCACGTTTACATTGAACGGCGTGGAGATCGTGCCTTGGACGTTTTGGGTGTTTTGCACCGCGGGGCCACTGTAGGTCAGACTGCCGTAAACGTACGTTCCATTTGACAAAGTGGAACCCGTGCTGTCGAGAATGCCCACGTCGCCGTGCGATTCCCTTTTCGCCTGGACGTATTGCCCGTTGGTGGAATACAGCGAATTGCTGGAATCGAAGCTATCAATAAAGCCATTGCCGCTCATGAGGAAGGTCCTGCGCGAGACGATCCCTCGGCTCCCGGTACTGGTCGCCACCGGTTGCGCGATCACCTCGATGGTGCGCGACGCTCGTGGCGTGGTGATGGCCCCGCCCCCTTTACGATCGAAGTGGAGGCTGATTTTCCTGAGGTCGTTGTCGAGTTTCTGGTTGGGAACACGAGGCGGGCCGGGGGCGGCCGCGATCCCTGTGGAACGTATGCGATACCATTGCAAACCATTCGTATCCTGAGCCGTCGACATTGCGGCCTGGTCGACCGTTACCCACGTCGAAACACTCGTTGCCCCTTCCCCTTGCATGGTGAGGGTGAGCGCGGATGAAGGCAGAAAGTTATAATGGCTTGAGTCTGGCGCGACGCTGGCAGAAGGCGAAGGTGAAGGGACCGGCTCGGTCGCCGGCAAGTCGTTCGCGTTTTGATTTACGCTTATCCAATTGGTCCAATTTTTGTTGTTGAGCGCTCTGATCGCGGCATCGACGCCGCTCTCCGCCGCAGTAAGCGACTGCTGCCAGCTTGCCGTCTGCATATCGGACGTAGCGTTTTGCGACGTGATATAGAGACTGGTCGCACAGATAAGCGCCAGAATGGTAATCGTCAGCATTGCAACGATCAAAACGCTGCCGTGCCTTATTTTTGTTCGAGCTGTTTTCATTATGTTAATGTCGAGCCCCTGCGTTGCGCAGGAACGTGTTGCAGTAGACGGTGGTCCCAGAGATTGGCCCTGGCCCGGGCAAGTAGGTAAACCTTGGCGAAAAAGTAATGCTGCAGCTGACACTCGAAGTCAGGTCCTGCGGACTTACTGTAAAAGAGGCGACATTCGTCGCGATCGCAGCCGTGGTATCGCTCGTCGTGGTCCCGCCGGAGTCGCTTACTACGATACGTCGATTGAAATTGCTTCCGCTTCGCGAGTAGGTGATCGTTACGCTCCCGGTGCCGTAGCTTAAAGCTCCATTCGTCAGCGCTGGCGTTTTTGGATCGCTGTTCGAATCGTAATAGACGGGAACAGTTACAGTGAGCGTGTTGTTAGCGACTGACGCACTCAGCGCTCGGCGGCAGTCCATGGCGATGTAATCCAAAACCCGTAACTGGTCGCCCTCAGCGACAGAATATCCTTCCACCGCGGCGAAACTCCGCTGCAGAGCTACGCCTGCGGTCATGACCGCGGCCAGCATCAGCGAGCCACACCCGACGGTCATCATCATCTCAACAAGGGTGAAGGCATGACGAATATTTCTGCCTGTAGACTTCATGGTCCGATGTTGCCTTTCCCGAAGACAGCCGCGAGATCACGGGTACGACTTCGGCCGTTTGCACTGGTCCAAGTGAGCAGAATATCGACCTTCAGCAGATCATTGTCCGCTGCCAAGCTTGTGTTTGTATCGGTTTGATTGCCGTTGGGATAGGTCAAGTTGCGCACCCATTTATTGGCAGTCGTTCCGTCGCTTGGATAATTCCTGATCGTTCCGCCCGTATTCATGTAACCGCTCACCGTGATGGTCTCGCTCAGGTTGCCGAGCGCCGCCTCCGATGTCGTCTTGACCTGAACGACGTTTGTGTTGACGTAAGTTTTGTCGGCTATGTTGGAGTAGCTAAAGCCGCGGAACTTCTCCATACGTTCCTGGAGCATCATGCTCGCGGCAGTGGTTTCTTTCTGACTTTTGAGTGCGACAAGGAGGCGTTGATTCGTCTGAAAAGTGGCTGCGCCAAAAATGACGCATACCACAATCGCGATGCACACCTCCGTGAAGCTGAAGCCTTTCAGTGTGTGAAACTTAGCTATGTTAAGCTGCATGGAAATGCGGACTTCATCATAAAAGCAATAAATATGCCTATTTACTGCGAATTGCCGTCCTTGCATCTCTCCATACCAGTTCCGGCATCGCCTTCATTCGGCCCATTCTCTGCTCCATAATTAGCGTGCTCCGTTGGGTCCTGGTTTTGTGTTTCGCGACAACCGTGTCTTCCCTCATTGCGGCGCTGACGCCGCTTACGACCCAAGATGTGAGTCTGATGCTCCGTTCCGGTTATTCTAATGAAGCAGTGTTACGAGAACTTTCGACGAGAAGATTTGGCGATACATTTGATTCGAAAGCCGAACAACAGCTTGTCAAAGCCGGTGCCGGTGAGTCGCTGATCAATGCGCTCCGAAGCGGCGTCTATCAGTTGTCGCCGCCGGAGATTGCTGCGGCCACGGAAAAGCGGTCGGCACAATCAACAAAGGTTAGCGAGGCATTTCCGAAATCGGAACCAGACAGCCAAAAAGAGAACAATGGCGGCATTTCTCCAGCACCTAATCCGCCTGCCGACGCGCAAAGAGGCGGCTCGATTTACGATCATCTCAAAGACGATCTCGTTTATTGGCACGAGGGAAATTTGATGCCGTTCGATGATGGAGCACTCGAGAAGAAAAAATTTTACCTTTTCTTCTTCTCTGCAATTTGGTCGCAGCCAGGTCGCAAATTCACTGCGCAATTGATTGATTATTACAATCGCGTCGCCCCGCAGCATCCGGAATTCGAGGTAGTTTTTTTTAGCGCGGATCGCTCGGCATTTGCGATGCAGAATTACTTCAGCCAAACAAACATGCCGTGGCCGGCGATCGCCTATGACAAACTCGGTGGTAAAGCCGGTGCGATTGCGGAAGGGTTAACCCATCAGATACCGCGGCTTATCTTGGCGGACGCTACTGGTAAAGTACTCTCCGACAGCGGCGAAACCCGACCGGATTTCGACAAGGTTTTGGCTGAATTGGACAAAGTTCTTTCCGGCAACAGGTAGTTGTGAAGAGGCAGCCAACATCCTCTTACCCGCCTGGCAGCCGGAGATTAAGGATTAAGAGACGGAATCAGCGGCGGCTCAGTAGGAGGCAAGTTCGGACCGCTTGCCGCAGCCAATTGGACGTCCAGAAGCAACAAGCCTGTTGGGTCGTTGCTGACCGCGCTGATTTCCGCGACCTCAACCGGCGCCTGCGATTTATTTCGGCTCCACCGCAGGACGACGTAGCGAGCGCTGCCGGCCGAAAAATCGGCCGTCGCGATGCCGCTATTGTCCGGAAAATCGACAATCGTGGCTGACGGCTTCAAAAATCGAAGATCGCCAGCGTCTATCGGCAACTCGTTCAAAAGGTTAATATCGACTCGCGTATTTTCCGCTTTGAACACATTACTGACGCGATGTAGCCGCTCGCTTTGAGGAAAGCTCAACGATCACAGTCGGCGATGTATTGGAGGCTGAGAAACGGAACGCGGTTTGCAGATCTTTGTCGATCATGCGACCGCTTTGTGTTCCGGGACCTGAACTGACGTAGGCCACGCGCGCTTTTGCCTCCAGTTTAGCACAGTCGAATTCGCGAAATTCGCTACTACGAACCATTACTCGCTGCAAAATTGCGTCGGCAGTATCGGCGCTGCTTACATCAGCCTGAGTCTGAGCAGATCGCGTCGAAAGTGTAAAAATGAAAGCGATGAACACGCAGCGCCACTCGACGAAAAACCACCTTATGGCCATTCCGCCAAAGCTTAGACTGCGCCAACGATCGGCTGCGGCGCGATTTTGTCAGGCTGCTACTAAGGGCGCGGCGCCGAATCCAAACTAGCCAGCGCTTTGTCGATCAACTTTTTTTCCTCCGGAAGCAACATCGCTTGTTGTCCGGCCTTGAGGAAGTCGCGCGCTTTTTCGTCGCGCAGCGCTGCCAGGCAAATCCCGTAATAGGCGCCGATTGTCGGATCGCTCAATTGCTCTTCGTTCAAAGAGCTCATAATTTGCAGCGCCTCCTTCGCGTTGCCCTGAGTCAACAGCGAATAAGCATAAGTTGTGATATACGCCGGATTATTTGGCGCTTTGTTATGAACATCCGCCGCGACCCGGCGGGCCTCCGTTGGATTGGCGTCGAGCAGCAAAGAAACCTGCGCGAGATTATTTTGGACGTCGAGGTTCGTATTATCGAGCTCCGATAAGCGAACCAGAACACGATAGAGTCCCTGGTTGGATCAACACCGTCAGGAACGCGCTCTGTTCGGAAGCTTGCTTGATCGTGCTAGTCCATTCGTGTTCAGCCGCAGCCGCTTTGCCTTGCTCCCGCAATGCACGCGAGAGATAGGCATGTCGCAAGAAGTCGAAACGGTTCCACTGCGCTTTGACCGTCATCGCCTCCAACTGTTGCCACTTGCCCAGTGCTACGAAAACATCAGCGACCGCGACCGGAACGGGCCATTTTTGCAGCAGTTCGCCCGGCAGAGAATTAATGTAATCGACAGCGAGAAGATTTAATTTGGTGCGACTCATCCAGGAAAGTAATTCCGCCAGTGAACCGGGATTTTCCGCTGCCTTTTTCTCCAGCTCGGACAAATAGGAGGAAAATTGCGAATCTTGCATCCCGTGCAGAAGATCAAGATAAATCAATCGATCGTTCCAATTCGCTTCCGGATACGCTTGCAACTCACGCGCGAGCTCTATCAGTTTGCTTGGATTTTCGTGCCGGATAACGCCGATGTTGAGCAACGCCCGGGTTGCCGCACTACGCTTGGAAGGATCGGAGCGCAACGCGATCAACATTGTTTCGCCGGACGCGCGTCGTTCCGGGTCGGGCGCTCGCAGTCGCAACACGCCGATCTGGAGCTGATATGACTTGTCCTCTGGGGCTAAACGTAGCGCCTCACTCCACTCGGCGTCCGCTTTTTCATCCTGATGTTTGAACTGGGCGATCAGCGCGGCGGTCGCATGATAGGGCGCGCTGTTTCGCGAATTTTCATTCACTCCAGCCAGAGCACGATCAGCCGTGGCCACATCATTGAATTGGATTGCGCATCGGACCAGTGCCAAGGCGTCATCGACTGAATGTGGATCTAACTGGACGACTTTACGTCTCCAATCCAGAGTCGAAGGTTCGCCGGCGCGCTCGGCCAATTCCGCCATGATCCGCGCCGCTGGCGCGCTCGAAGGTTTCATCTCCAAGATGCTGCGCGCAGCCAAGCTGGCGCCGTGTTCATCGCCGTGCTCAATGTCGAACGTGGCCCGTCGGACCAACCGTTTCTCCTGCCAGCGAAGGTAAAGATCTTGGCCTCCCCAAATCGCCCCGATCAACAAAATGATTCCAAGAAGAATGCCGAACAAAAGTCTGATGACTGTTCGTTGTGTTCTTTCAACTGACTTTTCCAAACGCGTTAGAGATTAGATGGAGAATTTCCGAAAGGCGAATCGGTGCGCAACTCGGCCCAGTCTGGCCCAAGAGCACATGGTGTTCGGGGACCCACGTCCCCGTCTCGCTCAGAGGCTCGCAAGTCGCTGGCGCGCGGCTACGCTATGCCGCAAATGGATGAGGCCATTGCGCAAGCAGCGCCTGTTTCGGCGACGAAGTCCAAAAAGACGGGTTGGCTGATCGCGATCATTGTTTTCGCTCTCCTTTGGTTTGAGCTGATCAACCAAATTCGAGCCGAGTGGTGGCTTAATCCCCAGTACAATTACGGTCTGACCGTTCCATTCCTCGCGCTCTATCTGTTCTGGAGACGCTGGCGCAATCGACCCACTCCCGCAGCGCCGGCGGCAACTATGTTTGCAATCGCTGTCATATTTTTTTCTGCCGCTCTTTTTCTTCCGGTTCGGTTTATCGCCGAAGCGAACCCTGATTGGCGATTATTAAGTTGGGTCCTTGCCTTCGCTGTCGTTACCCTCTCGCTTTCGTTTCTCTACTTGATCGGCGGGCGCGCTTGGCTAGGGCATTTTTCCTTTCCGGTCCTGTTTTTTCTGGTAGCGGTGCCGTGGCCGGTTCGGATCGAGCAGGTCGTTATTCAAGATCTGATGCGGATTGTGACCGCCATCAACGTCACCTTCTTGCAGTTGGCAGCTGTTCCGGCTCTTCAACACGGGAACGTCATCGAAGTCGGCACCGGCTTCATTGGAATCGAAGAAGCCTGCAGCGGCGTTCGGTCGCTGCAGGCCACGCTGATGATCTCTCTCTTTCTTGGCGAACTTTATTTTTTCAGCGCAATCCGCCGGATCGCTCTGGTCACTATCGGCGCAGGGCTGGCGTTTGTTTGCAACGTGGTCCGCACGGCCATTCTCGTTTGGGTTGGAACAAGGCGGGGCGCTACCGGCATCGAAGCGTGGCATGACCCCGCCGGCCTAACCATTTTGATCGTTTGCTTGTTTGGCCTTTGGCTGGTGAGTCTTATCATGTTGCGGTGTGGAAAGACACCACAAATTCCGTCGCCGCCGTCCTCTCAGAATGCGCCGACTCATTTCAGTTCGGGTCTGTTAATCGGCTTGGCGATCTGGCTGCTTCTTATCGAGGTGTCGGTGCAGATTTGGTATCGGGCCCACCAAATCGCAGCCAGTTCGCGTTGGGCCGTGCACTGGCCGGAATCGGAAAACAATTACAAGCCGGTGGCGATTGCGCCCGAAGCCGAATCGTTGCTTCGCTACAACGAAGGCGGCGGCGCCGCTTGGGAAGGCGATGATGGTCACCAGTGGATCATGTATTTCTTCAAATGGTTGCCGGGCCGGACTGCGGCGCGCTTCGTCAAAGTCCATCGCCCGGACATTTGTCTTCCGGCAAGCGGCCGAACGATGGAACGCGACAACGGCCTGCGCATGATCGCCGTCAACGGAGTGAACATGCCGATCCGCTCCTATCGGTTCGATGATCGCGGTTCTCCGCTGCACGTCTTTTATTGCTATTGGGATGCGCGGTCGTCCTACGAAAGTGCGGCCGCGGCCGTGGCCGAAGATTGGTCGGTCCGGGGACGAATTCGCGCGGCCCTGCAAGGCCGGCGCGACATCGGCGCGCAGATTCTGGAAATCATCGTTTTGGGTTATCAAGACGACGACGAGGCGAACGCGGCGCTCGTCCGCGAGTTGGGCCGCCTTGTCCGGACCGGTTGATTTTCGCATGTCGGAAAAATATTCTACTAAATCGCAGCAAGAAGCGGGTGGGCATCGAATGTAAGCGATGGCAAACTGTCGGTATGAATGATTACGAACGAGTCGCAAACGTGATCCGGTTCTTGGATCGACATCATACTGAGCAGCCTGATCTCAACCAACTCGCGTCCGCTGCCGGTCTGAGTCCGTTTCATTTTCACCGGCTCTTTTCAGCTTGGGCCGGCGTCACTCCGAAGGATTTTTTGCAATGCCTGACTCTCGAGCATGTGAAATACCTTTTGCGAAATGGCGACAATGTTTTCGACGTCGCGCTCGACGCCGGTTTGTCCGGACCAGGACGATTACATGATCTTTGCGTGACACTTGAGGCCGCGTCGCCCGGTGAAATGAAAAACGGCGGCGCCGGAATGCAGATCGAGTACGGTTTTGGCGAGACCCCATTCGGGCAAGCGCTCATCGCCGAAACGAAGCGCGGAATTTGCCATCTCTCTTTTGTCGACGGCCACGGCCGCAATAGCGCGCGAGATCTTCTAACGTCCCAATGGCCGAACGCAAAATTGAATCGCGCTGATCAACGTGCCGAAGAATTATCGGGCAAAATTTTTGCACAACCGCGGGAAAATCAATCCCGTCGGCCCTTGCGGGCATTCGTCCGCGGGACGCCGTTCCAGCTGCGAGTTTGGCGTGCGCTCTTGAGGGTGCCAACCGGGTCGCTCACGACCTACGGGCGTCTTTCCGCCGCAATCGGTCAGCCCCGGGCTGCCCGCGCCGTCGGCAGTGCGGTCGGTGCCAATCCGATCTCCTTCGTCATCCCGTGCCACCGCGTCATTCGTGAGACTGGAGCGCTGGGAAATTACGGCGGCGGTCGGGTTCGGAAACGCGCCATCGTCGGATGGGAACTTTCATCACAAGACTCGATCGGCGGGGAAGAAACCGATCGAATCAGGGCCACGGCGGCTTAACAACCAACCTAAGATCGACATCGTCGCCGTCCCGAAATATCGTAAGCGATCGCTGTTTGCGTATGGACAAAATTTCTCTCGATTACGCCGGTTTTCGCCACGAATACATCGGAGGCGGATTGCGGCGGGCCGATCTCGATCCCGACCCGATCAAACAGTTTCACGCCTGGTTTGCCGCAGCCATCAAAGCCGGGATTCACGATGCCAACGCGATGACTCTGGCCACGTGCCTAGACAATAAACCGTCCGCCCGCGTGGTGTTACTCAAGGATTTTGACGAGGGCGGCTTTGTTTTCTTCACGAATTATTCCAGCGACAAAGGCCGGCAGCTTGAGAAAAATCCAAATGCCGCGCTGGTGATGTATTGGATGGAAGTGGAGCGTCAGATCCGAATCGAGGGGAAAGTGGAAAAAACTTCGCGCGAAGAATCCGACGAATATTTCCACACCCGGCCTTTCGGCGCACAACTTGGAGCGTGGACTTCGCACCAAAGCGCGGTGATTGATGCGCGGCGAGTTCTCGATGCTCGTCTCGAAGAAATGAAACAACGTTTCGCTGAAGGACAGATTCCACTTCCGCCGCACTGGGGTGGATTTCGTCTCAAACCCGACCGGATGGAGTTTTGGCAGGGACGCCCGGACCGTTTGCACGATCGATTTCGTTACACGTTGCAATCGAGTGGTTCTTGGTCGATAGACCGGCTCGCGCCGTGATGTCCGACCAGCGCGGTCGTCGTGGCAGTTGCGAATCATTTGATGATGGATCCGATCGAAGACGATTTTGTGAATGACGAGCCTCTCGGCGCTGAGCAAAAGGCGTCGGCACGAAAACGCCGCCGCCGCCCGCCCAGCGTCTTGGAGCCTCCTCCTCGTCGCCGGGAACAAATTGGCGGGAGAACGAGTCGGGAACGGACCGAGCTGTTTCTTCGCGAAAATCCGGTGCCGATGATTCTTGGCGCCCTCGTGGCCGGACTCGCCATCGGTCTGGCCATTCATTACACATCGCGCACCGAAAAAGAAATGGAAGTGAAAACGCCGCTCGGGCGCATCAACTGGAGCGTGCTTTCGCTGCCGTTTCTCTGGCCGCTCTTCCGCGGAATGAAAGAGAGTCTCGAAGGCTCCACTGATTCAATCAGGGAGGGCGTGAAGAATATCGATCTCGATCGCTACACCAAGCCGATCCGCAAACGCTGGAAATCCTGGACCGATTGAGTTTTGTCATTTCGAGCGAAAACTCTGGTCCGGCTCGGACCGAGAAATCTCTTACTGTTTCTGAAATCAGAGTGCTAATCTCGCGGCGTGCTGCGCTTCATTGCGTTTTTGGCAATCGCCGTCGTTAGCGTTTCGGCTAAAGAACCATCTCAAACTCCTGAAGCCGGCGCCAAGTTCGTCGGCGCGGTTGGATGTCGATCTTCCAGTTGTCACGGCGGCGCCGGCGAAAAACGCAGCCAATATATCACGTGGTCGCAAAAAGATTTTCACACACGCGCGTATGCCATTCTCCTGGATGCGCGTTCGGCTCGGATCGGTGAAGCGGTCGGCGTCTCGCAACCGCAGTCGAGCGCACGCTGCACCGTTTGTCATTCTCCTTTTCAACCTGTTGCTCCAAGTCGGCTTACATCGAGCGCACGCCCCGATGAAGGCGTGTCGTGTGAAAATTGCCACGGCGCGGCCGAACCGTGGCTGCGCGGACATACCCGCAGCGATTGGACTTACGCAACGCGCGTGGCCGCCGGCATGCATGACTTGCGAAATCTCTATGTGCGCGCGAACGCGTGCGTGGCCTGCCACCAAAATGTCGACGCTGACATTTTGAAAGCGGGTCACCCCGAACTCGTGTTTGAGCTCGATAGTCAATCGGTCAACGAACCAAAGCACTGGCGCGACGAAGATCCGGCGAGTGGGCCGCGCAGTTGGCTGACAGGCCAGGCGATCGCGCTCCGCGAAATAACCTGGGCCCTCATCAAGTCTCCCCCAGATGAGCGATCTCAACTGCTCGATCAAGAAAATGCGTTGGTTTGGCTGCTCGACAAAACCGGTTTCGGAAATGACTTGAGTAAATTCAGCGCGTTTCCAGGGATCCAACAGAGCGCTGACGAAATCGCGGAACGTGCCGCAAAATGGAGCCCTACTAGCGATTCGCTAATGGCAATCTTGCAAACGCTTGCGGCCAGCGATTCGGAATTCCGATCGAGTAACACATCGCGCCAAAATGTTTTTTATCGCGCTCTCCGGCTCACACTCGCGCTCGAGCGCCTTGCGCTCGCGCTCGATCTCTCACCAAAAATCGAGAAAGAGTTGAGTGCGTTACGCTCAGACGTCCAGCGACATTACGATTTCGATGTCGCCGCGTTCGCCGAGCATCTCCGGGCGTTGCGGACCAAACTGTAGCTGCCATTCGTATCAGTTGAAGGGGCGCGTCTCCTCGCGGAAGATGTCGATCTTCGCATGGCCAAACTGAATCGACCCGACCAGCCCTCGTGGCAGCAGAACGCGATCTTCGAGTTTTTCTCATCGCTCAAGCTCGCCGTTGTCCTTTTGGCCGTGCTCATCGCCGGCGCAATCGTCGGTACGCTCTACGAATCGAGTTTCGACGCCAAGGTCGCGCGTACTTATGTCTATGGCGCGCCCTGGTTCAACGCTTGGCTCGTTTTACTCGGCGCGAATTTGACCGCGTCCGCGTTCTCGCGTTGGCCCTGGAAAAAATATCACACCGCGTTTCTTATTACTCATCTCGGCATCATCACGCTTCTGATTGGGTCGCTCATCGGCCGGATCTTTGGCGTCGAAGGCACAATCAC
>WNGJ01005259.1_pt1 | contig 20014 bp, 16 predicted proteins | sample 5400611 | NCBI WGS metagenome assembly WNGJ01 (sample SAMN13153375, study PRJNA577476) | soil metagenome | isolation source: 40 cm soil or saprolite under Garry oak tree replicate 1 | place: USA:California | collected 2016-06-15
AACATCAGGATAGACGAATGCAATTAGCAAAATACCAGCAACTCTACATACAGACCGTTTATGACTACTTACGAGAAAACGGGCGATGGCCTAATTACAGGACGGTAGAGAAAAAAATCCTTCCAAATTACCCAGATTTTGATGCGATAGAAATAGCCAAAAGCTTCAGAGATTCATTTTATTTTAGTACCGAACCCGAAGATCTTGACTCAGAAGCCTATCTTAAAATCGATCAAATTCACCAATGTCAAGGTTCGGAGAAAGACCTTGTCAATAGCAGCGAAAAAATCCCCAAAAGTGCCACACCAAAAGTCTCCAGGGATGGGGAATTTTCCGTTGGCACTGCTGAGTGCCAGTCGAAAATTCCCCAGAACGTCTGTTCTCTAAACTTGTGTTCCTCCTTTCTTTGTCATCTACAGGCCATCATATCTGCTGCTGATCTCTCTTTGCCTCTCCCCCTGTGTTTTCTGGGAGGAGGAAGGGCTGTCTTTCACCGGCTTTGCGCTCAGATCATGGAAGACGCCCGCCTTGCGCTTCTCACGAAGACGATAACTTTCGCCGCGAATGTTAATCGTGGTCGAGTAATGTAACAGCCGGTCGAGCATGGCAGTGGCCAGGACATAGTCTGACACCACATCACCCCATTCGCCATACGATTTATTACTGGTGAGGATGATGCTCCCCTTTTGATACCGGCGGCTGATCACGCGAAAGAGAAACTGCGCTGAGCGCTGATCTAGGGGGACATATCCCATCTCATCCAGAATGAGCAGGTTTGGTTTACACAGGGCGTGCAGCCGTCGCTCCAGTCGATCTTCTTTGACATCCTGGTGCACCAGGTCGTGAAAAAGACGACACTGATCCCTTGCATAATCGCGGCTACCCCAAGGCTGACCGCGAGATGCGTTTTTCCAACGCCCGGCGGACCCAGTAACAAAATGTTTTCTCCATGAGCCACAAAGCGAGCCGTCGCCAGTTCGCGGATCTGCGCCTCATTGAGTGCTGGCTGAAAGGAAAAGTCAAACTGATCGAGCGTTTTGACGAAAGGCAAGTGAGCTAGGCGAGTTTTCATGGTTACATCCCGCTCCACACGGGCACTCACCTCTCCGTCGAGGACGCGATCCAGAAACTCCACATAGGTCCAACTCTCTTTGGCCGCTTCCTCGGCGAGCTGATCCAGACGCTCTGGCACACGGGTCAGCTTCAAGCGTTCCAGGATCGTCTGCAAGTGCTCATAGCGGTGCTCGTTCATGAGACCTCCCCGAGCAGCCGGTCGTAGACGGAGAGCGAGCGGACTTCGACCACTGGCGCATCCCAGAACATCGAGGGAGACCCCTGAGCCACCTCCTGTACGGCGGGTGCCTGCTCGACGTGTGAGACAGGCGTACTCAATCCGCAGTAATGGTCCGCCTGCACGCTGCGCTCTTGCCTGCCAAGCAAGACGCGATGGCGCGCCAGGACGTCCCCGATTTCCGAACAAATCACCAGTTCCTCCGCTTCGGTGAGTTTGACCTGGAGCGTCTTGCGGGCATAGGCCGCGGGAACCGAGTAGAGATTGCCGCCATAGGAGATGAAGCAATCCTTGCTACTTCTGCGTGTGGTGAGCACGCTCGTATCATAGGTCAACGCCTTCTTTGCGGGTTGTAATCCTTCCGAGCGCAGGCGCGTAAAAGGCACCTCGCCGGTGGTGCCATGCACACGCGGATTCGCGATCGTGTTGAGCCAGACCAGCGCTTGCGCGTTGAGATCTTCCAGGTCACGAAAGTGTAAGCCTGGCCAGAAGTTTCCCCGCACATATTTCACGCCGTTCTCGACTTTGCCCTTGGTTTGAGGTCGATACGGTTTGCAGGCTTGCGGCGCAAATCCGGCTACATCGGCAAAGTCCAGAAAACGAGGGTTCCAATGCACGACATCCTCGGCATCACGCCTGAGTACCACACTCTTGAGGTTATCGTAGAGCAGTCGCTTGGGAACACCTCCCAGATACGCAAATGCGTGCAAGTGACAACGAATAAACCAGGTGGTATCCGCTGAGATCGTAAAGTGCAGATACGAAGCTCGCGACCAGCCCAGCGTCATGACGAAGGCATAGAGCCGGTAGGTGCGTCCCTGATGCGTGATGAACCCGAAGTACCCCCAGTCGACTTGCCCTTGCTCGCCAGGAGCCGTTTCAAAGCGCACCGAGCCAATCGGGTCCTTGTCTGGGCGCCGCTCATGCACAAATTCGCGAACTTTGCTTTCTTTGCCAGGATAGCCCTGTGCCAGGATTTCCCCGTAGAGCTTGCGCGCGTTCAGAACGCCTTCTGCCATGCGCTGCTCCAGATAGGGGGCGTACGGATCGATTTTGCACGCCTTCACTTGACGTGGGTGCTTTGGCGGCAAGAGGTCAGGCGCGTTGACGGCCTGCCGAATGGTTTTGCGGTCTCGTCCCGTCCGACGCGCAATCTCGCTGATCGAGACCCCCTTGCGATACATCTCTCTGATCATAAATCGTTCCTCGAGTGCTAACATGGGTTCCCTCCTTCAAGCGTCGTGACCACGAAAGCCACGTTGCTTTGAGGATATCCCATGCTCCCCTGCTGGGGAGTTTTACCCTGGCACTTGTGAGGATTATATCGCCGTTACTAACAATCTCCTCGAACTTACGTCAGGTAGCGGCGGAAGAGATTTCCAAGGTTCTCAAAGAACGTATACTTGAAGGATTCGTAAGAGGTCGCAAACCAGGCGAAATATCAGATGAATACTTCGCACTAGTCGGCATTTTTGAGGGCAAAGCACATATTGATCTGGATAAGAGTATCATTACAACAGGTTTATTGGTCGATGGTAGCGTCGATTACAAGACTGAGCATGCACCTCAAACATCTCAGAGCCCAAATACAGATGCGTCAACAAACGAAGAGTCTGTTTAAAGAGATAAAAGGACAACGATATAAGAAAGGTTCCGGATGATGACCTGACCTTGTAAAGGCGTAAGAGGCAGTTTCTATTTTAGCTGCTCTCATCACGCACACACGTCGCTACTAGCGAGAAAAAGGGAGCCGGTCCACTCTGAACAGGCCTCAATAGGAAGAGAAGGCTCTCTCTCGCCTTACAATTGCTTCAGATGTGCTTTCGTTCATACTTTTCAATTGTTGTGCCGTCTGCTACCTTTTTCTCTGCAACATTTCTCTCTAGAAACTCGCTACACTTGTCTCTCCTTCTCCTCCTGGATTCCGCTACACTCAGATGGGTCATGCACCGAGCAGTAAGGAAGGAGTGTAGCTGGCTATGTATCCAGATCATATCGTTTGTGAGAGTGACGTTGCCGATGAGGAGCATGCTCCCAGGCGTGAGCAACGCATACCTCCACGCCGTTATCTCAGACGGTATCGATTCTGTGTCCTGCTGGTGCTGACACTCTTCGGACTGCATTTGCTCTCTGCTGGAGCGGGTTCCGGGAAAGGCGGTTCCCTAGTAGTAGGGTACGTTTCACCCGGCCATACATCTGTTCATACAGCTATAGCAGCACCACTAGGCGTTCATCCGACAGTCGGTATGGGAGCAGGTACTGTCTCTAACGGGAGGATAGGCACAACCGTTCTGGCAGCATCGTGCAGCCCGTTTGACGTCATCTGCTGGTTGACGAGCGCCGCCCAGTGGATTGGCCAGCAGATCATTAACGCGCTGCAGTCGGTGATCAACGGCCTGCTGCACGGTCCGCTCGACATCATCACCCAGACGCCGCCCGGTGATACATATCAGAACGCCACGGTGATCACCTGGTCGAATGCCTTCCTCACGGTGGTCGATCTGGCCCTGGCGAGCCTGATCGTGATCGGCGGCTACAACGTCATCGTTGGACGCGAGCTCGGACTGCCCCACTCGGCGCTTCCTGAGTTCCTGCCGCGCCTACTATTGGCCTTCGGGGCGGCGCACTTCAGCCTGTTCTTCCTGGGTCTGTTCATCGATCTGGAAAACGCCCTCAGCGGGGTCGCCCTGAACCTGGCGAGCAATTCCATGCTCACCAATATCATCTCGGGCGTCTTGCAGGGCAATCTGCTGGGAGAGGGCCTGCTGGTCGTAGTGTTGGCTATCGTGCTGGGGGTGCTCTCGCTCCTGCTGGCCGCGCAGATGGTGGTGCGCTTGGCGCTCTTGTGGGTGCTGCTGGTCCTCTCCGGGCCGGGGTTGGCCTGCTTCGCGCTCCCGCAGACCACGGGCTTTGGCCGCCTGTGGCTCTCGCTTACCGCCAGCACCGTTATGGTGCAGTTCTTCCAGGTGGTAGCGCTGGGGCTGGGCGGGACGCTACTCACCTCGCTCGGAGCCTCCAACCTCTCGGGTCTGGACAGCACGCTGGCGACGCTGCTGGTGGCTGCGGCCATGCTCTACCTGGTCTTGCGCATCCCCGGTATCGTACATCGCTACGCCTTCCACCCCATGATGGACGCCTCGGCGACCGCCGCTGGGGCTGTTGGTGGAGCCGCAGGGTTTGCCGCAGACGTTGCCCCTCGTCTGCTGGCGCTGCTGTAGCCGGAGAAGAGGGAGAGAGGGAAGCGTATGAACAGTTCGCGCTTGGGATTGACAATCGTGGCCGGCGGAGTGGTCGTCATGATGCTGCTGGGGTTTGTGATGCTCACCGGCCTATCGGCCTCACTCGCCTGGTCGCAGGGCGGGTACGGGAGCGGCCCCGGCATCTGTCAGACCGCCACCATCACAGCCGGGATGGGTTCTCCCACGCCCGGTGCTCCAGGGCCTACGCCCTCGCCTACCGGAACCGCGCCTGCCTGCGTGCCCGCGAGTGCGCTTGGTGCGCAGGTGGTGGCCTGGGCGAGGGCCATGGCCGACGCGCTCTACGTCAACCCGGCCTGCGGGGGACACATTAGTTCCCCGGACTGTTACGACACTTGGTACAAGGCACCTGGCAGCGCCTACCCGCCCGGCTCGCCCGCCTTCCCGCAGGCGGTGATCCAATACGGCGAACAGGTTTGTCATGGCTGCTCGGCCTGGGCCAATGGCACCTACCAGTGCGTGAGTTTCGTACGCGGAGCCTACTCCCAGGTCTATCCCATGACACTCACGGCCAATGCCTTTGATCTGTGGGCGACTTACGCAGGGCAGCCTGGCTGGCAAGAGATATCATCAGCTGCTGCACCACCAGGCCAACGCGGCATGCCGATGCCGGGCGATGTGATGATCTTCAAGGATGCAAGCATCGGGCACGCGGCGATTGTGATGAGTGTGGTGCTGCCGACCTCTCCTATGAACGGCGCGATCACCTTCAGCAATTCCAATAGCGTGAGTCCGTACATCAGCATGCCGCTCTTGCCCGATCTCACTGTTGATAGCTCGAGCTGGCCTGGCTATACCGTCTGGGGCTATCTCCGCCCTGCTGGAGGAACCTCTGCGCAACTCACTCCGTCATCCAACCACACATCACCATGAGCGCGAACACGCCGGAAGGAGATTTGTCTGTCATGAAAACCTTGTTTGCCCTACTTCTGCTGCACCAGGCGCAGTTCGCGGCTCTGGTGAAAACCACCTGGAACGCGCTTCTCGTGCTGGGAAGCATTTCGGGCTTTTTCACCAATCTGTATAACGATCTGACGGCCTTCGCCCTGGCGATGGCGACCTTTTTCTTTGCCTGGGCGGCACTCTTATACATGACGGCCAACCAGAATGAGAACCACCGCGTGCAGGCCAGAAGCAACCTGTATATCGCGCTGGGCGGACTGGCGCTGGCCCTTCTGGCCCAGACCATCTCGGGCCTGGTCAATGGCGCAGCGCAGGGGCAATAGATGGACAGAAGGATCCTCTCGTCGCGGTCTGTATACGAGATGGACGAGAGATCTAGAGCGAGAAAGTGAGCGTATCGCATGTCGCAAGCTCTGCAAGGTATCAATACCATCCACACTCCCAGAAAGCATATTGTGCCGACGCATCTGAACGTGCCAGATCAGGTGTTGACGCTGTGGTCGTTGAGCCTCTCGGCCCGCCAGCTCCTGCTCCTGCTGGTCGGCGCAGGTATTGGCGGCACCGTTTGGCAGCATCTTGCCGTGCTTGGTCACCATGCTCGCGGGTCAGGCGTTGCGACTCCTCGTGACGCTCTTGCCGTTCCTGCTGGTCCTGGTTCTTGCCTGCTACCAGCACGCCGGTCGCTACCTGGAGGTGTGGCTCCTCGTCCTGCTGCGCTACCAGTTGCGGCCCAAACGCTATCTCTGGCGCAGCATCCGACACTTCGAGCAGCACCTCTCTTCACTGACGTTGGAGAGGGACGCTCCCGACAGGGAAGAGGGAGTCAGGCTGAATGCTCTCACTAGCACGGAGAGGAAGCGGCGATGAAGCAGACACGGATCCGTGCCAGCGTGCAGCGCGACATGCTCTACGTGCGCGAAACGAGCGGCGACATGCTCTGTCTCTACGCGCCCGGCTCACCCACCCGACGCAGCTACCGCGCGGTGCTGGAGGTCGCGCCCATCAACCTTGCGCTCAAAGCGGAGGACGAGCAGGAAGCCATCATCGCGCAACCAGCGCCTGGATCTGTCGCCCTCCATCGGGCACCTGCTCGCACCACCTGGCGGGGAACGACCGTACACGCCCACGTACTTTGCCCTCGCCTACAGCCTGGCCGATCTCCTGCGGCGCATTGCCGCCGAGCGCACGCTCATCGAGCGGCACGTGTATCTCGTCATCCCATCGGAAACTCGCGCCGGTCGTCCCAGGCGGCGCGGAGGGACGGCATCCCTGTTCGGCAGGCGTCGGGCGCAGCGCCTCGCCCAGACGCGGGAGCTGGCGCGGCAGGAACTGGCGCTGCGCGCTGAGGCGCTCACCCAGCAGCTGGCCTCCTGCGGCCTCACCTGCCAGCGCCTGCGCAACGACGAGCTGGCGCGGCTGTACTACCGCTGCCTGGCACCCGAGCGCGCCATCGCCCATCCGCTCCCCGACAAGCTTCTGGCTGCGGTGGGACGTCCCACCAACGTGAAACGCCGCGAAGCTCGCCCTCAACTGATGCCATCCACCGGGAGCGAGCATCACAAACCAGCGGTCTCACATGTGACGAACCAGTCGGAAGGCTCTCTCCCATTACCAGATCTGCTGCACCTGGTTGACCTCGTGGCCCCGGAATCTATCGAGGTAACGCCGGATGCGCTGCGCGTCGGGCAGGAATACGCTTGCGGCCTCGCGGTGACCGCTTGCCCGCGCGAGGTCTCCTTCGATGGCTGGTTGGCCCCGCTTGTGCTGCACGACGAGGTGTTCGACCTCACGTTTCACTACCACCCGCAGGATACCGCAAGCATGAAACGGCAGCTCGCGCGCAACCGGGCCGGGCACGCCTCCGGCCGTCGCTTCAATCGGCGCGAGGGCCGCGCGGACGACCCGGATACGCTGGTAGCCGAGGAGGACCTCACGCGCCTCTTGGACGACCTGGCACGCTCTCGTGAGCGGGTTTTCGATCTGGGCTTCTACCTCCTGCTGCGAGCGAACAGCCGCGAGGCGCTGACCGAGCGAGTGGAGCGGCTCTTTTCCGTACTCGGGCTGCTCTCGCTGGACGCGGCGGCGCACCCCACCACCTTTGAGCAGGCCGAGGTCTTCCAATCCTGCCTGCCGCAGGCACGCGACGAACTGCGGCGCACCGTCACGCTCGATTCGACCACGCTGGCCACCATGTTCCCGTTTTTGTCCAACTCGATCGTCATGCCGGGCGGTGTACTCGTGGGCATCAGCGAGACGCACGAGCCTGTCTTGCTCAACCCCTGGGACGTGTCGCTGGAAAACCCGCACCTTTTCATCGGCGGGGTGACCGGTTCGGGCAAGAGCTACCTCGGCAAGCTGCTCGTTGAGCGAGACCTCCTCATGCACTGGCAGCGCGGCGACCAGTGCTTCGTGATCGACCCCGACCTCGAGTACCAGCAGCTCACAGAGGCGCTGGGCGGCGTGGTCGTACGCCTGGCTCCCGGATCGGTGCAGCGCCTCAACCCCTTTGACCTGCTGCCTCCCCGCTGCGATCTGGGCGTCTACCTGCGAGATGCGAGCAGGGGAGATCGCCTGGCTGAGAAGATCCAGGATCTGCACGCCATGCTGGATATTCTGCTGGCGGAGGACGTGTCCCCGACCACGCCCGGCAGTGGCATGCTGACCAAGCGGGAGAAGGGCCTGCTGGACCGGGGTATCTTTGAGGTGTATCGAGAGAAAGGTATCACCAGCGACCCACGCACGCACCACCGTCGGCCTCCGCTCCTGCGCGATCTGTACGACGTGCTGGGGAGCGGGCTCTGTGGGCCAGACGAGACCGACCTGTGTGGGCGGCTGTATCGCTACGTCTCTGGCAGCCTCTCCAGTCTCTTTTCGGACCAGACTTCGGTCGATCTGGCGAGCCACCTGGTCGTGTGGGACATCCGCGACATGCGCGGCGAACTGCGGCCGCTCGCGATCGCGCTCATCGCCGACCGCGTCTGGACGCAGGCGCTCTACGACAGTCACACCCCGCGCGCGCTCTACATCGATGAGGCGGCTTCGTTGGTGGAGCATCCCGCAGGTGGGCAGTTCCTGGCGACGCTCTCGCGCCGGGCGCGCAAGCGCTACCTGCACCTGGTGACCATGACGCAGAACCCCGAGCAGTTCGTGCAGGACCCCTGGGGCAGCGTGGTGGCCTCCAACGCGGCCATCAAGGTGCTCAAAACGCAGGATGCCACCAGCGCGGCGGCGGTGGCCGAACGCTTTCACCTCACGAGGAGCGAACAGCAGCGCCTCATTACCTTCGGCAGCCACGAGGCCCTGGTACTGGCCGGTGGCAAGCGCGTCATCATCACGATCCTGGCGAGCCAGCGTGAGCATGCGCTGATCACCACCAACCCGGTGGAACGTGCCCAGCAGAGCAGCGCCGGGCAGGCAGAGCCTGATGCGCAGGTGGCAGTGGAGTCGCGCCGTCTTGCTCTCAGCCGTCAGAAGACGATTCCTTTGCCACGGCTAGAGGTGCAAGAGGGCGCAGCCGGTACCAACGACAACGGAACCGTCAAGCAAGAGCAGCAGGCGTAAGAGCAACAGGAGGGAGACAGCGATGCAGAGACAGAGGAGCATGGAATCATCCATCCGACCGATAGACACGATCAATCACACAGGTGAAACGGTGCAACACGCCGAAGAGGGAACGGCCAGGGGGCCTCTTCAGACCGGGTGTTATCTCGCGTCGGTGCTCGTGCCGCGGGCCGCCAGCACCAGGGACATTACGGTGCTGGAAACCGCGATGCAGGGGTTGGCACCCGATGCCCGGCATCCGGTGGCGTTGGAACTGGCGGCCACCACCACCTCCCGTCACTTCTTGCTACGAGCCACCTCTGCCATGGCCCAGAGGCATTTGGCAGATCAGGTGCAGGCCCGCTATCCCCAGGCCATCATCCGGCAGCTTGCCCAGGAGGATGATCCCCTCGTGCTTCACAAGGGCGAGACCGTTTCGGTCGTGGAGTTGCGGGCCGGTGCCCAGGCGTACCTGCCCCTGCACGCCTGGCGCGAACGCGAGTTGCTGCAAGAGGGAGCCGATCCCCTGCTGGGCATCCTGGGTGTGTTCAACCATCTCCCGCCGTCCATGCGTGTGGTGGCGCAGCTGGCACTGCTTCCGGCATCACCAGCGTGGTCGCAGCCCTATCGTCGCAAATCGGTCGAGCATCCTCTCGAACAGGAACATCTGCGCGCTCGGCGCGAGTTGAGCGGCGCCCAGGGAAGCGGCCCCAGTACACTCCAACTGGTCGGCATGGGTATCCTGGTCACACTGCTGCTCGTGTGGTGGCGCTTCCAGCGGCAGCTCGACGCGCTCGTCCCCTCCTGGCTACTGCAGGCAGGACTCTCGCTGCTGCACGGTAAGATGCCGCAACTCTCTCCCGCCCATCTGACCGCGCTGGCCATCGGAAGCGTGGTGATACTGGGAGCACTCTTGTGCCTTGCGTTCGTCGTCTTGCAGATCAGGAGCCGCGTAGGAATATCTTCCATCTACGATATGCGCCTGGTGAATGAGAAGACGGCTCGCCCGGCCTACCGCGTGCGAGTGCGCCTCTTCGTGTTTGCTCCCCAGGTGGAGAGATCCCTTTCGCCTGATGCCCCTGGTTCGGAGAGGCTGGTGCAGCCCTTCACCCGGCAGTCGATCAGCTGGTCATCGCTGAGGAAGATCTATCAGGAGTGGCGAACAGCGGCCCGGCAGCGGCAATTCAGTAAGCAAATGCAAAGCGACGTGCTTGACCATCTGGTGGCAGCTTATCGGCAGTATCATCTCGCTGCTGGTGGCTATTTCGTGCCACATCGACTCCCTCAAGCCAAAGCTGGTCGCCTGCTTTCACAGCGTCGGGGATGTATACCCGGTCGTCCTCCCGGCTGGTCACGCGATCTGCGCCGGTCACTGCACCTGCTCAGCGTGGCTGACATCGCAGCCTTGTGGCACTTGCCGCAAGCACAAGACCTGGCAGATCTGCCCTACGTGGAACACGCCCGCGCTCGCACGGCGCTCGCACCCGCTGGGCTGACCCAGGGCCAGGGTTGGAAGATCGGTACCTCCAGCCACGCTGGCCATTGCGTGCCGGTCTCCTTGCCCAGCGAGTGCCTGGGCCACAACCTGCTTGCCGTCGCCAGCACCGGCAAGGGCAAGAGTACGCTCTTCCAGCACCTGGCCCAGGCGGTCTGTGCGGTGCGAGCGGGGATGGAGAGCGCCTCAGCCCCTGGTCTGGCCTTCATCGAGCCCCACGGCGACGTCGTCCATGCGCTGTGCGGACTGCTTCCCTCGAGCGCGCGGGACAGCGTGGTGCTGGTCGATCTCGCCGACAGCGACTACCCGGTGGGCATCAACCCGCTCGATATGGTGGGCAAGGACCGCGATAAGGCGGTGGATACGCTGATCACCATCGCCGAACACCTGTGGGAGGCCAGCTACGGCTCGCGCACCGAAAACGTCCTGGAATACGCACTCAAGACGCTGGCCGACGCCAACGAGTGGCTCATCCACAGCGATCCATACCAAGGACCCGACCGGCAGTACACGCTGCTCGACGTAGTGCCGCTCCTGCGAGTGATCAGTTTTCGGCACGCGGTGCTGGAGCAGGTGCGAGACGGCCTGCTGCTCGACTGGTGGCAGCACTACTACGAGCCCATGGACGCCCACCAACAGCGCGAGATCACCTCCTCGGTCATCACTAAGCTCTCCAAGTTCGCCAGTTCGCGCGTGGCGCGGCGCATCCTGGGCCAGCCGCGCTCGACCATCGACCTGCGCGAGGTGATCCGCGCGGGCCAGCTTCTGCTGGTCAGCACGGCGAGCGGCGTGGTCGGGGCCGACCTCTCCGAACTGATCGGCATTGTGTTGCTGGGGCTCTTCCAGGCGGCGCTCTCCGAACAAGCTGCCCTGCCACCCCAGCTCCGGCGGCGCTACCTGGTGCTGATCGACGAGTTCCAGGTCTATCGGGGCGCCAACTACCAGGGCATGCTGGCGGAACTGCGCAAGTACGGCGGCAGTTTCGCCCTCGCCACCCAGTCGCTGGCCTACCTCGACCGGCTGGACCGCACCCTGCGGGCGACCGTGCTGGCCAACATCGATCATCTCTTCGCCTTCCACATGGCCGGGGAGGATGCGCGTCTCCTGCATGAGCTGGACGGCATTGTGGAAGATGACATCACCAACCTGGACGACTTCCAGTGCTACGTCAAGCTCTCGCTGGGCGGCCACCGCCTGCCCGTCTTCTCACTGCAGATGGATGCGCCGCCCCGTCCTGACGAGGAGGTGGCGCAGTTCGTGCGCCTGCGCAGTCGGCAGCGGGACGCCCGTCCTGCCGGGGTGGTGGACGATCTCATTCGGCAAAGCCAGGCGTGCCAGCGCAGTGCTATGCCGACCAGGCAGCGAGCCTCGGCCAGGAGGGAGGAAGAGGAAAGCATGACAGGCAGTGATGATGCGGAAGAAGAGGCGGGCAGCGCGCGACGCCACAAGAAGCGCGGCGGGAGCAACCGCAACAAGCGGCAGGACGCACCGGCTGCGCCGCACATCCACCTGATGTACCGCGAGGGTGGGCAGAGTGCATCAACTCGCGCACAAGAAGACGAGGGAAGCGCCGCCGATGCCTGAATCCACGCTTGAGAGACGCCGGAGAGGACGCGCACTCACCACACAGGCCCTGACGGAGAGAGCTGCCTCCCTTAGGGAGATCGATTGGCGGCTCCTGCACTGGCTGCTGCGCTACCCACTGCAGCGGGCCGATGACCTGGTGGTGGGGGTCGCCCGTTGGGCGAGCCGTGCCACGGTCTATCGCCACGTGCAGGAACTTGAGGCGAAAGAGTTGGTGGAAAGCGTGTTGCCGAAAACACCGGGGACGGGGAAGCGGCTCTACCATCTGAGCAATCTCGGCCTGCACCTGCTGGCGCGGTATCTCGACCTACCAGCTCACACCCTTGCTCGCCATTGGCAAGCCGATGAGATGGGATTGTTGCGCCTGTTGCCACGACTCCCGACACTGCTCGTGCTCCAGGACGTCGTGAACGGACTGATCACGCACACAGCAGAAGCCATGACCAGAGAGGGGCGACGACCCCAGCTCGTGCGCTGGACCTGGCAGCGCGAGGTGACGCACCGCTTCAGCTATCGCGAACAGGTGATGCGCTTGTTCGCGGATGGCGCGGTGGCGCTGTGTATTCGCATGCAGCAAGGGGAGAGCAGCAGGCTGGACCGGTGGTATGGCCTCTTCATGCTCTCTACCGAACTGGACGATGAGCGGTTGATGCGCCTGCGCCTGGAACGCCTCTTGTGCTGGCGCGAGTCCCCCGAACGCTGGTCGTCCTATCAGCACATGCTGCCAGTGCTCGTCCTGGCGAGATCACCACGACAGCGCGATCACTGGCAGCGCGCGGTCATGGCCACAGCCCTGAAGCTGCGGCTTGACCCGCTCGTCGGAGCGCTTGCCTGTCTTCCCGAGACGCAGAGCGCGCAGGTCAATCCCTGGCTGCTCACCTGGCGCACACTTGCGACCGATAGCTCGTCTCACCTGCAAGATCTCCTGAAGCCGCTGCCGCGCGCAGCCTTTCCGCCCTCGCTGCGTTTGGAAGATGACGAGCAGGAAGAGCGTCACGAGGTCGGCTCACCGCGGCATACTTCCGCGGTGACGGGATCGCCTGAGAGACCGGCTCGTCTCAGTCGCCTCATCGCCGGTGACCTGGCCGATCACGCCACCTGCGCCAGATGGGAGAGTCTAGAGGAACGGGAGAGAGTTGCCCTCCTGGGTGTCCGCCTGACCTCACGCCAGTGGAGCATCCTGCGCTTGCTGCTGGCACACCCACTCCTCTCCGATGAAGAACTGGAGGCTTTCCTGGGTCTCCAGCGCAAGTCGGTGCGCTGTGCGCTGTATGCGCTCCATCGCTACGGTTGCCTGGAGCCGATCCCGACCGATGCGGGGAGGCGCTGGCGTTTCTGCGAGCGCGGCTTGCGCTTGCTGGCCGCCGCGAGCCACATGTCCGTATGCAATATGACGACACGGCCCGGCGATGAGGCCGACAGGAAAACGTCAAGCAGGGCGCAGCGAGGCGAAAGCTGGCTCTTGCAGCATATCCAACACACGGCCGGGATCTATGGCTTCTTTGCCGGCCTGGCCCAGGCCGCGGAGCAGCGGCCAGAGCGGGAACTCAGCTGGTGGGAGACGGGTGCCTCCTGTGAGCGGCGCTACCAGGTCCACGAGCAGTGGCACAATCTGCGGCCCGATGCCCTGGCGGAATACCGCGTGGGGTCGCAGCAGATGCGTTTCTGGCTGGAGTGGGACCGCGGCACCATGAACGTGCGCGACCTGGCGGTCAAGTTCGACGCGTACGCGCACTACCTCGCCTCGCGTGAGTGGGCGCGGGAGCGCTCGGAGCTGCCGAGGCTCCTGTGCGTTGCGCCTGATATCGCGCAGGAGAGGCGCATGCAGCGGGTAGCGCAGGCCCGGCTCGCCCATACCCCCAGGCTGCTGTTGTGGACGACCACGGGGGTGTTGCTGCAAGGGGAGGGTCCGGTCGCGCCCATCTGGTTGCGGGCCATACCGCAAGTCGAGCGGACTGCGCAGGCAGGAGGTTTACGCAGGAGAGACCTGTTTAGTGCGATTCCTGGAAAAAGTGACGCGTAACGGTACACACCTGTACCATCACCTGTGCGGAAAAACCCGGAGATGGGCAGGCAGCTAGCAGTACCTACGCCACGACAAGGATCCCACCAACGAGCATCACGCTTGCGCCAAGCAAGCGTTCGCGCATATGACCCTCATGGAGGAACACGCGCGCCCAGACAATCGTGAGAACGGCACTCAGCTTGAAGAGCGTCGTCACGTACCCGACGAGGCCGAGCGCAATCGCCGTGAAGCCGAAGAGCGGGGCGACGCCGGCGAGCAGGACGGCGGCGGCGAGAGCACGCGGGTGGGTAAGGAGCCCCTGCCACTGGCCTCTGGCGAGAGACGGCTCCTCTGCTCGAGTTGCGCGTAATGCCCCCGGCGTGAGCAGCGCGACCAGGAGGAATGTCCCGCACAAGGCCACCGCCGGGCCGCTTGGCGGAGTCATGTGGTCGATCGCGAGCTTTTCCAGCACGGTGGTGGTTCCCCACAGCGCCGAGGCGGCAATCGCCAGAAGCGTCCCTGGCCGGTGCAGCAGCAGGCGCAGAGGTGCCAGCAGCCCCGTTCGCGCTTCCTCGACGTCCAGGAGGTAGGCGCCCAGGAGCACCACCGCCACGCCGATGGTCTGGCGCAGTCCGGGGGCTTCACCCAACGTTGGCCAGGCCAGGAGTAAGGTGAAGGCAGGATTGAAGGTGAGCAGGGGACTCACCAGCGAGGCGTCGGCCCGCGCAAGAGCGAGGGTGGAAAGCAGGGTGGCGGCCCAATTCAAGAGGGCGGAGACCAGCAGAGCCGCGACGAAGAGACCATCGATGCCTGGGACATGGACGGCGCATGAGAGCGAAAGGCTTCCACGCAGAGGGGTGATCGAGCATTGGGTGAGCAGGAGGGTTCCCGCTCCCAGGATGGGCAGAGAAGCGGCGTTGATGATCCAGGCCACCAGCGCTGGACGACTGTCACGCAGCAGGCGCTTGTTCAGAATGGGGAGAAAGGAGGTCAGGATGGTGGCAACGAGCGCCAGGAGAGCAGCCATGATGAGTCCCTCTCACCGCAAACAGGATATGAACACTCCTCAGTCTATCACATGAGGGAAAGGTGCGTCGGCAGGGGCTACACATGGTTTTCGAGCGAAAACAGGGGGTCGCCCTCAACCACCCACCATGGGTCAGAGCTCCGGTTCAGGCATGCGTTCCATAAGAGGCAAACGCATGGTGAGTTAGCCTGCGAGATCGTAGGCCTGCTTCAACCAGGCGATCAGTTGTGCATCCACGTCGTCGATGGTGTTCACGCGAACGCGGTGAGTGAATAGCGCATTGAAGCTGGCAGCGGATTCGAGTCGCTCCGTCGTGGGCACGTCCTTGAGGATGAGTCCAAGGTCGATGCGCGTCGCCGTCGTCGGCTGGATCATAGCGAACTGTTTCTTGCGCCGCAGGCTCACATAGCCCTTCTTCGGTGCCAGTTCAATATCATCGCCAAACGTCGTGATCGCCGTCATCAGCGCATCATGGAGAGGCTTCAGACCGGCCTTCTTGCCACCGTACAGCTCGGAGGCCGGATCACGACCAGAAGCCTCTGCGGCTTTGACCGTGCTTGCCGCGTCCACCTCACGCGCCTTGAGAGCGACGCGGTGCGCAGAGCCGTGCGACATGCCGTACTGGCTCTTCAACATGGCGACCATATCGGTGTGTTTAGTGAGGCCGCTCTCTTTGACAAGAGCGATCCACTCGCTCAACGGTTTGCCATATTGCTGTTCGATATTGCGGATTTGCGCTTCCAAACCCTCGTCGACGGTGCTCATATGTCCTCCATTCGTGCTGTCATCCAGTAGAGTATAGCACATGCTTTGCATAAGCAACGAGACAGCGAATTATTACACGAACCATGGATTCACTACCGCTTTCGACCATAATGGCATATTGGGTGTCCCACCTCATCTCGAGTTTGCGCGGGAGATCACTCCTCATTATTCCAGCAGTTGGCGTGCGAGCAGGGACTGCTGGGGCGGTTCTGTGAGGGTATCTTTGCCCGGTACTGAGCGAGGGGGGGTCGCTGTCTCTCATTACCTCTGATACATCAAGGTGATTGACACGTGATGTCAGATGGACCCATGATGTGCGTCACTTGACACCGACCTCTCTCGTATGGTACTCTCCACTCTATAGATATAAATAACATAGGATATAAAAACATATGTATGCTGAGATCGTGATTTTGGCTATGCTGCGACAACGGCCACAGCATGGCTACGAGATTAAAAAAGGCATTGAGCAGGTGTTTGGCGGGACAGTAGCCCTCAATAATACGATCTTGTACCCGACCCTCAAGCGCTTTGAAGAGGCGGGGGCGGTGGTGCGGCAGGTGGTGCAGCAAGAGGGCAAACCCAATCGCCATATCTACCACCTGAGCGAGCGCGGCATCGAGTTGCTGCACGCCTCGCTCTGCGATTTTCCGCCCGAGCAAGGCGCCAATGAAGCGGAGTTTTTTACGCGCGTCGCGTTCTTCGAGTTTCTCGAACCGCAGGAACGAGAGGCGATCCTGAAGACTCGCCTGGCCTATCTAGAGGGATGCCTGGACTATCTGCACACCATGCAACGGTTGGCCGATGAGGGGGACTGCGCTCCCGGCACAGGCATCTCGATGTCCAATGCCCAGCGTGTCCTGGCCTTTCATCTCCAGCGGGTTCGCCACGAATACCAGTGGGTCGTCACCTGGCTCGAAGAGATGCAGGCCAACACATGAACGAAAGGGAGTGATTCCCTCGTCGTGTATGCTTCAACAGGAAAGGGAAACCTATGACCGAGCAATACACGCTTCTGTGGGAAAGTGGGCCAAGTTCTGCACCATTGCCACCGCTGGTGGACCTTTCAGGCGTGACACAGGAAGAGCAACCAAACGTCTCGCTCTACCGCGCCTACGGACCGGTCTTCCGCCTTCCCCAACCAGGGCAGAAACCACGGGTCATCCTGGCAGGTTCAGAGATCAACGTCTTCATGGCTCGCCACGAGAATGAGTTTTTCTCGACACGAGAGCAGTGGGAACAGTTCGACGCGATGATCAGCCAAAGGCCCAGAGGTGGCATGACCGAGGCCAGGGATGGCGAGGCTAACCGCAAACGGCGAGCGCAGAGCAGTCGTCACTGGTCACGCGCTTGTATCCTGGACCAGATCCCGCAGATCATCGAGATCACCCTTGCCTGGACGCAAGGCTGGCAGCCTGGCTCGAGCATCGCAGTCCATGCGAGCATGCGCCGCCTCGTCGCGGAGCAGTTAGGCCGCTTACTGCTCGGTGCCTCACCGGGGGAGTATCTCGATGACTTTGTCACCTACCTCAACACGACCATCGTCAATAAGCTCAGGGTTGGCAACACGAGCGGTGCTCGCTTCGATTCACCCGCGTATCAACGGGCGGTCGAACGGGTGAACGAGTTTGGCCGCCTCGCCTATGAAGCGCACCTGCAGCATCCTCAACCCAACGGTACACCGGATATGATCGATGATGCCATGCGAGAGACGGCGCAGTACCCGGAAGCGTATCGCCGGGCTATCCTGGAGCATGTCGCTCTGAGGCCAATGCTGGCAGGCATCGACACCGTGGCGAACTCCCTGAGCTTCATGCTCTACGCCCTGCTCGCCCATCCAGAGGCCAGGCTTCGGGTGCAAGCAGAGATCGATGCAGCTCGGAGCCGTGGTCCGCTCTCCTGGGAGCAACTCAAGCAGATGCCCGATCTGCAAGGGGCGATGATGGAGACCTTGCGGCGCTACCCGGTCGCAGGTAGCCACCGGGCGCGTGTTGCCAGACCCCTGACCCTTGCAGGCTATCGCCTGGAACCAGGCCATGAGGTGGAGGTCGCCATGACGGTGCCCCATTTCCTGCAGGAGCTGTATCCCAGCCCCTTGCAGTTTGATCTCGAGCGCTTCCGCCCGCCGCGCAACGAGCATCGCAAAGCGGGTGCCTACGCGCCCTTTGGCCTGGGGGACCATACCTGCCTGGGGGCCGGTATCGCCGAAGTGCAGTTGATGGTCACGATGGCGGCCTTGCTCTCCACATTCGCCTTGCAGTTGGATCCACCTGACTACCAACTGGTCATTGAAGAGCACCCTACTCCGGTTCCGGGGAACCATTTCCAGGTGCAGGTGGTGGAGCGGCGTCCTTCCTCTACCCCCGAGGGGAGGATAAGATGAGCAACGACGCGAGCTTTGCCCCTGGTATGGAGGAGGTCTCTTCCCCGCGTTTTGCCGCATTTTACAACTGGTTGATGGATCGGCCTCTCGTCCGGCGCGGGTTTGATCCCTTGCGGCGTGAGATTGTCGGGCAGGCACACGGAGTCGTGCTGGAGGTGGGTGCCGGTGGGGGGCAGAACTTCCCCTTTTACGATCCCGCGCGCGTCGTGCGGGTGGAGGCGGTCGAGCCGGATGAGGCCATGCTGGTCGAGGCCGGGCGCCGCCTGGCTGCTGCTCCCGTTCCCATCACGCTCACGCGCGCCCCGGTCGAGGCCCTGCCGTTCCCCGATGCGCATTTTGACAGCGCGGTGGTCACGCTCGTCTTCTGTTCCGTGCGTGATCCAGAGCGCGGGCTGCGCGAGATCTGGCGCGTGCTCAAGCCGGGAGGGACACTCTTGCTCCTCGAACACGTGCGCGCGCGAGGAAGAATAGCTGCATGGGTCCAGGATGCGCTTGTGCCACTATCTACCCGCTGCATGGGCAATTGCCATTGGAATCGCGATACCTTGCGCACCATTCTGCACACCGGTTTCCAGGCCACGCAGGTCCGCCATCTCAGCGGGGGACTCCAGCCTCTGCTGCTCATATATGCGAGACGTCCCTAAACACAGGAGGAGATGAAAGCCTGCAAAGACTAAAACCGTTCTGCTTGGAGAGAGCAGCAACGCTGTGAGGCATACCAGCATGCCAGATCAAACGCATTTGCTCGTGCTGTATCGAAGAAGGAGAGAGGAGCGGGAAGAGCATGCCTGAAGAGTACGCCAGACTCATTGCTCTCTACCAAAAACAGGCAAAAGACTATGACCAGAGCGGTATCCATGGGCTAGACGCCTTTCGGAGAGAAGCGGTCGAGCGGCTCCACTTGAAGCGCGGCGACCTGGTAGTGGATATTGGCTGTGGGACTGGCCTCAATTTCCCCTGGTTGCAGGAAGCGGTTGGGCCGCAGGGCAGAATCATTGGGGTGGATCTGACCGATGCCATGCTTGAACAGGCCAGACGTCGCGTTGCCAAAGAGGGCTGGAAGAACGTGGAACTCGTGCAAGCCGATGCGGCCTCCTATGAGTTCCCCGCCCAGGTGAATGGCATTCTCTCGACATTTGCCCTCACCTTTATTCCACAGGCGAAGCTGGTGATCCAGAACGGCTGCCGGGCTTTAGCGCCTGGAGCGCGGTGGGCCGTGCTGGACATGGCCTGGCCTCGCGCGTGGCCCTTGTGGTTCCACCACCTGCTGTTCTTCTTCCGCTTATCTCGCTATGGTATCACCGGGGAGGTTGTCAGACGACGCCCCTGGCAGACCGTCTGGAGCACAATGCGGCAGTCCCTGGTCGAGGTCGAGCGGCAGCCGTTCTGGATGGGGTTCTTCTATCTGGCTTGGGGGAAACAGCCGAAGCCTCCTGCTTGACGGGACGGCGGTCACGGGCTTGGGGAACAGCGCAAACGGATGGCCTCCTCAGCCGGGCGCTCGCGCATCCGCTTCCGACCTGCTCGCCATCCAGGCCGGTCATCCTCGACTTTCCGCAGAGGGAAACCCGTCCCGTGCTCGGTCTGCTCCGGAGGGAGAAGGCGGGGCAAGAGCCATGACCGGTCTGCTCATCACTCCTGCCATGCCTTTTCTCATGCGAGATTATCTTCTTGTCGCTGCCAACAAGCTGGTAGGGTTCATCAAGATGGACGCTGTTGATAAAGGCTCACCAGCATTTCTCGTGCTCAGCAATTGAGAGAAAG
>WNGJ01003598.1_pt1 | contig 19995 bp, 15 predicted proteins | sample 5400611 | NCBI WGS metagenome assembly WNGJ01 (sample SAMN13153375, study PRJNA577476) | soil metagenome | isolation source: 40 cm soil or saprolite under Garry oak tree replicate 1 | place: USA:California | collected 2016-06-15
GTGGAATGCCAGTGTTTTTCTGCTAAATTTATGCCCAATCCTGCACAAGAAGAGCAAGGCTACCCGGCTTGTTCACATCCGAGGGATTCGTCCATCGCAAGAACCTGGACATGGCGAACACGTGTAGACATAAGCCACAAGGCCATACGCTGTCGCGTTTGCCGCGGCGACGGCCTCTTCTTCCGAGTCAAAGGACACCACCGGCGCGACCGGTCCGAAGACATCCTCGTGCAGCGTGTTGGCCTCACGAGGAACATCAGCGAGCAGATCTCTAAAGAAAACAGAGTCCCCACGAGCTTTCTCGTGGGGACTCTGTTTAAACCTTAGCCTCCAGCAATGCTACTGCTGGGTCGGTCCCTGTGTGGACTCCAGCCGTTCGCGCATCTGATCGTACGTGACTGCATCAATTTCTCCACGCGCATAGCGTTGGCGGAGGATCTCCATCGGGGAAGGCTGAACTGGCGGTACACCAGGATGGTAGAAAGGCGCGTGCCCATAAAATGACATCGGCCTATTCCTCCAACTGAACCGGCGTACCAGGACCCCGATCAGCAGAGCCAGGATTACGATCCAGAAGAACTTGCCAACGAATAACACAGGCAGCAGGAACCATAAACCGTGAAAGCCCCAAAACATGGGTATTCCTTCTTTCTCTCGTTTGTATAAACGTTGTCATGGCACTCTTCCCTGACAACAGACGTTCTCTGTGCATGGCATATCTTTCGATCTCACCAATTGCATGTACGTTTGTCCAACGATTTCGTTCTATGTACGATATATCGTTATCTACCTTATACAACAAGACGACGTATCGTAAGTATTCCCAGTGCCATTTATGATCACCAAATCTGTCCAAGAATCTTATCTTGCCTCACTCATCTATGCAGCATACATTCTATTACCCGTAATTTGCCGCATGAGCGGGTATGTCTTATTAGAGCCGCTAGCTTTAGAGGGGCATTGCCTGGACGCAAACCTAGTGAATCCTCTAAGAAGCTGCACCTGCATTGGCGTTGACCGACCAGGAAGTTGTATGATGAGATTTAATTACCAGGGGTTGCTGGTTAATATTTTACCAATCAAAGAGGAGGAGCATTCCGTATAATGGCAATGCAAATGGACCAAAAGATCACCGTAGATTTTGATATTCCAGCCAAAATGAGAGATGGCATTATACTGCGTGCCAATATCTACCGGCTAGCAGGTGAAGGCCAATGGCCTGTGCTGCTTACCCGCTTGCCGTATGGTAAAGACTTTTCTCTTGGGACTTCTTGGGTGGATCCAGTTCAGGTGGCACGACGAGGCTATGTAGTTATTGTGCAGGATACCCGCGGCCGCTTCACTTCAGAGGGGGAATGGGTTCCTTTTATCAAAGAGGAGTTCGATGGCGTTGATACCATCGAATGGGCCGCTAAATTGCCGTACAGTAATGGCAAAGTCGGCATGTATGGCATCTCCTATTATGGCTTCACACAGTGGTCGGCAGCTGTGCACCAGCCCGCTGCTCTAAAAGCTATGGTGCCGTCTCAGACATGGAATGACCCTTACAATGGTGTTGTTTTTCGTGGGGGAGCATTGGAATTAGGTAATGCTGGAAACTGGCAATTGATGATGGGCCTTGATGTGCTGATGCGTCGTCACCGTGATGATCCCCAGGCCTTAGGACGCTCTATTTACCTGTTAGCAAAAGAGATGGACGCACTGGGAAAACTGGGGTACTGGTCTCTGCCGCTTCGTGAATTTGGACCACTTAAGCAACAAAATATAGCTCCTTTTTTCTTCGAGAATTTTTCTCGGCCAATGGAGCGCGAGCATCCGCTAATAGAGCCGATGACTATAGTAGGCAAGCATGAAAACGTCACCGTTCCCACTTTCAACATAGGTGGCTGGTATGACATTTTCTTGCATGATACTATCAACAACTTCAAGATTATGCGCGAACAAGGCAGTACACAAGAGGCACGGCAAAGCAAGCTCATTGTTGGACCATGGGCGCATGGAGCGGTGACGAATCCTATTGGTGAGATGAACTTCGGCTTTGGTTCAACTGGTGCCTTCATCGACTTGCAGATAGACTTAGTGAGTTTGCAGGTGCGTTGGTTCAATCACTGGTTAAAAGGCATCGACACAGGTATGTTAAATGAGGCACCAATCAAGCTGTTCGTGATGGGTGCCAATCTCTGGCGCGATGAGCAAGAGTGGCCTCTGGCTCGTGCTGTGGAAATGCGCTACTACTTGCATAGCAACGGGCGTGCTAACACATTACATGGCAATGGCTACCTGACTACCGAGATGCCAGATGTTCAAGAACCCTCATCCGACCACTATACGTATGATCCCACCAACCCCGTCATTGCGCGAGGCGGTGCGCTCTTGATGTCTCCAGAATATCGTTCTGGTCCATTCGATCAGCGCGCGACTGAGAGCCGCGAAGATGTGCTGGTCTATACAACCGGCGAATTAAAAGAAGATCTTGAGGTGACCGGGCCTATCAAAGTACATCTATGGGCTGTTTCGAGCGCGCCAGATACCGATTTTGTGGCACGATTGGTGGATGTTCATCCTGATGGCTACGCACAGAATTTGACCGATGGTATCATCCGTGCACGCTATCGTAACTTTGCGCATGGAGAGGCCCCTTCCTTGATTGAGCCGGGGTCAGCCTATGAATACGAGATTGACCTCTGGGCAACCAGCAATGTTTTCAAGGCTGGGCACCGTATTCGCCTTGACGTGACGAGCAGCAATTTCCCACGTTGGGATCGCAATCCCAATACGGGACATGAACTTGGCGCTGATAGTGAAATGGTGGTCGCTCATCAGACAATCTTGCATGACCGTGAGCACTCCTCGTATATAAAGCTGCCGATTGTGCCACAGGATAGATAGTTAACGCTATTTTAACTACACTAACTGCCTTAACGTCTCTTGAACAGATGGGGCAAATTCTGGGCGTGTTTCAGCAAGAATACGCAGTGAAGTGACGGACTCGATATCATGATACTGTGTGATTAGCTGGCATGCAACACGCACAACTGTATCACGGGGGTCGTTCAATGCTTCACGTACGACCATGCAGGTACGTGCGTCCTCACCTTGAGGATCGATGCTCTTCAGAGCTTCAAGCGCTTGAGTTCGCACATAAGGATCAAAGTCATTTGCAGCACGCAAGATAACATCGAGTGTGCTACGTTCACCAAATTGTGCAAATGTGCGAATGGCTGCTCCATAGACAATACTTCCAGGTATATCGGCATCGCCAACATCCAGATTATCGCGGCGTTTACCCCGTGTTGCTCGTGCATCACTATTTATTGTGCGCTTTACAAGCTCGCGAATCGTACTTACGGCACTACGATCACCTAATTGAACCAAAGTATCGCAAATTTGCCCCAAGCTAATAGCATGCTCGCGGTCAGTGATCTGGGTAGTGGCATCGAGGCGAGCTATCAGCACTTGCGAGGTGCGAGGATCACGCAGTTCGCTTAACACTTTGAGGGTGGGTAGGAAAGCCTCTTCTTGTTGAGTGAGCGCCTCCCATAGCACGTCGCGACCGGTATAGTTCATCCAGTGCTCGATGTCAGGCATCATGGGTAAACAGGCATACACCGGTTGTATAATACGCTGATCCTGTATAGTGCCGCGAGATATATCACCCCAATAGCGACCAAGAAGTAGTCCGAGACGATGAAGTGCAACCGCAAGCTGCCAGTTAGGAGTCCTCTTCGTCCCTTCATAGAGCGCGGTAGCCAGTGTGGGTAAGTCGCGCTCAAAAATAGGAGGAAGCGAATTACCACCCGCGATGTTCATACTATCTTGTAAAACCTGGCTAACGACCATCGCGGCTTGCTGGGTAAGACGTGGCGCAACGTTATTGCCACCTCGCAAATAGGTTTCTAGTGGTACTGTACGAAATAATGGAACCGCGATGTAGCTCTCCAGCCCGTTGGTTCGCTCCAGTCCGCTTGCAAGCATGATCTCATAAAAGCGAGCTTGATTAAGAGTCGCAAAAGCATCAATCACATCGACTTTTGCCCACCCCTCGGCATCTTTGAGAGCGGCTGCAAGGGCTTTCATTGCCGGTACCGTTGACTGCTTGACCAGTGAGCGTGTTGCATAAAGTGATGAGCGCGGGTCAATAGCCAACTTTCCGAGCAGTTCAGAGATTTCCGCGGTAATGATGTACAACCAGGCAGGAGCAAGGTCTCCAGCACGATCAATCTCCAGGATAGTAGGAACCAGGAGTGGTATCCATTGCTGAAGAGGGCCTTCATTGAGGAACGGAATAATACGCTCAGCGGTTTCTTTAGTGGGTTGCCCACCCCAGCGTAGATCTGTTACAAGTAGGGTTAGTTCTGTACGCAGCTCATTAAGTTTCTGTTTCACTTCAGGGCTCTCGGTGCTAAGTTCAGAAGAAGCCCGTCGTGCCGCGAGATGCTCTATTGTGGCTGAGCGGTTTGACCGCTGTTGCGCGGCAGCCGGTACTGATACCACTTCGGCAGAAGGTGCAGGTGCCACGACGGGCGCAGAATCTGTTTCTTCCAGCTCTATATTATCACTAGGTGCAACATAACTTGTTTCTTCCGGTCTAATTTCGGACATTCTATTTTTTTCCCTTTAACTGTAATATGGTTCCTCAGGGCTTCTCACAAGTCGAGCAGGGTTCTTAGGGACAGCAGTCCCTAAGCGGGGTGTGGGGCAAGGAAGCCTGGGAGGCTTACGTCCCCACTTTCTCTCTTCTCCCCCGCCGGGCGGGAAAAAGAACTTTTGAGAAGCCCTGTATGGTTCCTAAGAGCTACTTTAAATAAATCTACTGGATATGATACACTGAGCTTTAAGGCACATTGTAACGTTCTCTGCTTAGATGGTCAAGTGCGGAAAAAACGCATTTCTTGCAACTCTATTCTCAAAAGTGCGTAAATCATAAACAGAAGGTATGCTGTGCAGTGCAGAAATGGAGTGAAATATGAGTAATCAGGAGATGCAATTTGCGGATCCCGATTGGAAACCCTCCCAACCACTTGAAGAGGAAGCAAACTCGCAGGAGCAGAAAGCATATGTTCCTCAGCCGATAAATGCCGATCCACGGGAGCAATCACAATGGAGAACAGCTCCGCCCTCACCTCCCCAGCAAGGAGTATACGCTGGTCTCCCACCCTATGCAGGAACTGCTCCACAGCAGATACAAGGTGGGGATTACAGGCAACCTCAATACAGACGGCGAGGTCGCAGTCCTTGGTTCTGGATTATTCTTGCCATCATAATTATTAGCTTAATGAGTGGTAGCTTTGGTTCTATGAATAGCTCTCGTTTTGGTTTTGGTCGCGGTCCGTTTGAGCAAAGCTACCACTATACAGTGAGCGGGCCACCAACGCTTGTGATAAACGATGCGAGCGGGAAAATTCGTATCGTTGCAGGCAGTTCGTATTCAGATGTGACCATCCAGGCGATCAAGCAAAGCAACTTTTTCGGCAATCCGAAAGATATACAAGTAACCCCCTCTCAAGAAGGCAACACCATTACTGCCAATGTACAAGACAGTGGGCCAGGCTCTGTCAACTTCGAGGTCACGGTTCCCCAGGGTACAAATGTGCAACTCAAGACAGATTCCGGTGATGTCGATATCGAGGGCGTTACTGGACAAATGACGTTGGCAACCAATAGCGGTGATATCCAAACAGCTAATGACACATTGAATGGCGCATCTTCGCTCTCGACCAACTCCGGTGATGTGAATGTAAGGCAAACGACACTGAACAATCAGGTGACGATCAATAGCAATTCCGGTGATATTAACTTTGATGGGACCATTGGCACAAGTGGAACATACCAATTTCAAACTGATATCGGCTCGGTCAACCTCACTGTAGCACCTACCTCAGCATTTCATATAGATGCCTCGACCAATTCAGGTTCAATCGGGGATTTCCCGGGCCTGAATGTGCAGAAAAATATCCAGGGCTCAGGGGCTAAGGCAAGCGGAGATGTAGGCGGAAGTTCACAGGGCCCGAGCGCGAAGGTGACAATCACTACTGGAAGTGGCGACATCAATTTACATCAATGATAGCGGTTCTTTTGATGTTAGCTCTTCCTTTCCTTAGAAAATGATAACTAATCCTTAGAAAATGCTGAGTCTTTTTATTGTTGACTTGTTCTTGTGTATAGAGGCTGTTATGCTTTAGGGGAAGAACACTTCAATAGATTTCTAGTGTTGGGTAGTAGAAATCTTGGGAAATGGCTATTTGTTACACCTCGATGAAGTGTTCTAACGCTAACCCTTTTAACTCTCATAAAAAGAGAAGTAACTAGAAGGAGAATCAACAATGCAAGTCAGCAAAGGTCGAGGTCGTGGTTTTGCGTCAATGAGTCCAGAAAAGAAGCGTGAAATTGCCAGCAAGGGCGGGAAAGCTGCTCATGCCATGGGCACAGCGCACAAATGGACAAGCGAAGAGGCGCAAGCCGCCGGACGGAAAGGCGGTTCAATCAGCCGCCGTCGCCCTAAGAGTGTTGCTCACGCGTAGGACAGAGTTGTTTAGTAATTACTTTTAGAAAGCTGGCTTTATTTAGCCAGCTTTTCATTTTATTTCAAGGTAGCTCTAAGTGCATCAGACGCATCTTAACCAACAAAATATATTTGCTTTGCTCACAAAAGAAGCAGTCAAACTCCTGCGACATCAGTGATCGCATTGAGCGCTCCCGGAGATAAAACCCCTCTAATTATTCCCAGGTCTCGTACTCATGGACGAACTTCTGACATCGTTGTAGCCCCTTCATCTCCCGTTTGCTGTAGATGTGATGAAATATGCGAACAATCGTTGTAATCATAGCATCCAGAGCTAAATTTTTGGGCAACAGATAAAAGTACTTTCTATACAAATCCCAGCCTGTCGAGCAGTTCACTAGTATATATAAACCGCATAGACCAGGCGTGATTACCATTATGGGCAATGTGTGAGAGGAGAAGAGGATATTTCAAACGACAGAGAATATCCACGAAGAATTCCGCCAACGGCCATCACCACCGTTGATCTTGAATTAGAAGAAACTAATCTTTTCCCCACAGAAGATCTCCTTGATATAGACGAAAATGAGGAACTGGTGGGAATAGGGATTTTTCGTTTTCGTTTTAGCCTGTCTAGTTTTCGCTTAGGGCGTGGATTGTCTTTACGACGCTTTAGCATCGCAGAAGCAGCCCTTTTACTAATGATGGCCTATATCGCCTCTCGCGGGTTTGGTGTGATACGTCAAAGCATGTTCAACGCTATCTTTGGCACTGGGCCTGAAGCAAATGCATACTACGCCGCTTTCCGACTACCCGAGACCCTTTACAATCTTATTGCAGGTGGTGCGCTTATTCAGGCTTTTGTTCCTGTCTTTGTCTCTTACGAAAAGCATCACGGACAAACTGAGACCTGGCGACTCGCAAGCCTTGTCTTCAATGTGATGCTGGTTACTCTCACTGCTATTGTACTGGTCGCTGAGTTTTTGACCCCTTCTTTTGTCAACAAACTGCTGGTTCCTGGCTACTCGCCAGCAGAACAGGCGTTGACTACATCGCTGACGCGCATAGTACTGGTACAGCCACTGATCCTGGGTATGGCCACTATTGCGTCAGGCATTTTGAGCAGTAAACGGCAATTCCTGTTGCCCGCCCTATCTATTGCGGTCTACAATTTTGGCTTAATAGGAGGCTTGCTGTTTACCCTGGCTATCCCTGGTGTCGGTATCTATGGTCCTACGTATGGCGTATTGGCTGCCGCTACATGCCAGTTGCTTGTGCAAGTACCTGGGTTATTGAAGCAAAAGTTACGCTACATGTTTGTATGGGATCTGAGGCATCCTGGCCTGCACGAAGTCTTGCGCTTGCTGGGTCCAGGTGCCCTCTCTGTTGCAATTCTCTCTGTCGGCTTTATTGTGGATACCGCCTTTACCTCTTTTCTCGCTGATCAGGCGAGCCTTTCGGCTCTGCATAATGCCCAGATGCTCTTTGCGCTGCCCGTGGCCTTACTCGCGCAAGCGGTAGCGCAGGCGGCGCTGCCACGCATGTCATTACTTGCTACAGATGGTCAGTATGTACATTTACGCCACCTGACGCAAAAGGTTGTCGGCGCAGCTGTCCTGTTGAGTATACCCACAGCAATTTTGCTCGTCGTGCTTGGCAGGCCTATGATCCATTTACTTTTCCAACATGGAGCGTTCGATCAGCATTCTTCCTACCTGACTTTCTTAGCGCTTATAGGCTATGCTGTGGGTCTGCCAGGGAATATCGCGGCTGATTTGTTATCAAGAAGTTTCTACGCGCTCAAGGATGCTCGTACACCGCTCTTGGTCAATATTTTCGGTCTGCTGGTGCGTTTCGGCTTAATAGTCCTCCTGCTCAAGCTGTTGGCAGGCAAATCCGTACTCATAGCGATCCCCCTGGCAGCTTCGGGCGCGGGAACTGCTGAAGCCTTGATGCTTGGTCTTCTCTTATTCTTGCGCCTGCGTGGAAGATGCAGAGAGGAAAAAATTCATAACGGCTGACGTGTATTCCTTTTCGCAGCGCAGGTATGCAGCATGCCCAGCGTCAAATAACAGCATTTGCGAGCCTGGGATGCGTTCGGAGATGATACGCGCATAGTCAACAGGGACAATGCGGTCACGTTTGCCATGCATAATCAAGGTGGGGCAGCGAATGGATGCCAGTTCCTCGTCGGTGATGATCACACCCCCGGCCTCAACCAGCGCTTCCTGTCCCTCAACATACATTGTAGGCAGCGAACGCCAGTAAGGTTCTCCGTGCAACTTCGCCAGTTCTTTTTGCCAATCTTCAGCCAACGGAACCTCAAGTAACCAGTGACGAATGGCTGCCACATTCTGCGCATTGATCGCCGGTTGAGCGCCCATCACAGCCAGGGCGAGCACGCGCTGAGGATGTAAAGCTGTAAGCAACAGGCCAACGATGCCGCCATCGCTGAAACCCAGTACCAGCACTTTATCGATGTCAAGAGCGTCGAGTAGAGTTGCCAGGTCTGCCGCATCATCTCGATAAAAGGAAAGAGCGTAACTTTTGCGTTGCGTAGAACGTCCGTAGCCGTGCAGATGTGGAGCTATAATGCGATAATGGCTACGCAAAGCAGGCAATTGCCCACCAAAGTCGCTTTCTGGTGTACCCCCGAATCCATGAATCAGGAGTACCGTATGCGGTCGGGAAGGATTGGGTTGAACGGTGAAATTTAGCTCAAAAATATCGTAGTACATGGTAGTATTGGGTGTATCGAGAATGGGCATCGTTCACCTATCCTTGGAGTATCGTGTAGTTCCTAAATAGTTTCATCCGATGTGGTAACTATTCAGCAGGAGGTTCCAAGGGGCCTGCAAGGCCCCTTGGCGGGGTGCGGGGTGTCCCCGCCTTCCTCCCCCACCCTGCCGCCGGAGGCGGTGCAAGAGCAAAGATACCTGAATTGTTACCCGATGTGAAAAGTATAACATCTTGCAACGGGTGCTCAAAGTTGCATGGCAGAATGCCTTGACAGGCTCTATACTCATCACTATACTGTATGGCAACATTCAGTGCTGCATTCTTTCTTTACAGGTGATTCCAGCTGCCAGGTCTCGCCACGCAGTAAGTAAAGGAGCGACTAATGGACTCCGAGCAGACCATATCGGGTGACGGTTTAACTCCTATCACCAACAGTGGGAGCCTATCTCAAGCAACAAGCGGCATTGAGGATGAACTCATCATTAGTGCCATCAAGGTAAACAAATACTTTGGTGATAAGCATGTCCTCAAAGATGTCGATTTTGAGGTGCGTAAAAGAGAAGTTGTTGCGCTGATTGGTCCAAGTGGTTCAGGCAAGAGTACCCTCATCCGCTGCTTCAATGGCCTGGAAAAGCACACGAGCGGCGAAATCTACATCCATGGACAAAGACTCGATCCTCATCTCTCTAACAAGCAACTCGTTCCAATCCGTAGCGAACTGGGTATGGTCTTCCAGAATTTTAACCTCTTCCCCCACATGACTGTCATACAAAACGTGATCGAAGGCCCCTTGCTCGTTCGCAAGATGCCCAAGGACCAGGCGGTAGCACTTGGTGAGAAGTTGCTAGCTAAAGTTGGACTTGCGGAGAAGCGCGATGCCTATCCCAATAAGCTCTCGGGTGGCCAGAAACAGCGTGTGGCAATCGCGCGAGCTCTTGCTATGCAGCCCCGCGCGCTGCTTTTCGATGAGCCGACCTCCTCGCTTGATCCAGAATTGGTAGGTGAGGTGCTTAAAGTGATGCGAGATCTGGCCTATGAAGGTAGTACCATGGTAGTAGTGACGCATGAAATGCAGTTTGCGCGTGATGTTTCGGATCGTGTCGTTTTCATCTCTGATGGCGTGATCGTGGAACAGGGCGATCCCGCGGAAATATTTAAGCAGCCCAAGCATGAGCGCACAAAGCTATTCCTGGAGCGCGTGCTCTCTACTTTGCCTTAGCTTAAACCAGATGTACCAGGATTACCAACAGAAAGGCAATGATGCGTTATGGAACCTGAAATTGACAGGCGAACTTTTATCAAACGTGTGGGTCAGGCGGGAGGACTCCTTGTTGCGGGTGGGACGCTCGAATCTTTGCTAGCGGCCTGTGGCGGTAATGTATCTACTGGAGGCACAACTACACCAACTGCGGGCGTCACTCCCATAGGCAATGCAGGCCTGAAAACTCCTGGTTTATTGCAGTGGGGAGCAACCTCTGATGGTGGGGCTCCTTATGTCTTCCCAGATCCCAACAACCCCTCTCAGTTAGTTGGCTTCGAGTATGAAATTGGTCAAGCCATTGCTAAGCTGATGGGTGTTGTATCGAAGCAGATAGAAAACGACTATGGGCAGATGGAGCAGGCTCTACTAGCGAACAAATTCGACATGGTGATGAACGGCTGGGAAAAGACCCCCGACCGCGAGAAAACTGAGCTATTCTCCCAAGCCTATTATCGCTATGGACAGCAGATTGTGGTACGAGCGGATGACACACGTTTCGCCGGCAAGACAACCTCAAGCGAACTTGATTTGAAAGATTTAGAAGGTCTCACGGTTGGGACAGGCGCAAGCTATAAGGCAGCCGATATCTTAGGGGAAGACAAGAAGATCACCACCAAGCTCTATGATCCCGACCTTCCATTTAATGATCTGGCTGCGCACAGGATTGATGCCGTGTTAATCGACGGGCCAATCGCGGCCTACTATGTTTTGGGTGCCGGTCCTGGTGCCAAACCTAATCCTGCATTGAAACCAATCGGGAAGCCGTTCCGTACTGATGATTACTTTGTTGGCTTCAATAAAGCTAATCCTAATTCTCAAATCTTGCAGCCAGAGATCGATCGAGCACTCGTCGTCCTCAAACATGATGGGACGTTGAAAAGGATCTATATGAAGTGGAGCATGTGGAACGATCAGCAGGCTGAGATCGGCATCATGTAGCTTTTAGAGGAAAACATCCGCGCATAGTTTGCTCTTCAGTGCAACGTAGGTCTTGGTGGCATCATCTTTCACTGATTAGTGCTCACCAAGACCTACGTTGCACTGGTTTCAGCAAAGAGACAATATTTTTACCTGAAATGATATTTGCGCGATTGATATCAAAGGATGTGCTTTATGGACCTTATCCAGCAAGCTCTTCCAGATTTTCTGGTAGGCGCAAGAAATACCATCATATATTGTGTCTCTGCTTTTCCACTGGCTCTTCTCCTTGGGCTTATTCTCGCGCTAATGAGTAGCTCTCGTATCATCTGGCTGAGAGGGCCAGCGCGTATTTATATTGAGATTATACGTAGCACTCCTTTCATTGTTCAACTCTTCATTCTCTACTATGCAGTGGGCGCTGTCTTGTTGACAGTCAATTTGGAGACTCTTGATAATGCCTGGTCTGCAGGTATTGCCATTTTAGCAATAAACTACTCCGCATATGAGGCGGAAGTCTTTCGTGCTGGTTTTCTTTCGGTTGATCGGGGTCAGACAGAAGCTGCATTATCACTGGGTCTCACATCGTTTCAGAACTTCTTTCGTATCGTTCTCCCACAAGCTATTCCTCTCATGATTCCTCCATTCGTTAATGATTTTATCTATATGCTCAAAGACTCTGCTATAGTAAGCGTGATTGCTGGCACTGAACTCACTGCTGTACTGCAAACCTGGGTTACGCACCATGGCAGTAACCCTCTACCTCTCTATGCACTTGCAATTGTGCTCTACCTGCTTCTTAGCCTACCGACCTCCTATGTTGCCAGGTATTTTGAACGTAGATTGCGTGCGGCGATGTAATCTGGAAGGAGAAGAACATGTCATTTGTAGAACCCTCGGTAGAACGTCGCTCGCTACGCCTGTTTAAGCAAAGGACTGTTGGTGAACCAACTACATCAGCCTGGCATACCGTATCAAACGCTCTCTTTTACGTGGTGGTATTGGTGGCCGTGGGTGTATTTGTGTACTACCTGTACACCTTCGAGAGAGGCAAGGGTTTGGTGACCCTTTATCTGCCCGTTTTGTTAGACGGTGCCAAAGTAACCATGATTGTCTCAATACTGAGTATTGTGCTGGCGACTATCTTTGGCTTTATTGGCGCCCTGGGGCGTCTTTCACGTTTTGCGCCTATCCGTTGGCTCGCAACTGTCTATGTTGAGGTGGTGCGTGGGACTCCTATTCTCGTACAGTTACTGCTGTGGTATTATGGTGTAGGCTACGTACAATCGAGCATAGGCTTTGACCCCTATAGTGCCGTTTTTCAAATTATGACTGCTCTCCAGAGCAATAGCCTTGTCCCAGACCAGTTTAATGCTTATTTCTATGGCATAATTGGATTGAGCTTTAACTACGGCGCCTATCTGACCGAAGTCTTTCGTACGGGTATCGAATCGGTATCGAAAGGTCAGACCGAGGCTGCATTGAGCTTAGGCTTGAATTCACGTCAGACAATGCGCCATATCGTGCTGCCACAGGCATTCCGTATCACTATCCCTCCATTTACGAACTACTTTATTACATTGGTACAGGATAGTGCCTTGCTCTCGGTTCTGGCTGTAATCGAACTGGACCACCAAACGTTTGGACTTGCCTTAATACAAACAAATGCGAACGTCAAAATGTTCGTCTTTGTTCTCGGCGCCCTGCTCTACCTCGCTATCTGTTATCCGCTCTCGTTGTTGGCTCGCTTCTTAGAAGCTCGTTTTGCAAGGGCATATTGATAGACTTGCTTTCTTGCTTGCTCATAAGCTATACTGTAAGAAAGGTCGCCACATATCGTATGTAATTCAGTGAAATTTGGTGTTTTTCGTGAAACTAACTGACATACCAGGAAAAAAACGAGGCCGCTATATTCCGAAATTCTACGTATTTCGTGGCTACCACCTGTCCACTTGCTATCCTTGACCTGACCTTTTCTCCCTCCCAAACTCCTGGTCTGTGCAAACCAGGATGAAATGCTTTTTCTGCATTTCGCATTCTCGCTTTTTGCTTGATTTCAAGACATTTTATTCGCACAGCTTTCTATAAGCCTGGTAGATTCTACACATTAGCAAGCGTTCTTAGTTTCGTACTTTCTTTCACACATCGTTTATCCCAATGGATAGGCGACAACATATATACCCACAAGCTGGAGATCTATCCATTACTAACAACACTGATAGAAGCTGAACCGGTAGGCGGGCCGGGGTGGGATATTTTTAACAGGCCGCATTACCAGAAAGGATTTTTATGAGTACCGATGGCTTACTCAAGGCCCTCAACGATTCCCAACGGTACCTCGACATCGTCCAAAAACAGGAGCTAGGCAAGAGTGAAGCGGAATGGTTGATCGAGACCACCGTCAGCAACTTTGCCAAATATTACAACAGTGGCTTTATCGAGTATCGTAAGTCTGTCACCGAAGCAGGTGACTTTGCGGCAGTCGAATGGACGGGGCGTGGTGCAACTTTCAAAGATGTGCTGGGCCGCGAATACATCGATTGCCTTGGTGGGTTTGGATTATTCAACCTTGGTTGGGCTCATCCTAAAGTCGTGGGGGCCGTTCAAGCACAGTTACAGAAAAGCCCGTTGCCTACACAGGAACTTCTTGACCCTCTCCGCGGTATGCTCGCCCATTTGCTGGCCGAGATTACTCCCGGTGACATTCAATACAGCTTCTTTGTAAGTAGTGGTACCGAGGCCGTCGAAGGCGCCATGAAACTCGCCAAACTGTACACGCGCAAGAGCGGTTTCATCGCCTCTGTGAGGGGCTTCCATGGCAAGACCGCAGGCTCTCTGTCCCTAACAGGCAAGGCCATTTTCCGCCGTCCTGCCATGACTCCGCAAAATAACGTTTTTCATGTGCCTTATGGTGACGCTGATGCTGTAGAACAGCAGTTGCGCATTGCTCGTGAGGTTGGCAATGATATCGCTGCTGTCATTATGGAGCCTGTGCAGGGTGAGGCAGGCGCCATCGTTCCTCCCGACGACTTCTGGCCGCGTCTCCGCCAGATTTGTAATGAATACGAAGTATTGCTCATCGCTGACGAAGTGCAGACGGGTATGGGTCGCACTGGCAAATTGTGGGGAGTTGAGCATTGGGATGTTGTGCCTGATATCATCACCTCTGCCAAGGCATTGGGCGGCGGCGTAATGCCCATCGGTGCCTTTATGTCCACCCCTAAAATCTGGAGCGTGATGAATAGCAACCCGTTCATTCATACATCCACAACAGGCGGTAATCCCCTGGCATGTGCCGCTGCCATAGCCGCTATTAATGTGACACTCGAAGAACGCGTATCTGAACAGGCCGCTGAGAAAGGCGAGTACTTCATTAAGCAGTTGAAAGAAATTGCTGCACGCCATAGCGACATCTATACGAACATTACCGGTAAAGGCCTGCTGATTGGTCAGCACTTTATAAATGATGACGTCGGCTATGCAGTCGCCTCAGGTCTCTTTAAACGTGGCGTGCTGATCTCAGGTACGCTCAATAACTCGCGGGTCATTCGAGTTGAACCGCCACTGGTGATCACCCGTGAAGAGATCGATACCGTCTTGAATCGCCTGGAGGACACGCTTCAGGAACTACATGCATCTATCTCGACTCCTGGCGTGCCTGATGAAAAGGCTATGGGAGCTCAATTCGTTGCCCCCATCACACCTCAAGGTCTGATTAATCATGCTTCTACAGATGATAAGGGTACCGCGGTAGCATAACAAGGAGTTGCTTCTCATGCATATTATTGTAATGGGTGGCGCTGGCGCTATGGGGCGCATTGCCGTGCGCACCCTGATCGAGTATTCGGATATCGACCAGGTTACCATTGCAGACTACAACGAAGAACGTGCACGCGAGGTTGCCGCCTCGCTTCAAAGCAGCAGAATTCAAGTCAAACAAATCGATGTTAATGATGATGAACGGTTACGTTCCCTCTCGCGCGGCACCGATGTCGTTCTGAACGCAGTTGAATACGTCTATAACTTACCCGTGCTCAAAGCATGTATCCAGGAGCATGTGCATTATGCCGACCTTGGCGGCCTCTTCCATATGACGCGCAAGCTGATGGACCTGGATGCCGAAGTCGAGGCGGCTGGTATTACCGCCATCCTGGGTATGGGTGGTACTCCTGGCATCACAAACGTGCTCGCTCGTGCTGCCGTTGATAAGCTCGACCGTGTTGAAAGTATCAAGGTGCAACTTGGCTGCAGTGATAACACGCCTTCATCAGCACCCCTGGTTGCACCGTATTCTATACGCACGATTCTTGACGAATTTACCAAGCAGCCGCAGGTTTTTCAGGATGGGGTATGGTATCCCCAGCAACCATTGAGTGGGCAGGAAGAAATGGTTTTCCCGTTACCTGTTGGTCGCGCTACTGCTATCTATTCGCTGCATTCAGAATGCGCGACATTCCCGGTCTCGTTCCGTGACAAGGGTATTCGTTACGTCTCGTTCAAAATCGCATTTCCAGCCGATTTCATGACGAAGCTTAAGTTTTTGGTTGACCTGGGCTTTGGTAGTGATGAGCCGATCAATGTGCGCGGCGTCAAGGTGTCGCCACGTGAAGTGCTGGCTCGTTTGCTGGAAATGGCCCCTGCTGAAGATGTCGAGCCACAGGACTGCGACGTCTTACGCATTGTGGCAACAGGTGAGGCTGGTGCACAACAGGTAGAGATTACCAACCAGGTCGTGGTGCTTCCATATCGCCGCTGGGGCATTAGCGCGGGCGCTCTCGATACTGGCACACCACTCGCCATTGCCGGGCGCATGCTGGCAAACGGTGAAATTACTCGCCGTGGTGCTTTCGGTCCAGAAATGTGCGTACCCATCGAGCCATTCTTCCGTGAATTGGCTCGTTATGATATGCATGTGACCGAAACTCGCACTGTAGCCGTGTCGTAGGAGAGGAACTTTTGTATAGTCCTGTAGTGGCAGTGTGAATGTTGGGAGGGAACTCTTGCTTCGTCCTCGCACCTCCCCTACATTTACGATGACAACATTTGATCTGCAAAAACAATAAGGAGCAATGATATGGATACTCAGATGGATAAGACCCAGCTTCTCAATAGAATCCAATCCGAGCGCGCTCCCCTGGAGGTGATGCTAACACAGATGTCCGAAGAGCAAATGATCAAACCAGGAGTCGAAGGTAGAAGTTCCGTCAAGGATATTCTGGCGCATATTACTACCTGGGAACAACATCTGATTAGAAGGCTTGACGTAGCCGCACATCAGGGAGTATCCGAGGTATATGTTATAGAGCCAAGCGAGCGTGAAGATACGGATGCTGTTAACGAACTGATCTTTACACGCAATCAGCATCTGCCGCTGCACGAGGCGGTGTCGGATTTCCACCGTTCATTACATGATGTTTTGCAAGCAGTAGCAGCGCTTTCAGAAGAAGACCTGTTCGATCCCCAGGGGCTTGCACAGGTGTTTGGTATTTCAGTTGAGAGGGTCATCGGTAGTGATACCTTCCTGCATTACCCTGAACACATCGAGTCTGTTCGTGCATGGGTGAAGAAAGAACAGGCTAAAAATTCGTCAAAATAGCTCTGTGTACCCTCATCCCTGTTGTGATAAAATGTCGTTAGTAGATCGACCTGCGTTCAATAGAATCGTGCCTGATGTGCCATTTTGCTGCGAATAACGAGCAATTGAACGCCATTCCTTGCGAAGTCCGTCATTTCCCACATCCGAAAGGAGCTATTTAGGTGTCAGATTACAAACTTTTCATTAATGGTGAACTTGTCAACAGTAGTTCAGGCAAGACTGTTGAGGATATTGGCCCGGCGACAGGCGAACCGATTGCCGAAGTGCCTTTAAGTTCGTTGGATGATGTAGAGCGTGCCGTTGCGGCAGCACGAGAAGCGTATGATGATGGACGCTGGTCTGGCCTGACACATGGAGCGCGTGCCGCAGCGCTGGAAAAACTGGCAATGGCTGTGGAAGCTCACACTTCAGAACTGGCTGAGCTAGAGTCATCGGACACGGGTAAACCCATCAAGCTAGCGCGTGATAGTGACATTCCATTTTCTATCGATAATCTGCATTTCTTCGCGGGTGCAGCCCGTCACCTGGCTGGCATAGCAGCCAGCGAGTACAGTGGGGGACATACGAGCATCATTCGCCGCGAGCCTATCGGTGTGGTTGCTTCGCTGTGCCCGTGGAACTATCCTTTCATGATGGCTACCTGGAAGATCGGGCCTGCATTAGCTGCTGGTAACACCGTCGTCCTCAAGCCATCCGTTGAAACGCCGCTTACCACGCTCAAGTTAGGTGAAATCGCCCTTGAAGCTGGCCTGCCTCCTGGCGTGCTCAACATCATCACCAGTGGCCCTGGCTTGGCGCAGGCGCTTTCCAGCCATAGCAAGGTCAATATGGTCTCGGTCACAGGCAGCACGGAGAGCGGCAAACACATCATGCGCGCGGGCGCCGAGAGCATCAAGCATGTACACCTGGAACTTGGAGGCAAGGCTCCGTTTATCGTTTACGACGATGCGGACCTTGACGCTGCTACGAGTGGTGCAGTTGTAGGTGGCTTCGTCAACTGTGGACAAGATTGCACTGCTGCCACCCGTATCTATGTGCAGGACAGTGTCTATGATACCTTTATGGACTCCTTCCTCAACAAAGTCAGGCAGATTCGTGTCGGCAACCCCACAAATGAGAATACTGATATGGGACCATTGATCTCTGCTACCCAGCGCTCCACTATTGAAGGCTTTGTTGAACGGGCTCTGCGTGATGGCGCAAACATCGTGACAGGCGGTAAGCGAGCAACCGTTAAGGGGTTGGAGAAAGGCTTCTTCTTTGAACCAACCGTAATCGCGCAAGACCGCAATGATGCTGAGATTGTGCAGAATGAAGTCTTTGGCCCGGTTGTCGTCGTGTGCCGCTTCAGCACCGAGGAAGAAGTGTTGAAAAAAGCTAACGACGTAGTCTACGGTCTGGCTTCCTCTGTCTGGACACGGGATATCTACAAGGCGATGCGTGCTAGCAAGGAGTTGCAGTTTGGCACGGTGTGGGTCAATGATCATCTGCCGCTCACCTCTGAGATGCCGCATGGAGGCTATAAAGAGAGTGGTATAGGTAAAGACATGTCTCTATATGCCTTTGAAGATTACACCCAGATCAAGCATGTCATGATTGAGCTGTTCGGTGAGGCTCGCAAAAGCTGGCACTACACCATCTTTGGTGATGCAGAGTAGAGACTAATAATGCTGATTAACAAAATCATCCGGACATCTGTAGGGGCCGATTTATCGCGCCCAGCGCCGATTTATCGGCCCTCGGTGGATTTTCCACTATCCAGATTATCCAGTTAAAACGCATGATTAGAGCTTCTGTATGACATGGCACTCGCATGGGTGCCATGTTTATTATGTATAAGAAATGGGTTACGTAATTTCTACTTATTTAATATATTCCCAATTATATCTCCACCATTCCGCAACTACCTCGTAACCTCAAAAAGGTACAGTTTACAAAGTATCATTAAGCTCGCTCTCATCGGTTGTTCTTCGTTTATTGAGTGGTGGGAGCCTATCCCTTGGATTTGCTATGGTATACAACTCAGCGAGAGATTCGTACAGTGGGGCCTGGACATTTTCTCTCATCGCATCCTTATCCTTATGGCTTCTATCCATCTATCCAAGATGTTCTCGTCTCTAAGTTTGATTCTATTGAGATCGTTTTAAGTTGCTCACAAAGGAGGAACTATGCACCAGTTGAAAGGACTCTGGCGGCACCGCTTTACTCATGTGTTTGTTATGGCAACTCTCCTAACGATGTCATTGGCATTTGCGGGATTGCCTCTTCTACACTCTCATACGAGTGTACACGCAGCTCCAAGCGGCTGCCAGCTCAACTCTGCCAAAGGCAACATTCAGCATGTGATCTACGTACAGTTTGACAACACCCACTTTACGCGTGACAATCCGAACGTTCCCTCGGATCTTGAACAAATGCCCCACCTGCTCAACTTTATTAAGAGCAACGGTGTGCTGCTCACAAATCACCACACACCGCTCATCTCTCACACCGCGACCGACATCCTGACATCGCTCACAGGTGTCTATGGGGATCGCCACGGCGTGCCAGTCAGCAACAGTTTCCGCTACTTTAATCCAAATGGCACGAGCAACCCTGGCGTTTCGTTCGCCTACTGGAATGGCGCTATTTTTGATCCATCGAACCCGCCGACGCCTACCGATACCACATTCAATATGTTGACAGCCCAGGGTAAGAATGCCCCTGCACCATGGGTGCCCTATACGCGTGCTGGCTGCAACTTTGGTGCAGTTGCCACGGCGAACACGATCTTAGAGAATACCTCTGTCGATGTCTCCCGGGTATTCGGACCCAATTCGCCACAGCAGCAGGAAGTGATCGCGAACCCGCCCCCTTCGACGCTGCCACAAGCTGACTTTGTTGGTATCGGCATCCACTGCGCACTGGGAAATTCGCTGTGTTCCAGCACCAATACTGGTCAACCTGATCTGCTGCCAGATGAACCCGGAGGCTATACGG
>WNGJ01006378.1_pt1 | contig 19992 bp, 16 predicted proteins | sample 5400611 | NCBI WGS metagenome assembly WNGJ01 (sample SAMN13153375, study PRJNA577476) | soil metagenome | isolation source: 40 cm soil or saprolite under Garry oak tree replicate 1 | place: USA:California | collected 2016-06-15
GAGGTGTCGCTCTCAATATTTGTCCTTTGAATTGGTTATTGGTCCATTTTGTTTTGAACGCTTCCCCGTGGGAGTTCGAAGATACTTCATGCGTAAAGCTCTGATTATCACCGTCAATTATAAGGCAGCAGATTCGACCGCGCGATTTCTTGAGAGCGTCACCGGTATTGAACAGTTTCAGCATGCGCACGTCATCATTGTTGAAAATGGTTCGTGTGATGGATCGGCCGAGAAGATCCGGCCCCTCGTTGCGAAATTCCGCAACGTCGAGTTGTTGGAATCTTCAGTCAATCGAGGATATTTCGGTGGAGCAAATTGGGCGCTTCAACACTATCTCGCCAGGGGTCAGGAATTTGATTGGGTCATCATTTGCAATAACGACATCCTGTTTGATGACCGCCAGTTCCTTGCCAAGCTATTTGAGCGAAACCCTGAGGAAGCGGCTGTGATCGCCCCGGCGATTATTGCGCATCTGACGGGCGTGGATTGCAATCCGTTTATGGCCCGCAGGCCGACACGACTTCAACTTTTGCGCATCCGACTTTGGCATTCCAGTTATTACTTCATGTGGATAAAACAATTGCTCTCGCCGCACGTGCGCACTTTTCGGCATCGCTTGTTTTCTTGGGCTCAGAAAACGAAATCGACAAAGTCCAGTCGGATTTATGGGGCGCATGGTGCCTTTTTCATATTCAGCCGTTCCTACTTCGAAGCTGGCGGTTACATCGATGACGGCCACTTCCTTTACGCCGAAGAGCTATGTATCGCGGAAATTTGTGTGCACTTGGGATTGCGTGTCATTCACGATCAGGAGCTTCGCGTCTGGCATGAAGGACATCTAGCGACGGGTCGGCGGCTGAAACGAGCCATGTATGAATATGCGCGGGGCGGGCTACACTACGCGCTAAGAAAGTACTTTGATGCTTCGGCTGCCCCTAGGTCAGCCCATCTAAATCGGGGATGACTTGCGACCGGCTGCAGCCTAGTCTGGTGCGTTGGGATGAAGTCTACAATTCGAAATTTGAACTTAAGTGCGAAGGATGTGGCGCAAGTGGACGAACTTGCTTCTAAAGTGGAGGTCGCTTACGCGCGTCGCGACCGGGAGATCCCGACGGACCGTTATGCCCGGACAACTCCCCGCGAAATCTGCGGGCAACACGAGAGAGAGTTTCGAATGATGTCGCTTCTAAAGGACGTTGGCCTAGCCTCGCTGAAAAACAAGCGAGTCCTGGACATAGGCTGCGGGCGCGGGGCGACCCTGCGACTCTTGCTGGAATACGGCGCGGAGCCAGCGAACTTGGTTGGAATGGACCTTTTGGGAGATCGGATTGAACAGGCACGGCACTTGAATCCTCAGATCAAGTTTCTTTGTGCCAATGCGAGCAACACTCCATTTGCAAACGAGGAATTCGACCTAGTAATTCAATTTACGACATTCACGTCCATCCTCGACGGAGAGAGTAGGAAAGCCCTGGCAATGGAGATTCAGAGAGTTCTGAAGCCAGCAGGGAAATTCCTGTGGTACGACTTCATGTTCGATAACCCCTGGAATGCTGATGTGCGTGGCATTCGTCCGTCGGAAATCAAGCGTCTATTCCCTGGATATAAGATAACCGGAACCCGAATCACCCTAGCACCTCCCTTAGGCCGAATCGTGGCTCGAATTTCCTACGCGCTTTATCACGTGATGGCGCAAATGCGCCCACTTTGCACGCATTATTTGTGTGTCCTGGAGAAGTCCCAATAGGCAACATACAAGGATCCTCTTGAAGATTCTGGTCTTAGACGGACACGGGAATCAAGCGGTGGCGTGCGTGCGCTCGCTGTCCCGCGCCGGCCACCAGGTGATCGTGGGCTATTCGCAGCCCTCCTGGACAGCGGGATGGTCGCGCTATTGCCATGAAAAATTCGTCTATCCCCCTCCTGAGCAGGATGGGCGAGCGTTTGTACGGTGCATCAGCCAGAAGCTGAAGGAGCAGGGCGGAGCGCTGGTGCTGGCGATGATGGAGCGGACCACACAATGGCTTTCGGAAGACCGGCAGGAGTTGATGGCAGCGGGCGGCACACTGGTGCTGCCGCCGCACGAAACCATTCTTAAAGCGTTCGACAAGCAACAGACCATAAGGTTGGCGCAGGAATTGTCCATAGAGGTTCCGCGCACGGTGGTCATCGAACCTTCCACCAAAATGGCGGACCTGGTCTCCGTGGTGCGCTATCCGGTGGTGCTCAAGCCCCGAATGTCGGAAGAACTGAAGGGCGACAGCACGATGAGGCCAACCGGCCTTCCTATTTATGCTCGGAATGAGCGCGACCTGGATTGGGCGGTTCGCAAACTGCAGAGCACTGCCAGCTCGATTCTAGTCCAAGAATTCATTGACGGACGAGGTGTAGGCTATTTTGCGTTAATGCGAGATGGGGAATTGCGCGCAGAGTTTGCACATGAGCGCATACGAGACGTTCGGCCGACTGGCTCAGGAAGCTCGCTTCGGCAGAGTGTGCGTCTGGATCGACGAGTACGCGAGGCTGGCCTGGCTATTCTTCGCGCACTTCGGTGGCACGGTGTTGCGATGGTGGAATTCCGAATAAGGGCTGACGGCACTCCGGTATTTATGGAAGTGAACGGGCGATTTTGGATTTCCCTCGCTTTGGCAATCCATGCGGGCGTGGATTTCCCGGCGCTCCTTGCCCAAATGGCTGAAGAGGGCGACGTGCCGTTGACTTCGAAATACCGTGAAGGTGTGCGGTGCCGCTGGTTTCTGGGAGATTTTCGTCACCTGGTCGAAGTCTGGCGCGGACGGCCCCGGGGTTACCCAGGCAAATACCCGGGTCGGCTTCGAACGTTATGGGATTGGCTCATTCCGGTTCCAGGCACGTTCCACGACAATTTCCAGTGGGATGACCCGCTTCCGGAACTAGGCGATTGGTTGCATTTCTTCTTGCGAAAGGTGCCGGCGGTCTGGAAGCCTTCGGAGGCCGTTTTGGAAGGTGCGCATGCTCAAAGGCGTGATGCACATTCATAGCACGTACTCCGACGGAGAGTTAGGACTGCGCGACTTGAGAGAGCGACTTGTAGCCGCTGGGTGTTCCTTTGCGTGTGTCACGGATCATGCAGAGGCATTTGACACCGAGAAGTTAGACCAATATGCAAAAGAATGTGAGCGTCTATCGGACGAACGTTTCTTATTTATCCCAGGCCTCGAATATGAATGTGAAAAGAGGATGCACATCCTGGGGTACGGCCTACTCAAGCGCATCAGCACACGGAATCCGCAGGAAGTGATTCGAGAAATCGAAAGGCTTGGCGGCATTTCGGTGATTGCGCACCCGAAAGACGAGATGTTTGGATGGATTGAATCTTTTGACACGCTGCCGCGCGGGCTGGAAACCTGGAACACCAAGTATGACGGGCAATATGCTCCGCGCGCCGGCACCTTTCAATTGCTTGGGCGATTGCAGCAGCGAAGCCCGGGGCTCTTGGCCTTCTACGGCCAGGATTTTCACTGGAAGCGGCAATACAACGAGATGTTCACCTGGGTTTGGGTAGATGCAATCGAACGTGGGGCGATCGAAGAGAGTCTTCGAAGCGGAAAGTACCATGCAGTCAAAAGCGAGATCAAGCTGCCAGCGAACGGGAGAATCACTGAGGAGCAAGCGACGCGATTCGATATGATCCACAGTCGATCGCAGCACATCCGGCAATTCTTTCAAAACGCAAAAAAAGCCGCAGACAGAGTGGGTCTAAAAGTGCCGAAGTTCATCAAGTCTCGGCTTCGCAGCATTTTCTGATGGCTGCAATCACCTATCTAATGTATCACGAGCTAAGGCGTGCGAACCGTGAGCTGTGCAGTTCTGCTCCAGGCTACATCCGTTATGCGGTGGCTGAGAGTGATTTTCGCGGTCAACTCAATTTCCTAAAGTTGCGAGGCTTCCGGGCGCTAAACGTGTCCCAAGCCCTTACGCAGACAGACAGTAAGGCCTCTGTGGTGATCACCTTCGACGATGGCTGTGAGACGGACTTGGCAGTGGCTGTCCCCGCTCTTCTCCAGTGCGGATTTAATGCGACGTTCTACGTGGTAACAAGCTTTATAGGCAGGTCTGGTTATCTCTCTGCACCACAGCTGAGGGAAATCGTTGATCAGGGGTTTGAAATCGGTTGTCATTCATGCAGCCATGAGAACCTGTCGAATTTGGATGCTGCCGGGCTTCATGCGGAGATAGTCGTCGCGAAGGCTGAGCTTGAAGCTGTAGTCGGATGCAATGTTCGGCACTTCTCTTGTCCGGGTGGCTATTGGTCCCGCCGGGCAGCACATGTTGCTTGCCATGCGGGATTTGTTACGATGGCAACCAGTCGAATTGGTCGTAATTCAGCTGGTACCAATCCGTTTCGGCTGGCACGCATCGCGATGTACCGCGATGTCACTTTGCCCCAATTTGAGAAGATATGTCGCGGAAGAGGCATCTTGGCGCGTCGAAGTGTTCAGTCGTTTCTGAACGGAGCTAGAATGCTGGTTGGTGAGTCTGCTTATCTTCGAATCCGCAAGACGATTCAAAATGCCACAGTGCGGTAGCTGTGTGCAAATCAAATCTCATTGGACTGAGGTACGTTGCGTTTTGACGTTAGTCCAAATCATTAGACTATCAATTCTCGAAGCGGACCCAGTCCGAAGTAAGGAGATTTAGCACTTGAATTTTGAAAGTATTCTGCTTGCCACGACGGTAATTTTCCTCTACACGTGGGGGGGCTACGCTTTGCTCTTGTGGCTTGCAAGACACATGTTCTCGACCCGGCCAAAATCGGGGAGTTTCGCGCCTGTGGTGTCGATGATTGTGGCGGTTCACAACGAGGAGTCGGAGATAGCGGCAAAGTTGGAAGATTGTTTGCGTCTCGAGTATCCGCGTGATCGACTGGAAATCCTGGTCGCTTCCGATGGCTCGACGGACCGCACCGAGGCAATCGTTGAGGAATTCGCATCGCGTGAACGACGCATAAGCCTGCTGCGTTGTCAACGATCGGGCAAGAGCGGTGCGCAGAACCTGGCAGTCCAACATGCGCGCGGCGAGGTTTTAGTCTTCACTGACGCGGGCACACGTACTCGGCCGAATGTGCTGCAGGCTTTGGTAAGCAACTTTAGTGATTCGCGGGTGGGAATGGCCACAGGCGTCGTCTATTTCGGTCATCCCGGCGAAGCTGTGTTAAAGGGGCAAGGATTCTATTGGAGCTATGAATTCTTCCTGCGGCAGGCCGAATCGGATATTGGAATCCTCGCAACCGCGACAGGGACCTCGCTGGCCATGCGGCGAGAGCTCTTCCGGCCAATGGCTTCGTGCTATGGAGACGACTGCATACTGCCGCTGGATGTTCGCCTCCAGGGATACCGCGTGGTGCAGGAACCCGCGGCTGTGGTGTACGACACCATGCCACACACGGTGGAAAGCGAGCTTCGCTCGCGCGTGCGGATGACCGCGCGCAACTGGACAGGAACACTGAGCCGGCCGGCACTATTGAACCCATTCCGATTTCCTCTGACGGCCCTTGGCCTGTTTTCCCACAAATTGCTGCGCTGGCTGACGCCTGTGCTGCTGGTCATAGTGTTTGTAACGAATACGATTCTGGTTCTCCAGCACGAGCAAGTTCTTCCATGGATTCTGCAAATCGTTTTTTACGTGTCCGCCGTAATCGGATGGTTTCTCGCAAGAAAAAAGAAACGCGCCGGCGTGTTCGCTTACCCTTTTTCTTTCTGTCTTGCAAATCTAGGTTTCATCCTGGGAATAGTCAAGGGGCTCCGGAATCAAAGGATCGTCGCCTACTAAAGGGAAAGTAAGGACGATAAGAGAATGATGTCAGTTTCAATAATTGTTCAGCGCTGCGTTTTCCTGGTTGTGGCTGCCAGGAACCTATGAGATTAGCTTTCGAATAGCCGGATCGCCACGATTCGCTGTCGATATTCATCACACGCAAAAACAATGAGCCGGACCACTGACACAGTGTCGATTCCATTTCACCGTGCCTCTCTCGGCGAAGAAGAGGTTAAAGCCGTCGCAGAGGTGATTCGCTCTGGGTGGATCACAATGGGGCCGAAGACACTTGAGTTCGAGAAGCAGTTCGCAGAGTACGTTGGGGCTCGGCACGCTGTGGCCGTCTGTTCTGGAACCGCGGCGCTCCATCTAGCGCTCGATGCCGTCAGGCTGCAACCTGGAGATGATGTCCTTATCCCCACAACAACATTTACATCAACCGGTGAAGTCGTAAATTATCTGGGGGGGCGTCCAGTTTTGGTTGATATCGATCCAATTACCCTCAACATCGACATCTCAGCTGTTGAGAAGAAAATTACGCCGCGGACGCGAGCTCTGATCCCGGTTCACATGGCAGGCCAGCCTTGTGACCTGGACGAGCTCCAGACGTTTGCGCTCGAACACGAACTGCGCGTGATTGAAGATGCCGCTCACGCCCTACCTTCCGAATATCGGGGCAAGCGAATAGGGCGCTGTAGTGAATTGACCGCATTTAGCTTCTATGCCACGAAAACACTTACCACCGGCGAGGGAGGAATGATCACTACGGACAGCGATGATTATGCTGCGCGGATGCGCATTATGCGATTGCACGGGATTGCAGGTGACGCGTGGAAACGTTATGGAAAGAATGGATCGTGGTACTACGAAGTGATGGAAGCCGGATACAAATATAATCCTACCGATCTACAGGCCGTTCTTGGGCTGGTCCAATTGGCCAAATGCGATGATCTCAATCATGCCCGGCACAGTGTAGCCAAACGGTATACCTCCGCGTTCAAGGATATCAGTATGCTCGAGCCCCCTTCAGTCAAGTCCGATCGCGCGACATCCTGGCATCTCTACATCCTCCGGCTTCGCCTCGAACAGTTGAGGATCGACCGGAACAGTTTCATCAATGAGCTCAAACAGCGCGGAATCGGCTCGAGTGTCCACTTCATTCCTTTGCATCTTCATCCGTACTACCAGAGAGCTTATGGATATCGGAGAGGTGATTTTCCTGTCGCGGAGGCACAGTTCGAGCGCTGTCTTTCTCTGCCGATCTATCCGACCATGAGCGATGCAGACGTGGAGTACGTTATCGATACTGTCACCAAGATTTCGACTGCCGAGAAGCGATAAGGGATCGCCTGTGCAGTCCTCCGATTGCAATCCACATGAGAGATGGGCACTGGAACATTCTTCCGAAACGATGGCGCAACCGGAGGACGCAAATAATGGCTTCTATCGTCGGCTTGGGAAGCGGTTGATCGACATTGTGGCGTCCTTGGTAGGTCTTGTTTTATTGTCGCCTGTGTTGATCGCAGTAAGCATTTTGGTTAAGTGCACGTCACCAGGTCCAATCTTATATTGGCAGGACCGTGTGGGCCGCGGTGAAAAAATGTTCCGAATTGCGAAATTTCGATCGATGGTAGCCGGGGCTGACAAAAAAGGACCGAGTATCACTTCGTCCGGGGATGCTCGAGTAACACGTTTGGGGGCTATTCTCCGAAAATTCAAGCTCGATGAGTTTCCTCAGTTGTGGAACGTCCTGCGAGGAGAAATGAGTCTCGTTGGGCCGCGCCCCGAACTGCCTTTCGATCCGTTATCGACACGAAGAAGAACTTCTTGGCCAAAGCCAAAACCCGGAGGAGTTTTATCGAAACGTTGTCCTACCGCAAAAGCTCGAATTGAACCTGCGGTATATCAAGCAGTTATCTCTGTCCTGCGACGCAAAATTGATTTATTTAACGCTGAGGTCTCTCTTCCTATAGCCTCAAACACGAATCAAAAGATCTGCGACATGTATTGCAACGAGCACGGCTTCTAACTAACTATAGTGCCTTTTCCTTCGGGTTGGCTGGAAGGCTTAATGGGTCAAGGCTGGTTGGGGTTCTAACCGGGTATTGCTTTGTCAGTAAGAATGGAAATCAAGGAGAAACAGATGACGTACGACCCTTATTCGCGCGCGAATCAACAGATCCTCGAAGGCGCAGTCGTTGGAGTTTCCTTCTACTTGGCATTCGTAATTCGCTATGAAGGCGCATTACCCGCTTTCCGTGAGTATCAATTTTGGGCGCTCTTGCTGCCCGTGATCATCGGAAGATTGTTGACCAACTATCTATTCGGCCTTACTCGGATCCAATGGAGGTATATCGGTTTCCGTGATGCCCTGCGAACAAGCCGAGCGTATATCACCTTTTCTGCTGCCTTGCTCCTGTTCCGATTTGTCCTTCCAGCACAGGCGGAAATGTTTCGAATACCTGCTAGCGTAATCGCAATTGAGCTCTTGCTTTCCTTGGTTGGCGCGATGGCTATCCGTCTCGCACGCCGCTACATTTATGAATATGAGTCAAGAAGGGCCGACTTCGCCGAGAAGGAACGACCGCGCCGATTGCTACTGGTCGGAGCTGGCAAGATAGGGGCGAACGCCGCGAAGGAATTGGCATCGGATCCTTCCGTCCAAATAGTTGGTTTCCTTGACGACGACCCACGTAAGATTGGATGCGTCGTCGCCGGAGCGAAGGTTCTCGGCCCCAGCTCCGAGCTGACGGAAATAGTCCGGGCAGAAAAAGTGGATTCGGTTTTGGTCTGTATTGCGCCCAAAGCAAGAGGTTCTTTCAATCGCCTCGTGGCTCTCCTGGACGGCTTGCCCGTAACAAGCAAGTTCATTCCGACCATCACCGAGATTCTCGATTCTAAAGACGGCCTCCACCTGGCTCTCGGGCATTCTGATGCGCAAGGGGATGGCCCGGTAGTGAAAGTAACGCCCCACCAAGTAGCAGTCACCACACCACCTACTGAGATCAGAAACAAAAACATCCTCATCACCGGTGGCGCCGGTTTCATCGGTTCGACTCTTGCCGAGCGATTGGCGAAGGACAATCAGGTTCTACTCTTGGATCGACTCTTCCGTGACCAGCCTGTCGCCTTTACGTCTCTGCACAACAACGAGAATGTACGCATGATCGAAGCTGACATTCTCGAAGGACCGGGAATCGAGGATTTGGCACGGGAAGTGGACATTGTGATTCATGCTGCTGCGATCGTCGGCGTAGGTCGGGTGTGTAGTTACCCGCGCGAGACCCTTGAGACTAATTTCATCGGTACTTCGCGCATCCTAAAGGCATTGGATAAGAGCTCAAGACTTGAGCGTTTTGTTTATTTTTCTACTAGTGAAGTATTCGGAGTGAATTCGTTCCGGGTTCATGAAGATACTCCAACAGCAGTCGGACCGGCTGCTGAGGCAAGATGGAGCTACGCCATTGCCAAACTTGCGGGCGAACACCTAGTGAAAGCCTATCATCGCCAGGCCGGGATGCCTGTGGTGACCGTAAGACCTTTCAATGTCTTCGGACCTCGACGTCTAGGATCACACGCGATCCTAAGATTCGTTCTGAATTCCTTAACGGGGAATCCAATCGAGGTTCATGGTGATGGCTCACAGATTCGTTCCTGGTGCTACATTGATGATTTTTGTGACGGCATATTCGAAATGATTGCGCGGCCCGGAGCGGTCGGTGAAGATTTCAATATTGGAAACCCACAAAACACGCTCACGATTTTACAGCTCGCTCATGAAGTAATGCGCATGACCGGTAAATCGGTTCCCATCAATCTTGTAGAGTCGCCATGTCCCGACATCGAGATCCGAGTTCCTTCCCTGGACAAGGCCCGCCGGATCCTCGGCTACAAGCCGAATTATGAGCTCCGCAGAGGCCTGCAGTTGACAACCGAGTGGTATCGGGAAAATTTGCATTATTTCGAGGGAAAGTTGTCACGTGCAGCTACAGCGTCTCTGAGTCGTTAGCGGTTGCGAGGCTCACTTAGCATTCACCCCCTTTGTAGACTGGTGAGGCGTCGGTTAATGACAGTCGATGGTGTGGAGGCCATTAGAAGCCCGAGCATTCCTTTCAAATGGATGACTCAAAACAGACTGGTGACGAATCGTTTGCAAGAGCGCCGTTTTGGGGAAGTGGTGAGAATCAGGTGCAAGAAAGTCGAATATCGGATCAAATCGTGGAAGAGAGGGGGTTCAAATGAAGGGTGTTGTGCTTGCGGGCGGAACAGGGAGTCGGCTCAGTCCACTTACGCGGGTGACAAACAAACATCTTTTGCCAGTCTATGACAAGCCAATGATCTATTACCCGCTACAAACGTTGGTGGACGCAAAAATCGAGGACATTTTGATCGTAACGGGGGGCAACAATGCAGGAGACTTCCTGCGGTTGTTGCGCAACGGCAGGGATTTTGGACTAAAGCAGCTAAACTTCGCGTACCAGGAGGGTGAAGGAGGGATCGCGGACGCACTGCGACTGGCGGAGCCGTTTGCCGCGGGTGAAAAAATCTGCGTGATCCTGGGCGACAACATCATGGAGAATAGCGTGCGCGGGGCGAAAGAAAAATTCGAAGAGCAAAAGGAAGGTGGGCTGATCCTGCTGAAAAAGGTGCCGGACCCGGAGAGATTCGGAGTGCCGGTGTTTGAGGGGAAGCGCATTGTGAAGATCGAGGAAAAGCCAAAAGTTCCATGCTCGCCGTATGCTGTGATCGGCGTGTATTTCTACGACGGAACAGTATTCGACCGCGTGCGAACGCTGAGGCCTTCAGGGCGGGGCGAATTCGAGATCACGGACGTCAATAATTTGTATCTTCGCGAAGGGCACCTTAGCTACGACATCATCGAAGGAGGGTGGACGGACGCGGGAACGTTCGAATCGCTCTGGCGTGCGACGAAAATGGTTCGAGAGAAGGTGCTGCTGGCCGAAGAATTAAAACTGGCAACGGCATCGGCTCGGTAGACAAGAAAGAGTTTCACCCGTCCCGGTCAGCCGGGAGGGGATAGCGAATTCAGCTCCAATTGGCGAGGACGTTCGATGGGCGCTACGGCAGTGCAGACTCAGGAAGCAGCCAGATGAAGATTTTTGTCACGGGCGGTGCTGGATTTATTGGTTCCAACTTCATTCGATATGCCTTCGATTCCGGGAAGGACATTTCGATCATCAATTATGACAAACTCACGTACGCTGGAAATCTCGCAAATCTTGAATCGGTAGCAGACAACCCCAATTATGAACTCGTGAAGGGCGACATCTGCGATGCAGCCGCCGTAGAAACGGGAATGCGCGGTTGTGATGTTGTCGTACATTTCGCTGCGGAGTCTCATGTCGACAGGAGTATCTACGAGCCAGCTCCTGTAATTCAGACCAACGTCACGGGCGCTTTCATTCTGCTCGAAGTGGCCCGTAAGATCTCTGTATCCCGGTTTGTGCATGTTTCCACTGACGAAGTGTATGGTGACATTCCTCCAGGGGTCTTCGCCGATGAAGATTTTCCGTTGCGGCCGAGCAGTCCTTACTCCGCGTCGAAGGCGGCCGCAGATCTCCTGGTTCTGTCGTACGTCCGCACTTACAAGTTTCCTGGGTTGATCACTCGATCGTCGAACAACTACGGCCCGTACCAATTCCCCGAAAAATTTGTGCCACTCATGATTACAAATGCCCTCAGCGACAGGGCTCTCCCTGTTTATGGCGATGGCAAGCAGCAACGAGATTGGCTGCACGTCGAGGACAATTGTCGAGGGATCCTTTCCGTCCTGGAAAAAGGCACAGTTGGAGAGGTTTACAACATTGGTGGATTGGATCTTGAAGAAAACCTGACGTTCGTTCGACGCATCCTCAATCTGACTGGGAAACACGAAGGCTTAGTGTCCTTCGTGCAGGACCGCCCGGGTCACGACCGTCGTTACGCGCTGAACTGCAAGAAGATAGAAACCGAACTAGGTTGGAGCCCCGCCATCCCACTGGAAGATGGGCTCCGCCAAACCATTGAGTGGTATAGGAATCACGGGAATTGGCTTGCTGGTGTTCGCAGTCGCGCGTACCTCTCCTATTACGAAAAGTACTATGAAAATCGTGAGAGTTCCCTTCGTGCGATTGCTCGATCCGGATCAATAGCTTCGGATTGATTTGTCCAACGGTTAACTTTTGGACGTTGCTGTAAATGTGCGAACAAGCGAGCATCGAAGTCAATGCAACGAATCGAGACATCTCTCCCTGGCGTGTTTGAGCTGCGGCCGGTCATTCATAGCGACACGCGTGGGTTCTTCACCGAGACGTATCACAAAGCTAAGTTCGCCGACCTTGGGATCGCGGATGCGTTCGTTCAAGACAACCATTCGCGTTCTATCAAGGGAACACTGCGCGGTCTCCACTATCAGCTGCATCACCCACAAGCAAAACTCTGCCGTGTTGTAGAAGGCGAAGCGCTAGACGTTGCAGTTGACATCCGGGTCTGCTCCCCTACCTTCGGAAAATGGACAAGCGTGCTTCTCTCCGCGAAACAACACAATCAAATTTATGTTCCCAGTGGGTTTGCTCACGGGTTCTTAACGCTGACGGATACCGTTCATTTCCTGTACAAATGCAGTGACTATTACGATCGAGCAGATGAGCATGGCATCGCCTGGAATGATCCAGACCTAAAGATATGCTGGAGCGTGAGCGCTCCGATTGTTTCCGAGAAAGACGCAAAATATCCAACCCTCAATCAAGTTCTGCCAGAACAGCTACCGAGACACCTGGGAAAATGAAACCCTTAATCTTGCTGACTGGAAAGAACGGCCAAGTTGGAGCCGAACTTTTGCGTCTCTTGCCTCAACTGGGGGAAGTAGTTGCGCTCGGCCACGATCAATTGGATCTTTCGAATGTTTCTGACATACGCCGGACAATACAAGAAGTTCGGCCCCAACTCATCGTTAATGCGGCCGCATACACAGCTGTCGATCAAGCAGAAGCGGACGAAACCACGGCGCGAGCCGTCAACGCTGAAGCTCCTGGCATAATAGCCGAAGAGGCAAAGAAAATCGGCGCCGCCTTGATCCATTATTCGACCGACTATGTGTTCGACGGAACCAAAAAAACACCCTACGACGAATCAGATTCCACAAATCCGATCAACGCTTACGGGAAGACCAAACTTGCCGGTGAGCAAGCTATCCGGGGTTCGGGTGCGCCTCACTTGATATTTCGCACGGCGTGGGTATATGCCACTCGAGGGCGAAACTTTCTGCTAGCGATTTTGCGGCTCGCAACCGAACGGGAGGAGCTAAAAATTGTAAGTGATCAGGTGGGTGCGCCAACGTGCGCTTCGGACGTCGCAGCCGCGACGAGCCGGATACTTGCTGGCATAAGTGGGCGCAATCATGGACAGTTTGTTCTCTCTGATTTCAGCGGAATCTACCATATGAGCGCAGCAGGCCAAGCAACCTGGTATGACTTTGCCAAAGCTATCCTTGACAAAGCAGGAACGTCATCACAGGACCTAGGCTGGCTCACAGCAGCCACTGGCGGACGGGCCTTAGCTACCCATTGTATTATCCCAATCACGACGAACGAGTTCCTCACTCCCGCTGCGAGACCTCTGTATTCAGTACTTTCTAATTCACGCCTCATGCTAACGTTTGGTGTCCAAATGCAACACTGGCGCACGCAACTGCATCACGCGTTTGCAGGTGAGAGCAACGGACAAGAAAAGTAGTCCCTTCCGATCATTAGCAGTATGGTGCGCACTAGTACCTAGTACCCATCTTTGGAACCATTTCTGTGTATGGAGTGCCCCTCGATTTGTCGCAGAGTGAAGGTGATCTGCCCTCAGTGTAGGGGAGCTTCTTAATTAGCAAATCGCTCTTCGAACCTGCTGCATTTTGCAGGGAAGCTCACCTGTCAGTTCTCAGGGACGTCGTCGAACAACCGAAAATTTGAATGCAATGTAGAAGAAAATCGTTTGCATAAGTCTATTGCACTTCGCTGGGCTTGCTTGTACACTTTCGCTTATGTTATTGAGTTTTTACCAGCACCAGATGGGCGTACACATTTGTTGCATCTGTCGTACGTGCGTGCCCTCTGGCGCTGGCAGGCTAGCAAGAGTCTGATTTCTAGCCGAGCAGTTGGTAGAACCCACCGCCAGGAATGCTCTGGTAGGTGGGTTTTTTGTTTTTGGGCACCCACTCGTTGCGAGCAGAGAAACCGGACATGAGACAGATACAGCAGCAAGCGCTGGGCAATTTGGAGAATGATCGCGCGGAGACCGCGGGAAAGGCGTTCTTCGCTGGTAGAAGTCTGTCTCACCTCCGGGCTCTGGAAGCCGAGAGCATCTATATATTTCGCGAAGCGGCTGCCGAGTTTTCTCGGCCAGTGATGCTTTATTCGATTGGCAAAGACTCCTCGGTAATGCTGCGACTAGCGCAGAAGGCGTTTTTTCCGGGCAAGATTCAGTTCCCTCTCTTGCATGTTGACACCAGCTACAAATTTCCAGAGATGATCGAATTTCGTGATGCGTACACCCGGCAGGTAGGTGCGGAACTCATCGTCCACAAAAATCAGACGGCTCTGGACGCCGGGGCCAATCCGTTCTCTCTGGGGACACAAAAATGTTGCGGCCTCTTGAAGACAAAATCTCTGCTCGACGCGCTGGCAGAAAGGGGCTTTGACGCTGCGTTTGGAGGAGCGCGGCGGGACGAAGAGAAATCGCGTGCCAAAGAGAGAATTTACTCGTTTCGCGATGCTCTGGGGCAATGGGATCCGAAAAACCAGCGGCCGGAGCTCTGGAATATTTTCAATTCCCGGATCGACAAAGGAGAAAGCATCCGTGTTTTCCCGCTGTCGAATTGGACCGAGCTCGACGTGTGGCTATACATCCAGGCGGAAAATATTCCCATCGTGCCTCTCTATTTCGCCAAAGAACGCGAAGTCGTGTTAAGAAACGGCTCGATTGTCTTGATCCGCAACGCCAAGGAACTCTTGCCCGGTGAAAAGACGCAAATACTGAAGTGCCGGATGCGCTCGCTTGGATGTGTTCCTTGCACCGGAGCAATCCGGTCGGAAGCGGACACTGTGGCGAAAATTGTTGAAGAAATGGTCTCATTTCGTCGTTCGGAGCGCGAGAATCGTGTGATCGATCACGATGAAGAAGGATCGATGGAACTCAAGAAAACAGAAGGATATTTCTAGTGATTTCCACGACACGGGAGCGACGACGCGAAAGTGACGGGGAATTCCTCGAGCAGAGTCTTGGGATGGAGCTTCTTCGATTCACGACAGCAGGAAGCGTCGATGACGGCAAATCGACGCTCATCGGGCGACTGCTCCACGATTCTAAAGCCATATACGAAGACCAACTGGCATCGGTCAAGAAGAGCCGCATCAACCGTTCATCGGGGCCAATCGACTTCTCCTTGCTGACGGACGGACTGCGCGCGGAACGCGAGCAAGGCATCACCATCGATGTGGCCTACCGCTATTTCGCGACCTCACAACGGAAATTCATCATTGCAGATACGCCAGGGCACGAGCAGTACACGCGCAACATGGCCACCGGTGCATCCACGGCGGACCTTGCAGTAATTCTCGTGGACGCAACGAAGGGAATTCTTCCGCAGACGCAGCGCCATGCGTTCATTGCTTCACTGCTGGGGATACGTAGTGTTCTTGCTGCGGTCAACAAGATGGATCTCGTCGATTACCGGGAAGATGTGTTTTTGGGTGTTGAACGAGATTTTCTGCTACTGGCGGGGCAACTCGGAATCACCAACGTACAGTGCGTGCCCATCAGCGCGCTGGAGGGGGACAACATCGTCGATAGAAGCGAGCGCACGTCCTGGTATCAGGGGCCAACGCTGCTCGAACACTTGGAAACCGTTCCTGTCAGCGCGGGCGACCCCCTCCAGAATCTGCGATTCCCAGTGCAAATGGTAATTCGACCCGATGCAAATTTCCGGGGATTTGCTGGCCGCGTGGCGAGCGGAGTGGTACGTCCCGGTGACGAAGTGATAGCGCTGCCGTCCGGACGGAAAACACGCGTGCGTTCGATCGTCAGCTACGACGGAGATCTGCCGGAGGCGTTTGCACCGATGTCGGTGACGCTGCAACTGGAGGACGAGATCGACCTCAGCCGAGGCGATATGCTGGTGCTTCCCGAGAACGGTCCGCGGGTGTCGAAAAGATTTCGCGCAAAGGTTGTTTGGCTGGACATGACTCCACTGGAAGTGGGCAGGACCTATCTCGTAAAACATACGGCCCGCCAAACCAAAATTCGCGTGATACAGATCCGCTATCGCGTGAACATCAATACGCTCGAAAGGGAGCGGGCGACTCAGTTGAACATGAACGATATTGCCTCAGTCGAATTTGAAGCGCACACCCCCCTTTTCTTCGATGCTTATACCACCAATCGGGCAACCGGCAGTTTCATCCTGATCGATACAATCTCCAATGCCACGGTGGGGGCCGGGATGATCCAAGAAGATTTGCCTGACCAACAGTGGCAAGAGGTGCCAGAACTCGCTTTATCGGAGGTGGCACAGAAACCCGTCGGCGCGCAAGAGCGCCATGAGCGGCACGGGCATTATCCAGGCGCGCTCTTGTTGGAGAATCGGCCTGCTCTTGCCTCACGGCTGGAGCGCGCCCTCTTTGAAAAAGGTTTCGAAGTGTTGCTTCTAAACGAAGATGGGGTTGCGCCCCAAGCGGTCCTGGAGGCGATTCGCATAGCCCGGAAGATTGGAGCTGTTTCCATTTACTCTGGACAAGCCCTCGATACCGACACGAAACAACAACTTGCCTTGGAACTAAAGCCCTGGTTGGTCGACCTCTCGGGAAAAAACGAAAGCAACAACGATGAAGACCTTTTCCGACGCGCTCTGTCGCTTGCGGACTCCTTGAGGTTCATAGAGTCGCAAAACAAGCATGAAGAGGGAGAGGTCAATTAAATGGAAGTGGATCGCATCGCTGAAGAACTGGAAAGTTTGCCGCCCGAGCGTGGGCTCGAAAGGGTATTGATGGCGAACCAAGGGGCACACGTCTGCCTGACCAGCAGCTTTCAAGCGGAAGATATGGTTGTAGCGCATCTCCTTAAGAAGCGTTTACAGAACTTCCCCGTACTATTTCTCGACACGGGATATCACTTTCCTCAGACCTATGAGTATCGCGACAGAATGACGAGGGAGTGGTCCCTCAATCTAGTCAACGTTCTTCCTTCGCAAACGGTCGCCCAGCAGGAGTCAGTATTCGGCATTCTGTACCGCAACGAGCCCTCTCTGTGCTGCCAACTGCGCAAAGTCGAACCGTTAATGCGTGCGCTTGAACCGTTTGACATCTGGTTCACGGGGTTGCGTCGAGAACAATCACCGACACGAAAAAATTTGAAGAAGCTCGAACTCCACCGTCTTCCGAGTGGGAAGAGTTTGTGGAAAGTAAGCCTGCTTGCCGACTGGAACTGGGAGGAGGTAAGGCAGTACGTGAATACCAACGGAATCCCATGCCTGCCGCAATATGACGAAGGATATCTGAGCATTGGATGCCAGCCGTGCACTGCATTGCCATCTGATCCTGACAATCCCCGGTCCGGACGCTGGGGCGGAACTAAGCTCGAGTGCGGAATTCACACTTTTACGTCGCGAGCAGAAGGATGAATTTTCTAATCGGATTCCTTATCGCAGCGGCTGTCGGGCTGACTGGAATTGGTGGCGGCAGCTTCACGGTTCCCGCTCTGGTGCTGCTCGCTGGGCTAACAGCGGGTGAAGCAGTCGGAACGGCTTTCTTATTTGCGGGCGTGCTGCGCCTGATTGCTGTTCCTTTCTACCTGGTCGGGAACCAAATTAATTCGCGGTATCTGTGGCTTCTGCTCTTAGGAGCGGTTCCGGGCCTGTTGTTGGGCACTTGGGCGCTTCGCATTTTGAATCGGGACGCGGGAAACCCGTTCGTAATCGTGTTACTGGGGGTTCTCTTGGCGGCGTCATCCAGTGTGACCTTTGTCAAAAGCGTGCAAAATCCAGGGTTTGCTGCGAAAAACCATCGTTGGCTTCCCTGGCTTGCTCTGCCGATTGGTGTGGAGTCGGGGTTTTCATCCGCAGGAGCTGGAGCGCTGGGAACCGTTCTGCTGCTCAACTATTCAGAAATGACACCTCCGCAAGTAGTGGGGACGGACTTGCTCTTTGGATTGGTGCTGGCGGTCATAGGCAGCGCCTTCCACTGGAGTTTTGGCTCAATCAGCAGTCCGGTGCTTCTCCAGCTTCTCATGGGAGGTGTCCCGGGCGTCATCGCGGGATGTGTTTTGGCGCGGAGAGTTCCTGCGTCAAAGCTAAAGACCGTTGTGGCCATAGTGGCCATCTTTGCAGGCTTGCAGCTAGTGTGGAGCGGGAGCCGCGTGCTAGCCGCAAGGCATGCGACCAACGTCGTTAAGATCGGCGCACAGGCAGGTACCAGCCATACACGCTAGCGAACTTTTTCCTGGCGATTGCGGTGGAGAGCCTCGTGGCAACTAGCGCATAGCGTGATCAAGTTTTCGTAGCTGTCGTGCCCAATTGTTTTTCCTCTTAATTCCTCTTAGAATGAATTTTTTGCCTCATTGGTGTTCAAATTAGCTGAGAATACGGGGCGGTAGCCTCAAAAACTAAGCATAATTCACTGTCTGGCTCCTCGCGTGGCGATGCAGGCTGGCCATTCCCAGGCGCGGCGTTTAATCGATGCTGTCTAAGTTCGCTCTCCCGAAATGTCGTAATGGCGCTGTATTTGAAAGTTGAGATTGCTTCAGCCGTCCAACTCTTTTGTCTAATTAGCGAAGCTGCAAATTCAACTGCTCTGGCAACTCTGCCGATATCGGCGGAGGCTGGAAGGATCGTTCAACCAGATCCACAAGTCGCGATAGACGAACAATTGCTGGCGTAACAATAACAAGGCCACGAAATTCGACAGGGACCAGCCGAAGGTAGCCTTGAGTTGCACATACTTGATCAGCAGCATAGCAATGAGCGCTGTCCAGATCTGGATTTTAAGAGCGTTTGCGGAAGTCCCGACGAAGCGCCTTGAAAAACAGTTGTCGGGTCCGCTGTTACCTCATTGCCCAATCGGCTTTTGGAGCGGCACATCGCCGCTAGTGCCCCACTGCGTGACCGTGAAGTTTGTGGGCGTTGAGGACGGAATGATGAACCACGTGGCATTCCAGGGGCGCCAGACCGCAAAGTCCGTCTTGCCATCTCCATCGTAGTCCCCCGGCACGGGGATGTCTCCCTGCGTCCCCCATTGCTGAACGATTGGGGAGCCGGGGTTGCTGCTGGGAATGATGAACCAATTGCCATTTGAGGGCTGAAAGAAGGCGAAATCGGTTTTCCCATCGCCATCGTAGTCCCCCGGCACGGGGATGTCTCCCTGCGTCCCCCATTGCTGAACGATTGGGGAGCCGGGGTTGCTGCTGGGAATGATGAACCAAGTGCCATTCCAGGGACGCCAGACCGCAAAGTCTGTCTTCCCATCGCCATCGTAGTCCCCCGGCACTGGGATGTCTCCCTGCGTCCCCCATTGCTGAACGATTGGGGAGCCGGGGTTGCTGCTGGGAATGATGAACCAATTGCCATTCCAGGGGCGCCAGACCGCAAAATCTGTCTTCCCATCTCCATCGTAGTCCCCAGACACCGGAATGTCTCCTTGCGCCCCCCACCCCTCGTAGCTGGGAACGCTCGGACTGCTGCTGGGAATGATTTGCCATACTCCATTCGAGGGCTGAAACACCGCTATGTCCGCCTTCTTGTCTCCATCAAAGTCGACACTTGTGCCCGCCGAGGTCGCTTGAAGTGCTCGGATCAAGTTCAACCGGCCATGACCCATCTCGGGGCCGATGGGCACCGCATGAGCAGCCACAGCGGCGGCGGTCCTTGCCTCGTTGATGTTGGATTGCCGACTCCGCAACAAAGCAGCGGCGCCAGAAACGAAGGGCGCGCTGAAGGAGGTTCCCCATCCGGCGGCGTAGGTGCCAAAAGGATAGGTGGAAATGATGGCTTCGCCAGGAGCTGCCACCCAGACGACCGCTCCACCATAATTGGAAAAAGACGAGCGGGTATCGGTGTTACTCGTGGAGGCCACACCCATCACATCATTCTGATAGGCGGCGGGATAAACGATCTCCTCCATTCCATCATTCCCTGCGGAGGCGGCACAGATCACGCCGTTC
>WNGJ01008109.1_pt1 | contig 19991 bp, 22 predicted proteins | sample 5400611 | NCBI WGS metagenome assembly WNGJ01 (sample SAMN13153375, study PRJNA577476) | soil metagenome | isolation source: 40 cm soil or saprolite under Garry oak tree replicate 1 | place: USA:California | collected 2016-06-15
TTCCCGCCGATGCAGCGGGGCGCGAGCTTCAACCTCGACGCAATCAAAGCGGAGATGGGGAAAAAGATGGCCGAGGCAGAGGCTGCGAGCAAAGGCACCGGCCAGTGAGCGGAATGACCTTCACGGCGGGCGGCTCGCACCGACGCATCTGCACCAGGCCGTCAAGGTGCTCGACGCTGGTGGCCGTTCTGATGGCCGTTCGTCGGCGCATTCGGGGTCATCGGGGGTGACGCACACCGCAACTAACTCCGCGAAATCCTAGAAACGGTCCGCGTCTTGCTTGAGTTAGCTAACCGAGTACGATTCTAGCGCTCTCCCAACTGAGCTACGGCCCCACGGGCGGGAAGAATCCGGGCAGAACAAAACCTATTGTCCGCCCGCCCTTACGGGTCAATTCAGCTCTGAGCAGGCGGTGTGGCAGTCCAGCGAATTCTGCCGTCGATGCCCAGATGGGCGGCTGGAGATGCCTGGGCCGACGAGTTCCCGCCGGCGACCCGCCGGCCTGGTAGTGGCGAGACTCCGCGAACGACGCCTCGAGCCGATCGAGTGGGATGGCTAGGGTGACGCCCTTCAGCTGCTTCTGCGACTCGCGCCGGGAAGATGCTCCGAGTGAGGCGCAGCTGGCTCAGCGTCACGCGTCCCGCGGTGCGATCGACCGTGGTGCGCGCGATGCCCCAGATCACGCCGAAGGCCTCGTCGCCAGAGCCTGTGGTCCGCGCCTCCACCGCGGCGCAGAAGGCGAGCCGGTTCCGTCCCCAGGCATCGACATGTGGTTGATAGACGACGACCACCGCATCGGGAAGCTTGACCTGCCGTGGCCAGGTGTCCAGCTTTTCAGCGCGGGATGCGTATGCCGTCGACGTCAGGATCGCGAGCAACCCGGTGCCGACGATCGTCCGGATCCTGTGCCCGCTCTCCCGTCCACCCGCCGAGACCGATCGCCAGCCGACCGCCAGCGACTGCCCCCATCGATTCACGGTCATGCTCGTCTCCCTTCGCTGACTCGTACCTGCCGGAGCGACCTCGAGCGTATCGATGACGTGATCGGGATTCTTACCTTTGAGCGCCACGAGCCTCCGGAATTTGGCGCTCCCGAGAAGCCGACAACGGCCGATCCACGCTAAGTCCTTGACAAATGTCGGCTTAATCGGGTTCGGCCGGAGCGCCAACGCCGTCGGCATGATTCGATCGGCCGGCGGCGCGTCGAAGCGCACTGGCACGAAAGGGCAAGACGCAGACCGGTTCGAGGGGTATAGGTCCCCCATGCCGTCCGATGGAGGGTCGCGCCGAGGCGCGGTGCTCGATAGGCCTCCCCACAGGGAAGGCGCATCCGGAAGGCGTCGCGCGCTCCCGTTGATCCTCGTCGCGCTTGCCGCGCTGATCGCACGCCTCGCCTGCGCCGCCGAGGAGGCGCCCGACGGGACGCCGGCGGCGGCACAGACCGCGAAGTTCTCGCCGGCGCAGATCGAGCAGCTCGTCGCGCCCATCGCGCTCTATCCGGACGGGCTCGCCGTGCAGGTCCTGATCGCGGCGACCTATCCCCTCGAGGTGGTCGAGGCTGCTCGCTGGCGCACGAAGAACGCGAGTCTGAAGGGCGAGGCCCTCGACCAAGCGCTCGAGAGCCAGGACTGGGACCCGAGCGTGGAGTCGCTCACGCGCTTTCCCGACCTGCTCCAGCGCATGTCGGACAATCTCGACTGGACGAAGGATCTGGGGGATGCGTTCCTCGCCCAGAAGGACGACGTCCTCGACGTGGTGCAGCGGATGCGGGCGAAGGCATACGAGTCCGGTGCCCTCAAGACGACGAAGGAGCAGGTCGTCACCCGCGAGATCGTCAAGGAGAAGGAGATCATCCGGGTCGAGCCCGCGGACCCGCAGGTCGTGTACGTTCCCCAGTACAGCCCGGAGGCCGTCTACGGCGCACCTCCAGCCGCCTACCCAACGCCGTACTACCCCGCGATGTATGGATATCCTCCGGGGTACGTCGCGACGGCGAGCCTGCTCTCGTTCGGCGCCGGCATGGCGGTCGGCGCAGCCGTCTGGGGCGACTGCGACTGGGGCAGCCACGACGTCCACAACAACTACTATGGTGGTGGAGGTGGTGGAGGCAACAATCAGAACGTCAACATCAACAAGAACAAGGAGAAGAACGTCGAGAGGACCCGAGGCGAAGGGGGTCGGCGAGGCGAGGGGGGCCGGCGAGGCGAAGGTGGCCGGCAGAAGTGGGAGCATAACCCCGCGCGCCGTGACGGCGTAGGCTACCGGGACCAGGCCACGGCGAAGAAGTACGGGGGCCGGGATCAGGTCGCCGCTCGCGACCGCGCGAACCGGGATACGGCGCGGGGCTTCGATCGCGGCCAGGCCGGCGGCGGACGCCCCTCCCAACGTCCCGCCGGGGGACGCGAGGAAGCGGCGTCGCGATCCGGCGGGGGTCGGGGGCAGGGTGGCGGCCGGCCGGGATCCGGAGGTCAGCTCGGCGGACAGCGACCGGGAGGAGGCGCCTCACAGCGGCCTGCGACGCGTCCCGGCGGGGGAGACCGCGGGGGCGCGTTCGGTGGCTACGAGGGGGGCCGCTCCTCACGTGAGGCGAGCGCGCGCGGCGCCGCGAGCCGCGGAGGCCGCAGCTATGCCGGCGGCGGCGGTGGACAGCGCGGCGGCGGCTTCGGAGGTGGAGGGGGAAGAGGCGGAGGAGGCGGCGGCGGCGGGGGAAGAGGCGGAGGCGGCGGGGGAAGGGGCGGCGGGGGCGGCGGCCGTGGCGGCGGAGGGCGCCGATGAGGACCACAACGACCCTCGCCAGCCTGCTCTGCCTCGCGCTGCTGCCCGGAACCGCCCGTGCGCAGGAGCACTTCCCGTCCCCCGAGGCGGCCGCCCGCGCGCTAGAGGCCGCCGCGAGCAGCGGTCCCGAGCGCCTGACCGCCGTCCTGGGCCCCGGGAGCGAGGAGATCGTCTCGTCGGGCGATCCCGTGGACGACAGTGCGGCGCGGAAGCGTTTCGCCACCGCCGCCGCCGAGAAGACACGGATCGATCGCACCTCCGACGCGATGGCCATCCTGGTCGTCGGGCGGGACGACTGGCCCTTCCCGATCCCGATCGTGCGCGAGGCCGACGGATGGCGGTTCGACACCGCGTCGGGCAAGGAAGAGTTGCTCAATCGTCGCATCGGACGGAACGAGACCACCGCGATCGAGGTGTGTCGCGCGTACGTGGACGCGCAGAAGGAGTTCGCGAGGCGTTTCCACATGTATGCCCAGACGTTCCGCAGCACGCCAGGCAAGCGAGATGGCCTCTACTGGGAGCCGACCGATCACGACGTGAGCCCGCTCGGGCCGCTGGTCGCAGCCGCCACGGCCGAGGGTTACCGCCACGGCGAGGCTGGCCAGGCGCCGGCACCCTACCACGGCTACTTCTTCCGCATCCTGACGGCCCAGGGAGCGCACGCGCCGGATGGTGCCAGGGACTACGTGAAGGACGGGCGGATGACCGGCGGATTCGCGCTCGTCGCGTGGCCGGCCGATCACGGATCGAGCGGCATCATGACCCTGATCGTGGGCGAGCAGGGAGTCGTCTTCCAGAAGGACCTGGGCGAAGGGACGGGCGAGGCGGCGAAGGCCATCACCGCTTACGACCCCGACGGATCCTGGCAACCCACCCGGTAGACGGACGAAAGCCGCCTCGAGGAGTCCTACGGTGTCGCGACGGCTCACGCTTGGCGCGCTGGTGATCGGCGTGGTGCTCCTCCCGGGCATCGCCCGGAGTGCGACCCCGTGCGCGGCCGACATCGAGAAGTTCTGCGCCAAGGTCCCGATAGGCGGCGGGCGGATCCAAGCGTGCCTGAAGGAGCACGAGAAGGAGCTCTCCCCCGAGTGCGCGGCCCGCCACGAGAACCTGGAGAAGGAGATGGGCCGCCTGGTGGCGATCTGCCGCTACGACATCTCGCGCTTCTGCTGGGCTGTCTCGCCGGGGCACGGGCGCGTCGCCCGCTGTCTCGAGCGGCATCGGAGCGACCTCTCCCCCGTGTGCAACGACCAGCTGCCGAAGGCCCCGCATCCCGTTCGCGAGTAACTTCGGACGCGCGCGGATCACCGCGCGCCGCGACCGTCGAGAAGTCGATGAATGCAGTGAGCGGCGTTGGAGCGACCGCCGTCGAATGCCACGGACGCGATCAGGCGAGCTCCGGCCGCAGGCGAAAGTGGGTCATGTCGGTCGTCGGTGCGCTCGTGGTCGCACTCGTGGGAATCTCGACGCTGTCGAGCGCGCTGCGCGCGTCGATCGTTGTCGAGACGCCCACCGGGATCGAACTCCGCGTCGAGGTGCCGGCCGGCCTCGATCCGGACTCGATCTCGCTCGAGCTCGCAGGGTCCCGCATCACCGTCATGGCGCACGACCGGGCAGGGAAGCTCGTCGGCTCGCGCGTCGTGCGGGTTCGAGATGCGGTCGACGAAGAGGGAGCCACGGTCGTGTACGAACGCGACGGGTCGCTGACCATCAGGTTGCGGAAGACTCCGACCCTCCGTGGAAGCTTCGAGGACGGGAACGCCGCCAGGACGTTCGTGTCAGCCGCGACAAACCGACTTGGACCCGACCACACGAGTCTGGGCGGCGCACGCACTCTCCCGACCGCTTCCGCCGCCTGACGCCATCCTCGTGCGGCTCGCGGCCGATCTCGACTTTCCGTCGAACGACGGGGCTTTGGCGCCAGATGGCAAGACACTCCCCTCAGTGCCGGTGTATCCGGGATGCAGAAGACGAGGTACGGATGAAGCTCCTGGCCATCGGTCTCGCCGTGTGGGCCGGCGCGCTCGCGGGGTGCGCCGCGAAGAAGCCGATTTCGCCACCCGAGCCCGCGCCGGTGGTGCTGGCCGCCACGGCCCCGCGCCCGGCCCTGTCCGGCAGGCTCGACGAGCAGACCGTCGTCGCGACCGCGACCGTGCAGCAGGTCGATCAGAAGACGCGGCAACTCATCCTCAGGCGTCCCGACGGCGCGATGTTCACCGTCGTCGCCGGTCCCGCGGTGCACAACCTCCGGCAGGTCGAGAGGGGTGACGTGGTGCGCGTCGAGTACCGGCGGTCGATCGCCTACGCGGCAGCCGGTGACGTGGTCGACGTCACGTACACGGAGGCGGTCGCGCTCGCGGTCGAGAAGGCAGGTGGGCGCTAGTGCGAGCGGCTCTCCTCGTCCGTCGCGGAGATCGCGCGACCCCATCCCCGCCGTCCGCGCGCGCCGCGCGAAGGACGACGATCAGGCCGGCAACACCGCAGCACGGTGGGTGAGATGGAACACGGCCTGTCACAGAAGGCGGTCGAGATCGCCACGCCGTTCGGCTTTCCGATCACCAACTCCATGGTCGTGACGTGGATCGTCGCCGTCGGCCTCATCGTCTTCGCCCAGACGGCGACGCGGAGCATGAAGCAGGTCCCGGACGGACCGCAGAACCTCCTCGAGTGGCTCATCGAGGGGCTCTATCGCTTCCTCGAGGGAATCATCGGTCCTCACCTGGTCGAACGGACGTTCTGGTTCTTCGGCACCGTCTTCATCTTCATTCTCGCCGCGAACTGGGCCGGCCTGGTTCCCGGCGTCGGCTCGATCGGATGGGGGCACCGGACCGATGCCGGCTTCAGGATCGAACAGCCGTTGTTCCGCGGCGTCAATGCCGACGTGAACATGACGCTCGCCATGGCGCTCGTCTTCTTCGCGTGCTGGATCGTGTGGGCCGTGCAGGAAAACGGCCCGAAGGGATTCCTCAAGGAGCTCTTCGCGCCGAAGGGTGAAAGCGCCGGCCCATTGAAGATCCTCATGCTCGTCGTGTTCTTCGCCGCGGGCTGCCTGGAGATCGTTTCGATTCTGTTCCGCCCGATCTCGCTGAGTTTTCGTCTCTACGGGAACATCTTTGCCGGGGAGACGATGTTGGAAACGATGGCCCGGGTTCCGTACATCGCCTGGCTCGTACAGGTCCCGTTTTATTTTCTGGAACTACTGGTCGGTCTGGTGCAGGCGCTCGTCTTCACGTTGTTGACCGCCGTCTTCACGCTGCTGATCTGTCAGCATCACGAGGAAAGGCCGGCGACGGGGCACGATTGAATCGAAACAAGCCCAGACCGCTTCGAATGCGGTATGCGCGAGTCACAAGAAAGGGGCGAGAAAGAAAATGATCGGCAATCTTCACGTCGGTATCGCGGCCCTGGGAGCGGCCCTGGCCGTGGGTTTGATTGGCGCCAAAGCTGCGGAAGCGGTGGGCCGGAATCCCGGATCCGCGACGCCGGTGATGGTCCAGTCGATCCTCGCCATCGCGTTCGCGGAAGCCATCGTGTTCTACACGTTGTTCCTCGTGAAGTAGGACCCGCGGGGGAGTCCCGGTGACGTCGTACCTGCACGGGATGCGTGTGCGGTCATGAATGTTCTTGCCGTGATGGTGGAATCGAGCGCTGGCGATCGGGTGGGAGAGATCGCCGCGACCTTCGGTGTGGACTGGCCTCACCTGGTGGCGCAGGTGATCAGCTTCTCGATCGTCTGCACCCTGCTCTACTGGCTCGCGTACAAGCCGGTGCTGCAGATGCTCGAAGAGCGCCGGAAGCAGATCGCGCAAGGTCTGGCCAACACGGAAAAGATCAACGCGACGCTGGCCGCCATCGAGACGCAGCGTCAGGAAGTCATGGCCGCCGCCCACGCCGACGCGGCCCGGCTCATCGAGGAAGCCCGCGGCGTCGCGCGACGCGTGAAGGAACAGGGAACGCAGCGGGCGCTCGCGGCCGCCGAGCAGATCGTGCGCCAGGCGCACGATGCTGCGGCTCGCGAACACACTCGCATGATGAGCGAGCTCAGACGCGAGGTGGGCCAACTCGTCGTCAAAACGACCGCCGCCGTGACCGGCAAGATCCTCTCGGAGGACGATCAACGACGGCTGGCCGAGGAAACCGCCCGGCAATTGACATGAAAACCGCTCGACAGGTGCGACGTGACGCGAAACGCCTCTGCCGTCTCTGCCTGGTGGACGGATGGCTGGACGACAGCCGGGTCCGCCAGGTCGTCGACCGCGTGATCGAGTCGAGGCGGAGCGGAGGCGTGGCGGTGTTGTCGCACTTTCTGCGACTGGTGAAGCTCGATCGCGCTCGGCAGGTGGCTCAGGTCGAAAGCGCAGCTCCGCTCGACGCCGACGTGCGGGCCGCCGTCGAGGAACGGCTCGCGCGCAGGTACGGCCCGGCGGTCGAGACCACGTTCGTCGTCGACCCGGCGTTGATCGGGGGGATGCGTGTCAAGGTGGGCAGCGATGTCTACGACGGCAGCGTCAGGGCCGGCCTGGACGCCCTCGAGGCGCGCTTCTAGCGGATCGGTGAATCGATGAGCACGCTGGTAGAGGAAATCGAAGCACGGATCGCTGGCGCCAAGGCCACCGTCGCCAGGCAGAACGTCGGCGTGATCCGCGAGATCGGCGACGGCGTCGCGCGCGTCGAGGGTTTGAGCGACGTCATGCTCAACGAGATGCTCGATCTCGGCCACGGCATCACCGGCTTGGCGCTGAGCCTCGAAGACACCGACGTCGGCGTCATCATACTCGGCGACTACACGCGGCTGGAGGAGGGCGGGGAGGTCCGCACGACCGGCAAGCTGCTCCAGGTGACGGTCGGCAAGGGGCTGCTCGGCCGGGTCGTGAATATGCTCGGGGAGCCCCTGGACGGAAAGGGACCGGTCGCGAGCGACGTCGCGTATCCGGTCGAGAAGATCGCGCCGGGGATCATGCGGCGACGGCCAATCAGCCAGCCGGTGCAGACAGGAATCATGGCGATCGACGCGATGATCCCGATCGGCCGCGGTCAGCGCGAGCTCATCATCGGCGACCGTTCGACCGGCAAGACGACCATTTGCATCGACACGATCATCAGCCAGGCGCGCCTCAACGCGGCCGCGGGAGCCGCCGGCGACCAGACCTATCGTCCGCTCTACTGCATCTACGTGGCGATCGGCCAGAAGCAATCGACGATCGCGCGCATCATCTCGACCCTCGAAGAGGCCGGGGCGATGCCCTACACGATCGTCGTCGCCGCACCGGCGGCCGACTCGGCCACGAGCCAGTACCTCGCGCCATTCGCGGGTGCCGCCATGGGCGAATGGTTCATGGACAACGGCATGGACGCGCTGATCGTGTACGACGACCTGTCGAAGCACGCCGTGGCCTACCGACAGGTTTCGCTCGTGTTGAAGCGGCCGTCCGGTCGCGAGGCGTATCCGGGCGACGTGTTCTACCTTCACAGCCGATTGCTGGAGCGCGCCGCCCGAGTCGGCGAGAAGTGGGGCAACGGGTCGCTGACCGCCCTGCCGATCATCGAGACGCAGGCGGGCGACGTCTCGGCGTACATCCCGACCAACGTCATCTCGATCACGGACGGTCAGATCTATCTGGAAACCGACCTGTTCTACCAGGGTACCCGTCCCGCGATTTCCGTCGGCCTGTCGGTGTCCCGCGTCGGCTCGGCCGCCCAGCTGAAGGTGATGAAGCAGGTCGCCGGGCGTCTCAAGGGCGACCTGGCGCAGTTCCGCGAGCTCGCGGCGTTCGCGCAGTTCGGCTCGGAGCTCGACGCGGCGACGCAGGCGAAGATCGACCGCGGGAAACGCATCATCGAGCTGTTCAACCAGCCGCAGCACGACCCGATTCCGGTCGAGGTGCAGGTGGCCCTGCTGTGGATCGTGCAAAACGGATACGTGGACGAGATCCGCGTCGACCGCATCAAGGACTATCAGACCAGGCTGACCGAGTACTTGACGTCGTCGAAAGCCGATCTACTCGCGAAGATCGGACGAGAAGGAGCGCTCAGCGACCCGCTATCGGCAGAGCTGAGAGCGGCTGCGGATCAGTTCAAGCAGATCTGGAAATGATCCATGGCGAGCGCTCGAGACATCCGTCGTCGGATCAGGTCGATCGGCAACACGGCGCAGATCACCAGGGCGATGCAGATGGTCGCGGCCTCGAAGATGCGGAAGGCCCAGGAGGCCGCCATTCAAGTGCGGCCGTTCGTGCAGCTGCTCTACCGCATCCAGCGGAAGGCGACGACGCGCCCGATCGATTTCAAACATCCCCTGCTCGAAGTGCGCGCGGTTCGCAAGCGGGCGGTCATCCTGGTCGCGTCCGACAAGGGCTTGTGCGGCGCGCTCAACAGCAATCTGTTCCGCCTCGTTGCGGAGTACGATCCGCAGTCGACGGTCTTCATCACGGCCGGACGGAAGGCGGCCCAGTTCGTCGCGCGCACCCGCCGGCAGCTCGTCGCCGACTTTCCGTACGGCGACACGCCTCGGTTCGCTGAATCCCGTGCGATCGCTGCGCTCGCCCGCGATCTCTTCCTGAAGCGCGAGGTCGACGAGGTCCGGGTGGTCGCGACGCGGTTCGTCAACACGCTCGTCCAGCAGCCGCTGATGCTCGAGTTCCTCCCCGTCGGCGACATCAGAGGAGTGGAGGTGCCCGGAGCGCCGCCGCCGGAAGCGCTGGCGGCCGACAGGACGGAGGTTCTTTTCGAGCCGAATGCCGAGGACATCATCGGCTACCTGCTCGGGCATTACCTGAACATCTTCATCCACCTGGTACTGCTGAACGCAAAAGCGAGTGAACAGAGCGCCCGGATGGTCTCCATGAAGGGCGCTACCGACAACGCAGTCGAGATGATCGGACACCTGACGCTCGAATACAACAAGCTGCGCCAGGGACGCATCACGCAGGAGTTGCTCGAGATCGCCGGAGGCCAGGCCGAGTGAGGCCGGGAAGGGTCGGAGCATGAACACGGGCAGGATCGTTCAAGTCGTGGGTCCGGTGGTGGACGTGGAGTTTCCGGGCGCGCTCCCCGCGATCTACAACGCGCTGGCGGTCGAGTGCACCGTGCAAAACCAGCCGATGAGGCTGACGCTCGAGGTGCAGCAGCACCTCGGCGACAGACGCGTGCGCGCCATCTCCATGGCCGGTACCGAGGGCCTCAAGCGCGGGTACGAAGTCACGGACAGCGGCGGGCCGATCTCGATGCCGGTCGGCGATTGCGTCATGGGTCGCGTGTTCGACGTGACCGGGAACCCGGTCGACGAGCGCGGGCCCGTCGACGCCGAGAAGCGCTACCCGATCCACCGCCCGCCACCGCCGCTGGCGGAGCAATCGACGTCACCGGAGGTCCTGTCGACCGGAATCAAGGTCATCGATCTCATCTGTCCGTTCCTGAAGGGGGGCAAGATCGGTGCGTTCGGCGGCGCCGGCGTCGGCAAGACCGTCGTCATCATGGAGCTCATCAACAACGTCGCGAAGCTGCACGGTGGCGTGTCCGTGTTCGCGGGCGTCGGCGAGCGGACGCGCGAGGGCAACGACCTGTACCACGAGATGACGCAGGCCGGCGTCATCAACGAGAAGGACCTGAGCGCGTCGAAGATCGCCCTGGTCTATGGTCAGATGAACGAGCCCCCGGGCGCCCGCCTGCGCGTCGCGCTTTCCGGCCTCGCGATCACCGAGTACTTCCGCGACGAGAAGAACCAGGACGTGCTGCTCTTCATCGACAACATCTTCCGGTTCTCGCAAGCGGGCTCCGAGGTCTCGGCGCTACTCGGGCGGACGGCCAGCGCCGTGGGCTACCAGCCGACGCTGGCGGCGGAGATGGGCACGTTGCAGGAGCGGATCACGTCGACGAAGAAAGGATCGATCACGTCCTTCCAGGCGGTGTACGTGCCGGCCGACGACCTGACGGACCCGGCGCCCGCCACGACCTTCGCCCATCTCGACGCGACGATCGTCCTCGAACGCGCGATCGCGGAGCTCGGCATCTATCCGGCGGTGGACCCGCTCGCGTCGACTTCGCGCGCCCTGGCGCCGGAAATCGTCGGCGAGGACCACTACGCTGTCGCCCGCGGCGTCCAGAAGGTGCTGCAACGGTACAAGGACCTGCAGGACCTCATCGCCATCCTCGGAATGGACGAGCTGTCTCCCGAGGATAGGCTCACCGTCTTCCGCGCACGGAAGATACAGCGGTTCCTCAGCCAGCCGTTCAGCTCCGCCCAGGTGTTCACCGGCCGCGAAGGCCGACAGGTCCCGGTGGCGGATACCGTTCGTGGCTTCAAGGAGATCCTCGACGGGAAACACGACGACGTTCCCGAGGACAATTTCTACATGAAGGGCGGAATCGAGGAAGTCATCGAACGGCGTGGGTGAAGCATGGCGGCTACGTTGAAGCTCGAGATCGTCACGCCGGACGCGATCGTCTATTCGAAAGACGTGCAAATGGTCACCTTGCCGGCGATCGAGGGGCAGATCGGGATCCTCCCGCGTCACGTCCCCGTCCTGACGCGACTCGTCCCCGGTGAGATCATCGTGCGCACGAACGAAGGAAAGGAATTCCTGGCCATCGGGGAGGGGCTCGTCGAGATCACGGGTGAGCGCGTCGCGATCGTCACGGATATGGCGGTGGCGGCGAAGGACATCGACGAAGCGCGAGCGGAGGAGGCGCGCCAGCGTGCAGCGGCTCGCTTGCGCGACAAGATCTCCGACGAGGAAGTGGCGACCGTCAACGCCTCGCTCGCCCGCTCGCTGGCTCAATTGCGCGTCAAGAGAAGGTACCGCGGAGCCAGATCCTGATTCCGGCGTGTGCGCGGCCGAGGCAAGCAGAGGGGCAAACTGAAGCGGAAGGCGTACGAAAAACAATTGGCGAAGCTGCACGTCGAGCTGGTCAAGCTGCAGGAGTGGGTCAAGCACAAGGGGCTCAAGGTCTGCGTCGTCTTCGAGGGCCGCGACGGTGCGGGCAAGGGCGGGACGATCAAGGCGATCACCGAGCGCGTGAGCCCGCGCGTATTTCGGGTCGTCGCGCTGCCCGCGCCCACGGACCGCGAGAAGAGCCAGATGTACGTTCAGCGTTATCTGCCGCACATGCCGGCGGCCGGCGAAGTCGTGATCTGGGACCGCAGCTGGTACAACCGCGCGGGCGTCGAGCGCGTGATGAACTTCTGCTCCGAGGAAGCGGTGAAGCGCTTCCTCCAGGTGGCGCCGGCCTTCGAAAAGATGGTGGTGGAGTCCAGTATCGTCCTCCTCAAGTACTGGCTGGAGGTGGGCATGGAAGAGCAGACGCGCCGGCTCCAGGCGCGCATCAACGACGGGCGCAAGACATGGAAGCTTTCGCCGATGGACGTCGCGTCGTATAGCCGCTGGTACGACTATTCGCGCGCGCGCGATGAGATGTTCCAGGCGACCGATACGGCGTGGGCGCCCTGGTACGTGGTGAGGTCGGACGACAAGAGGCGTGCGCGCCTCAACACCATCAGCCATCTGCTGAGCAGTATTCCGTACAAGAAGGTGCGCCGCGACGACGTGAAGTTGCCGAAGCGGCAGAAGGCGCATGGCTATCGGGAGGCGGAGTACCCGTTCAAGTTCGTTCCCGAGAAGTTTTGAAGGCGGAACGCCGGGTGGGACCGCCGGCGAGGAACTCCCGTTCTGCGTCCTCAGCGGACGCGAGATGAGCCAATGGCGACGAACGCGAGAACGTTCCGCAGCCTCGTGCCGGAGTGGATACGCGACTACCGCAACGACTGGATCAAGCTCGATGTCGTCGCCGGGCTGACGGCGGCGGCAGTGGTGATTCCGAAGGCGATGGCTTACGCCACGATCGCCGGACTTCCGGTGCAGGTCGGGCTCTACACCGCGTTCCTGCCCATGGTGATCTACGCCGTGGCCGGGACCTCCCGGCCACTCAGCGTGAGCACGACGACGACGCTCGCCATTCTGACGGCGGCGGCCCTCGGCCGGGTGGCTCCCGGCGGCGATGCGGGGTTCCTCGTGGGTGCGTCCGCGACGCTCGCGTTACTCGTGGGCATCATCCTTCTGGTGGCAGCCCTGCTGCGATTGGGCTTCGTGGCGAACTTCATCTCGGAACCCGTGCTGATCGGATTCAAGGCGGGGATCGGGCTCGTCATCGTGCTGGATCAGGTTCCGAAGCTGCTGGGCATCCACTTTCAGAAGGGCTCCTTCTTCCACAACGTCCTCGCCATCGCTCGAGGAGTCTCGGACACCTCGATGGCAACGCTCGCCGTCGGGGCCGTCATGGTGGGGATACTGGTCGCGTTCGAGCGCTTCGCTCCGCGCGCGCCGGCACCCTTGATCGCCGTCGCAAGCGGGGTCGCCGGGACGAGCTTGCTCGGCTTACGGGCTTACGGAGTCGGAACCGTCGGCCTCGTCCCGAGTGGATTGCCGGTCCTCACCGTGCCGGCGGCTTCGCTGATCGTCCCGCTGTGGCCGGCAGCGTTGGGCATCGCGCTGATGAGCTTCGCCGAGACGATCGCGGCCGGGCGCGCATTTGCCGAGAGCGGCGAGCCGGCACCGAAGGCGAACCGGGAACTCCTTGCGACAGGGCTTGCCAATGCGGGAGGCGCTTTTCTGGGCGCCATGCCGGGCGGTGGCGGGACCACACAGACTGCCGTGAACCGGCTGGCGGGTGCACGCACACAGCTGGCGGGACTGGTGACCGCCGGGGTCACGCTGGCGACGATGCTGCTGCTGGCTCCCTTCATCGGGCTGATGCCCGAAGCGACCCTTGCCGCCGTCGTCGTCGTGTATTCGATCGGCCTGATCAACCCGGACGAATTCCGCACCATTCGCAAGGTTCGGCGAACGGAGTTCGTGTGGGCTCTGGCCGCCCTGGCAGGCGTCGTGCTGCTCGGGACGCTGCAGGGGATTCTCGTTGCGATCGTCGTGTCGCTCGCTGCTCTCGCCTACCAGGTTGCCGACCCGCCACTCCATGTCCTCGGCCGGAAGCCGGGCACCAACGTCTTCCGACCTCGTTCGAAGGAGCATCTCGAGGACGAGACCTTTCCCGGTTTGCTCTTGCTCCGCCCCGAGGGCCGGATTTTCTTCGCGAACGCGGAGCGCCTCGGCGAGAAGATTCGGCCGCTGGTCGCCGAGGTGAAGCCGAAGGTCGTGGCGCTCGACCTGAGCGGCGTGTTCGACTTCGAGTACACCGCGCTCAAGATGTTGACCGAAGCCGAGGAGAGACAGCGCGCGACCGGCGTCCTCCTCTGGCTCGTCGGCTTGAGCCCCGGAGTGCTGGCGATGGTCCAGCGTTCACCGCTGGGCGAGACCCTCGGCCGCGAGAGGATGTTCTTCAATCTGGAGCAGGCGGTTGCCAGGTACCTGGCGTCGTCGTCCGAGGTCACTACTCGCTGAACTCGATCGGCGGCGTCCGGGTCGGCCGCGCGGCCCCTCGCACGGCGTGGCACCATATGGCAAGACACCGAGCGCGACGCCGGGTATCCGGCGGACGAACGACGAGGAGGCACTCATGAAGATCCTGACCCTCGGTCTCGCCCTGTGGGCGGGCGCCCTTGCGGGCTGCTCTGCGAAGAAGCCGGCTCCGGTGCCGCAGCCGCCACCGGCCGCACGGGCCGCCACGCCCGCTCCCCCGGTCCTGTCCGGGACGCTCGACGAGCAGACCGTGACCAGAACCGCGACCGTGCAGAAGATCGATCAGAAGACGCGGCACGTCACCCTGAGACGTCCCGACGGCACGACGGGGTGGCGAGGACCACGGATGTGACCCGCGCGCCGCTCGGGGAGAAACCCGGGGGCACCGTGACCAACACGGTCAGCCTCAGGATGACGATCACCGCCATCGACCAGGCGGCGTCCGAGGCGACCCTCCGGGGCCCGCATGGAGACGTCACCGTGGTGAAGGTGAAGGATCCGAGCAAGCTCGGCGCCGTCGGGGTCGGTGACGTGGTCGACATCACGTACACGGAGGCGCTCGCGATCGCGGTCGAGAAGGCGGGGCGCGAGAAGGTGGGACGCTAAATAGTCGGTCTACCGTCGCGGCCCCAGATCGGCGTCGATCCGACGGCGTCGGACGGACGCCGCACGTCGGCCTGCCGCTCGCCGAATCCCGCCCGGGCGAGATACGGATCGGTCGCGGCGTCAACACTCACCGGCGGGCATGAAGTCTGGCGTCGAATGGCAAGATTCGCGGCCCGGACCCCGGTACGAAGACGCCATTCCGCCATCGCGCGGTGGACGGCGCACAGCATGCAACCCAACCGGCCGCAGGACCTCGTCCGCACGACCCTCCAGCTCATCGCACTCGGGGCGCTCATGCTCAGCAGCTTCTGGATCGTGCGCCCGTTCCTGGTGGCGTTGACGTGGGCGGTCATGATCGCGGTCTCGACGTGGCCGCTCTTGTTGCACGCGCAGGCGTGGCTCGGCGGCAGGCGTTCGCTTGCCGTCGCGGTCATGACGATCGCGCTGCTCCTGGTCCTGCTGGTGCCGTTCTACTTCGGCCTCACGGCGATCGTGGAGAACGCCAGGCAGATCGCGGACTGGTCGAAGTCGCTCGGAACCGTCGTCCTCCCGCAGCCCCCCGCGTGGCTGGCCGGCGTCCCAGCGATCGGTTCCCGGCTCGCGGAACGTTGGCAACATCTTGCGGCGGCCAGTCCGGAAGAGGTGTCCGCTCGCCTCTCGCCCTTCGCCCGCGGGATCGTACTCTGGTTCGTCGGCCAGGTGGGCAGTCTCGGCTTGCTGCTCGTCCAGTTCCTGCTCACCGTGATCGTCGTCGCGATCCTGTACTCGAACGGCGAGACCGTGGCCCAGGCGGCGGACCGCTTCGCCCGACGCCTTGCCGGGACACAGGGCGAGAACGCGGTGCATCTCGCCGCGCGGGCGATCCGAGCCGTAGCTCTCGGTGTCATCGTGACAGCGGTGCTTCAGACGATGCTCGCCGGAATCGCGCTCGCGCTCGCCGGCGTGCCGTTTGCGACCATCCTGACGGCACTGATCTTCATGCTCGCGGTCGCGCAGGTCGGGCCCGGGCCGGTGCTCCTCCCTGCGACGATCTGGGTCTACGCGAGGAATGGCGCCGTCTGGGGGACCGCGCTTCTCGTGTGGTCGATCGTCTGCGGCACGTTCGACAACTTCTTGCGGCCCTTCTTGATCAAGCGGGGTGCCGACCTGCCGTTGCTGCTGATATTCGCCGGCGTGATCGGTGGGTTGATCGCCTTCGGGGTCATCGGGCTCTTTATCGGGCCGGTGGTGCTCGCGGTCGCGTATACGCTCCTGGTCGACTGGGTGTCCGAAGGTGGTCCACACGAGCGGCAAGCGCCGCCGCTGTCGGTGCGGTGACGGGCAACGCGCTCTTCACCGCAAGACAGAGCCGGCTGCCGTCAGCGCGGTCGTCCCGTGCGCGCTTCGAGCCGGGCGCACACCCGCGCGGCCCAGAAATCGAGCGCGCGGTGGACGTCGGCCCACGTGTCGATCGGCAGTGCCCCCTCGGGCCGCCGCCGGTCGACGCCCGCTGCCAGGAGCTGGTTGGTACGGGCGTCGCGGATCTCACCCTCGATCTCCGCGCTCTCGATGAACCGGCGCGTCTCGGGATGCAGCGGGCCGCTGCCGGCCGTCACGTCACCGTCGCCGCGGGCACGCAGCACGTCGAGGACGGGATCCGAGGCACGCGCCTCGGTGATCGCGAGCCGGATCCGCATGGCGCCGGGTTGCGGCTCCTCGACCAGCTCGAAGCCGTCGCCGAGGTGCCGGCGGACGGCGCCTTCGAGGTCGGCGATGAGGCGAAGGAGGTCGCCCTCGGGCACGGGGTCGAGCGCGTTCCGGCCGCTTCGCCAGAGCGTCACCGGCTCGAAGAGGACCTTGTCGTAGGACGTCCAGCGGGCGTCGGGGTCGCGGTAGACGAGCGCCACGTCGCCGGGCCCCCCCTTGCGGAGGAGCGAGTAATCGTCGAGGAATCCGGAAAAAGCCGCCGGCGGGCGCGTCCTCCGCGCACACGCCGCCACGAGGAGGAGCGTGACCGCGAGAACGCGTGACCGTCTCATGGCTGTCGGGGCCGGAACCTTATCGTCTGCGCGGATCATGGTCAACGCGCACGCGCGCCTGCTAGAAGAGCGCGCATGCGGCTGAATGGACGGACGGTGGCGCTGGTCGCCGCGGCGGGCCTCCTTCTCGCCGGGGCGGCCGCCCGAGCGGCGCAGTATCCCGGATGGGGCGACACGGGCTGGGTCTACGCGAGCAAGCGCGACTGCTGCAACGCGGCGATCGACCTCGCCGCCCAGTACAGCGCGCAGGCCTGTGTCGCCGCCGGCGGCGTTCCAAGACCATTCGCCGGTGCTTCCCAACGCGGGACGTGCAGCGCCGAGTGGATGCAGGACCAGGGCGGAGGAGGCCTCCTCTACCGCTGCTATGGGGAGGCCTCGGTCTGGTGTCGGTAGCTCGAGCCGCTTCGCGTCACCGACAGGGTCATTCTCGATCCGGTGACGGTGTGGCGGGCGCCCGGCGCGGGCGACGCCGTCTCGCGTGCCGACCTCCAGCGGCTCGCCGACCTCCTGTACGGCATGTTGCTGACCCGCCTGAAGACGTACTACGTCATGGTACAGACACCCGGCCCGAAGACGCTCCGCATCCGCGCGGCGCTCACCGAAGCGGCGCCGTCGTCGACCACGATGGACATCATGTCCCAGCTCGGTCCGATCACCGGGACGGCCAGCAAGGCCAAAGAGATGGCGACCGGCACGCCGGCCTGGGTCGGCGCGGCGAGTGCCGAGATCCAGGTGCTCGACGCCGAGACCGGCAAGGAGCTCTACGCGGCCGCGGATCGCCGCGTGGGGGAGAAGACGCTCACCGGATCCACCGATACATGGGGTGACGTGACGGATACGTTCCGCGTCTGGTCCGGCTCCAGGCGGAGGGTGGACCGACGCGACCCGTCCCCTGGTGGGCGCAGCCGACGCGCTGAGCGAGATCGTAATCGATCGCGGCTGACCCGGCTGGCGGGCGGTGCCCGCTGCCCGGCGATCGGGGTGGTGCGCGGGCCGCGGGCGACGTGCCGGTCTTCGTGGCGTGAAAAGGCAAGACGCCGGGCCCGGTTCGTCGTTAAGAGAAGCCATGCCCATGGCCCAGCGCGCTGAAAGGCGAAGGGCACAACTCGCCGGATGCGACGAGCTCGGGATCGAATCCGGATCCCCCGCGCCCGACGCGGGACCCTCCGGAACCTTCCCGGGCGGTCGCGTACCGCACGCGCTCGCCGGGCGCGGGCCGGTGCTGCGGACGGGCCCGGCCGGCCGCCCGGGAAGGGGGGCGAGGACGCGCCCGGGCCTTCAGGGCGACGTGTTCAGGTTCACCCTCGGCCTGGTCTATTCGATGTTCAACGCGATCTTCGTCGTGAGCGGATGCATGATGGTCGGACCCGACTACCGGCGTCCGGAGGCCCCCGTCGCGCCCGACTGGATCGCCCGGGGCGCGGGCAGCATCGCTCCCTCCGCCGAGCCGATCGGTCCGTGGTGGGAGTCGTTCGGCGACCCGGTCCTGACCGACCTGATCGTCGAGGCCTACCGGCAGAACCCCTCGCTCCAGGCAGCCGGCGTCCGGGTGCTCGAGGGGCAGGCACGGCGGGGGATCGCGATCGGGACGCTCTTCCCCCAGACCCAGAACGCCGTCGGCGGCTACCGCCGGACGGTCGCGAGCGAGAACGTCGTCGTGGTGCCCCCCGAACGCAGCTTCGACCAGTTCCTCGCCGGCTTCGACGTCGCGTGGGAGCTCGACCTCTGGGGCGCGTTCCGCCGCGGCATCGAGTCGGCGGATGCCGAGCTGCTGGCCGCCATCGCCGACTACGACGACGTGCTCGTGTCCCTGCTGGCGGAGGTGGCCGCGAACTACATCGGGATCCGCACCGCCCAGGAGGAGCTCGGCGTGGCGCGCCAGAACGCCGAGCTGCAACGGAAGAGCTTCGACATCGCGACCCACCGGGCCCGCGAGGGTGCGGTGACCGACGTCGATCCGGCGCAGTCGGCCACCCTGCTGTACGCCACCGAGGCGCAGATACCGGCCTTCGAAGCCCAGATCGACGAGCAGGCGAGCACCCTCTCCGCCTTGCTGGGCATCCCCCCGCGCCGGGTGGAGGACATGGTCGGGGACGCGCCGGCGGATATCCCGAGCCCTCCCGACCGGATCGCGATCGGCATCCCCGCCGACCTGCTCCGGCGTCGACCCGACGTGCGACGGACGGAGCGACTGCTCGCCGCGCAGAGCGCCCGCATCGGCATCGCCAAGGCCGATCTGCTGCCCCATCTGTCGCTCGTCGGATCGATCAACCTGGATGCGAAGGACGCGGCCAAGTTCTTCGAGGGCCGGAGCTTCGAAGCGTTCGGCGGCCCGACGTTCAGCTGGGCCATCCTCAACTACGGGCGCATCACGAACAACGTGCGCGTGCAGGACGCCGCCTACCAGGCGCTCGTCAACGATTACACGACCTCGGTGCTCCGCGCCCAGGCGGACGTCGAGAGCGCCGTTGCGGCGCACCGCGGGGCGCTGCTTCGCACGGCGTCGCTGCGCGAGAGCGTCGTGGCCGCCGAGAAGGTCGTCGATCTCGTCGGCCTCCAGTACGGCGAGGGGGCCGTCGACTTCACGACGGTGCTGCTCGCCCAGCAGTTCCTCGTGCAGCAGCAGGACCAGCTCGCCGCCAGTCGTGGGCAGGAGGCGCTCACTCTCGTGACGCTCTACAAGAGCCTCGGCGGCGGCTGGGAGCCGTGGATGAATCGCAGCGTGATCTCCGACGAGACCGCGAGCCAGATGAGCGCCCGGACCCGCTGGGGCGACCTGCTGGCGGAGAACGAACAACGCAACATCGCGCAGGCGGCCAGCACCGGCACCGAGCACGACCGCGGCTGGTGGCGCTGGCGATGGTGGAGGCCACAGTGGTAGCCAACGGACGGAGGGCGACGGCGGCCCTGATACTCGGGCCGTGTTTGCTTGCGGTCGCGGCGGCCGGCCCCGGATGCCGCGAGCCGAAGGTGGTCGCGCCGCCCCCGCCCGAGGTCTCGGTGAGCCAGCCGATCGAGGAGCCGGTCCAGGAGACGCTCGGATTCACAGGCCGGATCAGCGCCGTCGACAGCGTCGAGGTGCGGGCGCGCGTGACCGGCTACATCACGAAGGTCGCGTTCACCGACGGTGCGCTCGTCAAGGCCGGCGATCACCTGTTCGAGATCGACCCGCGCGAATACCAGG
>WNGJ01002107.1_pt1 | contig 19989 bp, 20 predicted proteins | sample 5400611 | NCBI WGS metagenome assembly WNGJ01 (sample SAMN13153375, study PRJNA577476) | soil metagenome | isolation source: 40 cm soil or saprolite under Garry oak tree replicate 1 | place: USA:California | collected 2016-06-15
AGGAATGGGGTTCTTGGGCGCGCGCACACCGATGCCCGCGATCCGGAACAGATACGGCAATCCCGCCACCTCGTGCCAGACGCCCTGATCGACCCCGGCCGCGCGTACCCGAACAAGCACATCGTCATCCCCATTCACCGGCCGCTCGATCTCCCTAAGTTCTAGGACGTCCGGCGAGCCGTACCTGTCTTGGACGATTGCCTTCATCGTGTCTCCTCGAGCATGCACGCGATTATCTCCTGCTGCTTCGACCCCGCGACCTGGATTCATGTGGGAGCAGCCACACAGATACCCAGGCCCTTAGTTAGATGCTGTAGTTGCCTGTCAAGTCAACACCTGCGAGCACCAATGAGAGTACGGACTTGTCTCCGCTACCTACTTTCAGCTGCAGCTTGTTGCGGAGGAGATCTGTGACAGTTGCAGCCACTTTCGGCCAATGGCCGCAGACCGCAACCATTCCGCCCGGACTTTTAATCCCAAGGTCGCAGGTTCGATCCCTGCCCGGCCCACTCCGCGCGGAAGTCCGGCCGCTCCGCGGCCATGATGACTTCCGCGCGTTCGAGCTTGAATCCAGGTCCCGGGTGGCCGACGCCGGCGAAGCCGGCATCGGCGGCGATGGGTTTGCCGGATGCCGGAAGTGACAACGTCACTTCCGCAGGCACTCGCCTTTCACTTCATTCCGCCGCCCTGCAGCGGCTGGACTGCCTAGTGGCAGGTTGGTTCAGGGAAGGGATTGAAGGTGGATGACGTCGAATTCCCGTTGGCGTCAAACGTGATGTGACTAAGGATAGGACTCCACAGATTGTTTCCGCGGCCGGGCGCAACAACGTTGATCTCGCCAAACATTGTGACGTTGAACTGGCCGTTCTCCAGGCTCTTAGGCGAGTACGCAAAGAATCGCCACGACAGCGAGTGCGAAGAAATACAGGCCACGGTCGTGATCGATGACGGCACCGGCAGCGCCGACAAGCCACCAGGTGCAATCAAGAGCGATGATCGCGAGGGCCGCAAGCTTCGTCCAGTCCCCGACGCTACGTCGCAGCGTCACCGTTTCGCGCCGATCCGACATGTGCGCATTCTCGGCGGACGCGCTAACCGCCCGCTAACCGGCGCTTATCCACCCAAGGCGTGGATCCCACGTGCCGAGCACGACGGCGAGCTCTACTGCACAGAGCAGTCAGGCCCACTATTGGTGGCGCGCCCTTGAAGGCCGTTACTCCACCGCACCGTCGCCTAGAGAAAGGCGGGCGCGCGCCCCGAAGAAGCGCGCGCCCGCTTGGGCCGATTAGGACTGAAGAACGACGTTCTTCGCCTCGGGGCCTTTTGCGCCCTCGGCTGCCTCGAACTCGACCTTCGCTCCCTCGGGGAGCGACTTGAAGCCGTCACCAACGATCGAGCTGTGGTGAACAAAAAGGTCCTTACCCTCGTCCGCGGGGGCGATGAAGCCATACCCCTTGGAGTCGTTGAACCACTTCACGGTTCCAGTTGCCATTGAAAAACACCTCCTTCTACCAATTCACGAACGGTAGGTGGAGGCGTCATTGCCAACCAGGTACACGCTCTGTAGACGCGCACACCGTAGCACGGTTGTGCGCAGGCCCCTCGGCGTCTGGATGATTTGCGGCAGTCAGCCGGCACGAACGACGAAGAACGCGATCGCCACGTACTGGCAGGCAACTCCCACGATCGTCAGGGCGTGGAAGAGCTCGTGGTAGCCGAACACGGCCGGAGCAGGATCCGGTCGGCGCCGGGCGTAGACCACCGCGCCCGCGGTATAGGCAAGCCCTCCGACGATCAGTAGCGCAACAGCAGCCGGGTGTAGGTGAACGATCAACTGTGGGAGCGCGATGACGGCCACCCAGCCGAGCGCGAGCCCGATCGCCGCCGCGAGCCACTTCGGCGCACGGACCCACACGAACTTGAGCACGATCGCGGCGGTCGCTCCCGCCCAGACGACCGTCAAGACGACCGGACGCCATGCGCCGCGAAGTACGAGCAGGGACACAGGCGTGTACGTCCCCGCAATCAGGAGGTATATCCCGGCGTGGTCGATTCGACGCATCCAGAGTCGCACGCGTGGCGTCCACGTCACCCGGTGGTAGAGCGCGCTCGCTCCGAAGCACACGGCAACCGAGCCGGCGAAGACGGCGGCGGCCAGGCGCGGCCGTCCTCTGTCAGCGCCGACAATCAAGAGGGGGGCGATGACAACCGCGATGACGAACGCGGCCTGGTGGAGCACGCCTCGGAGCTTCGGCTTCGGAAGCCTTGCTCCGATCTGATCGGTCATGTCCATGGCAAAAACCCCCGGCACGATACCCGGGAGCTTACGAGCACGAGCCAGCTATGCGGGCGGGCCCTCGGAGTGGCGAAATCCAGACGCGGGACCGAAGAAGCGTGGTCCATCCATCCCGGTGCTGTTGACCTTGTTGGTGATGCGATCCTTCAGGCCGTTGAGCATCTCGGTCTCCTGAGACGTCGTGAGCCGGCCTGCAGACACTGCGTCGTCGAGCTTGCTCTTCGCATCCGCAAACAGCGTGTTGACCAGGCCTTCGACAGACTTGCCGTGCGCTGTCGCAACCTGCGCAAGGCTCTTACCTCCCTCGAGCTCGGTGCGAAGCTGCGCTTCGGTTACCCCGATGTAGCCGGCCGCGGCCTCGAGGCCCCCGAACCCGAAATGGCCGAAGCCGCGACGAAGACCGCCGACAAGCGGAAAGTCGCTCGACGCGATGCGCTGCTTGAGCGCGTCACCTTCTGCCTTCGTGATGCGGCCCGCGGCGACCGCGGCGTCGAGACGGTCGTTGAGCGCCTTCTTCAAGGCGTCGCTCAGTTTGCTCGACGAGATACCCAGCTGCTTTGCGGCATCGTCGATGACTGCCTTGCTCTCCGAGCTCGGCGAACTGTCCTTTGAGGCTGCGACTGCCGCGCCGGCCCCTGCGGCAGAGAGCAGGGCTGCGGCACCCACGACGATCTTGGTCTTTCGATTGAGTTTCATGGACGAAGAGAACCAGCTGGTTCTAAGAGCGCGCTAAGAAGTTCCTAAGAACCGCCGTTCAGACGGAGCGTCATCCGCGTGCCGCCGCCGTCGGCCGGTTCCGCGACTACCTCTCCGCCGTGCGCCACCGCAACCTGCCGGACGATCGCGAGCCCGAGCCCCGATCCCGGCCGGCCGCGAGCGGAGCGGGACCGGTAGAAGCGATCGAAGACGTAGGGAAGGTCTTCCTCGTCGATTCCAGGGCCGTGGTCGCGCACGCTGACCTCGCCGTCTCGCACTGCAACTTCGACGTCGCCACCCGGTGGGCTCCACTTCGCAGCGTTATCGAGCAGGTTGGCGACCGCCCGCTCGATCGTCGACGGCACTCCTTGCACAGTCGACTCCTGCAGGTTGGTCGTGAACGTGACCGCCGGCCGGTTGCGCCTGGCACGCTCGACCGCCTCGCAGGCGACGAGGTCGAGCCGGACCTCCTCCGGCTTCGCCATCTGCTGCTCGCCGCGCGCAAGGTCGATCAGCTCCGAGATCAACGTCGTCATCTCGGTCAGCTGCTCGACGACGTCGCTGAGAAGGCGTTCGCGTTCACCTGCAGGAAGCGTGCGCTCACTCGCGAGAACCTCGATGTTCGTCCTCAGGCTCGTCAGCGGCGTGCGCAGCTCGTGCGAAGCATCTGCGACGAGCTGACGCTGAGCGCGTGACGATTCCTGGAGTGCACCGAGCATCGTGTTGAAGCTGCCGGCGAGCCTGCTGAGCTCGTCGCGCCCTCCGATCTCGATACGCTCGGACAGGTCTCCCGTCTCGGTCACCTTCTCCGTCGCCGTGGTCAATCGACGAACCGGAGCGAGCGCCGCTCGCGACACGGCCAGGCCGAGCCCCGCCGCGATCGCGATTCCGCTGCCTGCAATCAGGATCAAGAGATTCTCGATGCGGCCCAGCGAATGGTCGACTTCGGTCAGCGAGCGGGCCACTTCAACCGCGCCTCCCGTGCCGTAGGGGAACGTCAGCACCCGTAGGTGTGTTTTGCCGACATGCGTGTCGCTGAAGAAGGCGCCGCGCTCACCCCGTGCTACGGCGGTCACGCCACTGTTCACCGGCAGCGAGACCTTCGCGCCGGGGGGAAGGAAGACCCTGCCCGCGGAATCGACGCCTTGCGGGTAGACCGTCGCGCCACCGAGCTCGCCGGCCGGCGTGGCGAAGTGCTCGAAGTCGTGGGGCGGGGCTTCCCGCAGCTGTGCAGCGGTGGTCTTGAGCGAGTCGTCGACAGTCGCCCTGAGCTGGTCGCGCACGACGAAATAGATCACGAAGGAAGCCGTCAGGACCGCGAGTGCCACCGCGGCTGCGGCGACGAGGGCCAGGCGCGCGCGAAAGCTCATGGCTCCCGGAGCGCGTAGCCGACCCCGCGCACAGTCTGGATCAGCCGCGGTTTGCCACCCGCCTCGGTCTTGCGGCGCAGGTAACCGATGTACACGTCGAGAGAGTTCGACGCGAAACCGAAGTCATAGCCCCAGACACGTTCGAAGATGATCGAGCGTGTCAGCACCTGCCGCGGGTTGGTCAGGAACAACTCGAGCAGCGCGAACTCGGTCCGAGTGAGCTCGATCGGATCGCTTGAACGCCGCACCTCGCGCGTCCCCGGATTGAGCTCGAGGTCGGCGAAGCGGAGCAGCTCGTCCTCACCCGCCGTGGTCCTCCGTAGCAGGGCGCGCACTCGCGCGACGAGCTCCTCGAGCGCAAACGGCTTCGTGACGTAGTCGTCGGCCCCGGCGTCCAGACCGGCCACACGATTTTCGATCTCGTCGCGCGCGGTGAGCATGAGGACGGGGACGCGGTTGCCGGCCCGGCGCAGCCTCCTGCACACCTCGAGCCCATCCATCGCCGGCATCAGCACGTCGAGGATGACGGCGTCCGGCTGCCCGGCATCGCCGTTCGCCTCGAGACGATGGAGCGCCTCCTGGCCGTCGGCTGCGAGCTCGATCTCGTAGCCCTCGAGCTCGAGGGCTCTGCGGAGGGACTCCCGCACAGCACGTTCGTCGTCGACGACCAGAATCTTCACGGCACCATTTTCGTCGCGGAAGGTGAGAGGCGGCTAAGAGAGGTGTTTCGCCGGGCTCAGGGCTTCGCGACGGTCAGGCTAACGGAGCCGCGCCCGGCCAGGTCGGCGACGCGGAAGCGGAAGCTCCGGGCCCCGCAGGCCGTGAAAGTGCGCGAGACAACCCCTGCGGACACGACGTGGGCGGCGCGGGTCGACGATGCGAACACGTCGACGGAAAGGCGCATCCCTGCCGAATGCTTCAGGCTCATCTTCACGGTGCCGTCGAGCTGCGTCGCGACCGTGAAGGTGCGAGTCTTCTTGGTGCTCAAGGCCGCGGTTTGCGTCGTCGTCGTCCCGGCCTGCCAGGAGCTCGTCACGTCCTGCTCGGCCGCAGTGAGTGCGGCCGCCGTCGGATACAGGGCCTGGGTAACGATCTGCCACGGTGCTTCCGCCAGCCCGGCCTTGCGCTCGTTGAGCACGCGGTAGGTCTCGGCCCAACCTTCGCCCGGGTTCAACGTGTAGTGGCCCGGATCTTCCGCGCCCGGAAAGAGCTCCCCGCTTCGCGTCCTCGCGCATACCTGCATCGCCGACGCCCACCGCTTCGGGCCCGAGTCGAGTGCCGACCAGGGCGCGTTCGTGCGATTCGCAGCCACGTGGTGACCGTACTCGTGCGTGATCACCGCTTCCGCTGAAAGGTCGGTGCCGGGATCCTCGCCCGGTGTGTATAGGACCGCGCCTTGTGGGCTGTAGCAGGCGACCGCGTCCGCACCGCAGACGCGGGCGATCTGCGTCGGTGTCGCGAGCAGCACGGTGACGGTCGAGATCTCCGAGCCATGAACGAGCGACCCGAGAAAGTCCGCCCAACGCTGACCCAGAGCCGGGTCGACCGGATAGCTGTTCGATGCATAGATCGTGACCAATTCACCCGCGGCCGTTCGATACTGGCCGCCCCAGTAACCGGCGGGAGCGACGGCGCTTGCCCCTGCGGCCGCCACTTGCCTATCCACGATCGGGCTCGCTGCGCGCGAGATCTGTGAGCCTGAGGGGGACTCCAGACGCCGCGCGGTGCTTGACTGCGCGGCCGCCGCTGTCACAAGGGCGGTAGCGACAACGACGGCGCACAGCATTGGCAAACGGGCAGAGGGGGAAGGTCCCGCCCGGCCTGAGCGTCGCGAGTGGAGGGTTGGTTGGGGTTCCAAGTCCCGCGAAGCCATGACGTCGAAAGGTGCCACTGACCCCTAAGACCGGGTTAAGACGTCCGTAAGGAGTTTGTGAGTCGGCTCGGTCTTATCGAGTTCTTAGTCCGGTCTCACCGGGCTCTTAAGGAGCGCTGGTCAGATGGAGCCCGTGAGACCCAGAACGACTCCCTCCGTCACCCTGGCGGCTGCGCTCGCCGCCGGCGCCCTCATCGGCGCCGGCGGCGGTGCGGCCACATACGCCGCGCTGTCCTCTGGGAACGGAAAAACGGTCGTCCGACAGGTGACGGTCAACGGCGCCCAGCCCACGTCGAGCGACAGCACCCTCTCCGTGCAGTCGATCTACCGGCTCGCCTACAAGGGCGTGGTCGAGATCGCCGCGTCGCAGGGACAAGGCTCCGGCTTCGTCTACGACGGCAACGGCCACATCGTCACCAACGCACACGTCGTCGAGGGGGCGAGCTCGGTCTCCGTCAAGTTCTGGAACGGCAAGAGTTACACCGCCCAGGTCGTCGGCATAGATGCATCGACCGATCTCGCAGTCCTCAAGGTCAACGCGCCCGTATCCGAAGTGTTTCCGCTTTCGCTGGGTGATTCGAGCAAGCTCGCGGTCGGCGACTCGGTCGTTGCCATCGGCAGCCCGTTCGGGCTCGAGGGAACGGTCACTTCCGGAATCGTCAGCGCACTGCACCGGGAGATGACTTCGCCGAACCACTTCGCGATCGACAACTCGATCCAGACCGATGCAGCAATCAACCACGGCAACTCCGGCGGTCCGCTTCTCGATTCGCAAGGAAAGGTCGTCGGCGTGACCTCTCAGATCGAGAGCAACTCCGGCGGGAATGAAGGTGTGGGCTTCGCGATCCCGTCGAACACCGTCAGCTCGATCGCAGCGCAACTGATTTCGAACGGGAAGGCCGAGCACGCCTTTCTCGGCGTCGTCTTGCGCGACTCCTCTTCGCAGACCGGCGCAGCGATCAGTCAGGTGCGAGCGGGCACGCCGGCAGCGCAAGCGAACCTGCGCGCGGGCGACGTCGTCACGGCAGCTGCGGGCAAGCCGATCGCGTCGGCGAGCGAGCTGCGGGCGGTGATCAACGCCCACCGCCCCGGTGACGCGATCTCCGTCACGTACACGCGCGGCGGCCAGAGCCACGCCGTCAAGGTGACGCTCGCGGCCCGACCCGCGTAGCTCTTACGCGGGGCCCGAGGCGCCGCTTGCGGTGCCTCCTAGAGGCCGTGCGGGCTTTTGCCCGGACGGCCGGCTCATCTCCAATAGTTTGACGCGAGCTCGCGCGAAGAATCGACTACGCAGGGCTCTGGTAGGTCTTCGACATCGCCTGAAGCAGCTTCCAAGCGATGGAGCTGTGAGTCTCCACGAGCGGCCGGAACTCCCACGAGGTCAGCCCGTAGCAGCGCAGGTCGGTATCGGCCGTGATTGTGGCCGTCCTGGCGGTTTCGTTCAGCAACGCAACCTCGCCGAAGTAGTCGCCGGGCCCGAGTCGGCGGCGCGCGTCCCCGCCGACGGTCACGGTCGCCTCGCCGTCTTCGATCACGAAGAAGCCGACGCCGGTCTGGCCTTCGGCCGTCACCGTGTCGCCTGCCTTGAACGTCCGCTGCTTCATGGACGCGGCGATGCGCCCCAATTCCTTCCCGTCCAGGTCGGAGAAGATCGGGACGCGCTTCAGAAGGTCGGCCGGCGCCGCTGTCACGCGAGGACTATGCCACACTGAGGCCGTGAGGCTCACGATCGTCGGGTGCTCGCCTGCCTGGCCGAACCCCGGGGGCGCACAATCCGGATACCTCGTCGAAGGCTCTGGACGCGTCCTCCTGGACTGCGGACCGGGAGTGCTGCCTCGCCTGCGCGAACAAGAAGGCTGGCCCCACGTCGAGGCGATCGTGATCACGCATTTCCACCTCGACCACTGGGGAGACCTCGTGCCCTGGACCTTCGGTTCGATGTTCGGGCCCGGTCGCGACGTGGACCCTCCCGAGCTGTGGCTTCCCCCCGGCGGCAAGGCAGAGCTCGGCCGCTTCGGCGAGAAGCTGGGCTTCGCCGGGATGTTCGACGCGTTCGAGCTGCGTGAGTACGTCGAGGGCGAATCGTTCGAAGCTGACGGGCTGGCGATCACCCCGATGCGGGTGCCGCACTACCAGCTACAAACCTACGCACTCCGTGTGACCGACGGAAAGGCGACTCTGGCCTACTCGGGAGACTCGGCGCCGAGCCCGCAGCTGGCCGAAGTCGGCCGCGATGCCGACCTCTTTCTCTGCGAGGCGACGCTCAAGGAAGGCCGCGAAGGCGACGACGGTTTGCGAGGCCATCTGTCGGCAGAAGAGGCCATTGCCGCATTCAAGGAGTCCGGCGCCCGGCGGCTCGTGATCATCCATCGCCCCGAGGAGCTCCCTCTGCCCGACGGCGTCGAGCGCGCAGCCGACGGCGACGTCTACCAGCTGTAGTCCGCCAAGCGCGCGACGACCTCCCCGAGCTTGCGATAGCCCTCGATAGACGGATGGTCTCCGTCCGCTGTCCACTCGGCGCGCATGCGCCCGGGGCGGTCGGGGTCCTCGAGCGTGTCGTGGAACGAAAGCAACGGGATGGCCTCCTCGCGCGCCAGCTCTCCGATCAGCGCGTTCAGCTCTCGGATCTGCGGTTCCGCGTCCGGCCAGCCGTTGTTCCACGGCAGTACGTCGACGATGGCGACGCGCAGCCCTAACTCCTTGCCGCGCCGGACCATCGCACGCAGGTTGTCTGCTGCGTCCTGCACGGACTGCCTTTGCGCGATGTCGTTGATGACGCCCTGGACGACGAGAAGATGGGCGCCCGGCGCACATTTTTCGAGCCGGGCCATGATCTCGTCCGTTCGCTGGCCGTAGATCCCATGGTTGCGAAACGCGAGCCGGGGCTCGATTTGCGCCGCCCAGTATTCGAACTGACTCATCTCGTCACCACCGCGGCGTGAGTCGTAGCCCGGCGAGCCTTCGGTGATCGAGTCGCCGAGCGCAACGGCGAGAGTCCGTTCGTCAGGTTCCGCGTGGATCGGTCTGCTCTGCGATCTCTTCGGGCGCACCTCTGTTCTTCCGCACGATGTAGTAGCCCTTCAACCTGGCGACGATGCTCTCGACCTCCGGATACTCGTGACCGGGATGGACGGCGAACTGATGTGGGTCAGCGCGGAGCTCCTCGTACTCGGCGCGCGTCATCGTCAGACGCTCCCGGCAGGAGCCATTGCCGCATTCGCAGATGAGGTCGAGCGCTTGCGTGTTGAGGTCGAACGTTTCCGCGAGATCCTCGATCCGCTCGTTGACCTCCCGGAAGACGACTTCGTTCAGGCCGATGCGCTCCTCGCGTGAGCTCATTGTTTCACGGTACTGCTATTTGACGTGTCGCTCGGCGGCGATCATCGCTGCCAGTTCGGGCGGTGTCTCCTGGCCGGGCCGAATCGCTCGCACGAGATCGTTGATCTTCATCCGGTGCGTGCGCGCCGTTCGGCGGATCAGGTCGAATGCCTCGTCGACCTCGAGCCCGTACCGTTCCGCGACGATCCCCTTCGCCTGCTCGATCGAGATCCGCGACTCAAGGGCGTGTTCGAGCTGGGCCCTGCGCTCGTACGACGCGTGCGTGACCGCAAGCAGGCGAGCGACTGCAGCAGATGCATCCTCGATCGTGCCGACCTCGATGTCACCGTCCGCCAAGAGGCCAGGAAGTCTAGTGCCGGCGCGGCTTCAGATCGACGACGAGATCGCACTCGAGTGCATCTGCGATCCGAAGCAGCGTGTCGATCCGCGGCGGCCGGCCTCCCCGCTCCAGCCGCGCGATCGCCGACTGGGTGGTGCCGACCAGCTCGGCGAGCTCGCGCTGGGAAAGTCCACTCGCCTGACGCCGCTCGGCCACCTTGTCCGCCACGGCGGCGAAGAACCACCCCCTGTCGGCGGTGCGGATTCGTTCCTGCAAGCGCTCGAGGGCGCCCTTGTTCATTCGCGGCATTGCAGAAATGCTATCGCTCGTCGAACTGGGCACTGAGGCGCTGGTAGAAGAAGCCGCCGAGGAGCAAGACGGCGCCGACGGCGAGGAACGAGAGAGCCCGCTGCACAGAGCTCAGGCTCGGAAGGTCATAGAGGAAGATCTTGCCGAGGCTGATGGCGAAGAGGATGAACCCGCCGACGCGCAACAAGCTCCGTTTTCGCTTGAGCCCAACGTAGAGAGAGACGAGCGCGAGCAGGCCCCAGAAGGCGCTCACGACCGTGTGCCCACGCTGAAAGTCCGTGTCGACGCCCTGATTCGAGATGCGCTGCATGGCTTCCAGGATCGAGAGCGAGGCGGCGTAGACCGCCAGTCCGCCTGCAACCCAGATCGCCTGCAGACGATAACGCTCGTTCCACGAGAGAGACCATGCGAGCACCGCCGTCGCGCCGATCACGAGGAGCAGGCTGGGCACGCCGTGCCCCGGATGGGCGCGCGAGACGAGAAGGTGTGTGGGCGGAGCCTCTTCCGCGAGCGTCAACAGCGCGCCGAAAGCAAGGTAGACGAGCGAGGCGATCTGGAGGCGCCGCTCGTTTACCTTGACGGCGACGACGGCGAGCAGCGCAGCCGTGGCCGTGTAGACGAGGACGAGCCAGACGCCGCTCAGCAGCATCTCCTCCCCCGCCGCCGCGAGTGCCAGCCCGAGTATCCACAGAAACGTCGTCAGGTCGCGCTGGTTCGGCCGCGAAAGAGCACCGGCTGCGAGCGCGGCGTACAGCACGCCGACCCCGAGGACGACGAGACCGTTGCCGTCGGCTCCGCCGACGCGATCGGGAACGAGGACGAGCGTGCCGGCGAGGAGAAAAGCGACGCTGACGAAGAGCGAGCTCGCCCCTTCGCCCGTGACTGAGTCGGGCACCGAAAGCTCGCGGGCGAGGCCGGCCAGAAGCACCGCGGCACCCACGACGGCAAACGCGATGCCGTAGCGCGTCTGGGCAAGCGTGACCACGTCGAAGGCGACGGCCTTCGCGACGGTGAGGGCGAGCCAACCGAACCCCAGCGCGAGCCCGACATTGGAGCGCCGGCGGATGGAGCCGAGCACAACGGCAAGACCGGCGAGCGCCCACGCGGAGTCGACCGCGACGTGACCCCACTCGAACGGTGTCTCGATGCTGTTTCCGGGCCAGACGTCCTGGCACAGCTCGAGAATGCCGAGCGACGCGGCGTACGCCGCGACGATCGCGGCCAAGCTATACATGCCCACGTTCACGGCGGCCTCGTTCGTGCGAAGCCAGGCGATGACCGGATCGAGGGCACGAAGGATCCCGATCGGCCGATCGTCGTCGGCCCACGAACGCTTGACACGCGCGAACACGAGTGCAGCCAGTGCGATCGCCATGAGAGCAGGCGCGCCGCTCGCGGGATGACGGATCGGCTCGGAGAGGTGATCCGGTCTCGCTTCGGTGACGAGCGAATGGACGAGGGCCAGCGCAAGATAGGCCAGAGCCGGCAACTGGAAGCGGGCGTCGCGAACACGGCTCGACAGCCACACGAGCAGCGCGGCCTCCGCAGCCCAGGCATAGGTCAATGACGATCCGGACAACGCTTCGGCCAGGCCGATCGCCGCAAGCGCAAGGCCGAGTGCCAACAGGAGCGTCGCGGACTCGCGGGCGCGTCGATAGAGCGCCGCGGCGACTGCGACGTAGACCGCGGCAACAACGAGCTGAGCGATGCCCTGCGGCACGCCATCGTCGCGTCGGCCGTAGAGCAGCGCGGCAGAAACGCCCGCGAAGACCGCCCCGCCCGTCAAGAACGATGCGGGCGCTGCTGCGAGGGCAGGGCCGAGCTTGAACTGGAACACCAAACCTGCGGCGAGATAGAGGAGCCAGAAGGCGGCGGCAAGCGTGACGATGCTCGCGTGTGCAGAATCGGCGGCCGCGGCCTGAGCAAGCGCTTGCGGCACGCTGACGAGCGCCGCGACCTGCAGCAGGACCCACCAGCGCCGGCTGACTGCGACTGTCGCGGCCCCGGCGAACACGACTGCGACGAACGCAGTGCCGATCTCCCGTAGGCCGCCCTGGAAGACGAGCGTCGCCGGCACGATCATCGCGCCGATCAGGCCGAAGCCGGCGACCACCTCAGAGTTCCATGCAAGCGAGACTGCGACGGCGACGGAGGCGATCGCCGCAGCAACCGCGAGCGCGACCGGCTTCGAGACCATGTCGTACAGCGAGACCGAGGCCAGCAAGGTGGCGTATGCGCCGGCGATACCGGTTCCCACTGCGACGAGCGCAGAGTACGTCGTCTCGTAGCGTCGCTGCAACCAGAGGCCGGCGCCGAACACGATTCCCGAGGCGACACCGCCGAACGTGACGCGCATGCCAGGCCCCACCCAGCCGCGGTTGACCGCGAGAACGAAGAAGAAGACGACGCCGAGCAGCGTCACGATGCCGCCCGCGAAGGCCAGTGCCTTCGCTCCCATCAGATCGGTGGCGGACATCGTGCGACCCCAGTCGAAGCCGGTGCTCACTCTCGGCTGCAGCGGTGCGGCCGCGGCCGCGGCGGGACGTGGAGGGAGCTGCAGCGGCGGTTGCGGTCGTGGAGGCGGAGGAGGTGCAGGCTCTTCCCGCCGTGGCGTCGGCGGAGGTGCGGCCTCGCGGCTCGGCGCCGTCGCCCGGCCCGCCTGGAGGCCTTCGACGATCGTCTGCAGCTCCGCAACGCGTCGTTCGAGGAACGCGACACGACTGACGAGGTCGGCGGGCTTGCTCGGCGAAGCCTGGGCGAACTGCTGAGCCGGCGGCGAGCTCGGATCCGAGTTCCTGCGAACGTAGAGCACGTAGGCGACGCCGAACGGGCCGCCGAGAGTAAGGACCCACCATTTGAAGGCGATCGGAAGTGCAGGCCGCGCCGTGTTCTGCAGCTCTCCGAACAGCAGGAACCAGAGCGCAATCGCGCTTCCGCACCAGAGAACCGCGTAGAACTCGTGGTTGCTCGAGAAGGCCACGATCTCGCCGAGCAAGACAGTCCAGACGAGAGCGGACAAACCGAAGAAGACGGCCGCCCTCCAGCGGTGGCTCGACGTCGGTACGAGTTGCGGGGCGGCGGGCTCAGTCATCGAGGGCTCCTTGCGCCTCTGGCATCCGTTGTCACCTGATATAGCACTTTTGCTATGCCAGGTCAACCCTTCACAGGGTCAGGCTTTAGGCGAGGAGCTTGCGATGGCGCTGCAGTGCGGCGAGGACCGTGTCGACGTCCTCAACCGTGTTGTAACAGTGAGCCGAGATACGCAGGTTGTCGTCGCGATCCGAGGTGACGATGCCTTCGTCGCCGAGCGCGACGACCAAAGCCTTCGCGTCGGTCGACTTGACGCAGATGAGCGCGCCGCGATGTTCCGGCGCTCGCGGCGTGACGACCTTGGCCTGCAGCTCGTCCAGGCCTTCGAGCAGATGCGCGTTCAGTGTCTGCACGTGGTCGCGCGTCGCAGCGATCCCGATCTCCTGCATCAGCTCGATCCCGGCGATGCCCGCATAGATGGACGGCACCGGCGGGGTGCCCGACTGGAAGCGCGCTGCAGTTCGCGCGGGCGAGTAGTCGGTGTGATCCATGGCGAAGATGTTCTCGTCCGCGAACCAGCCTGTCTGCGTAGGCCAGACACGCTCGACGAGATCGCGCCGGCAGTAGAAGAACCCGAGCCCCGCCGACCCGAGCAGGTATTTGAGGACCCCCGCACCGAGAAAGTCGACGCCGAGCCCGGCGACATCGACCGGCAGCGAGCCGATCGCCTGGAACGCGTCGAGCAGGACGAGCGCGCCGCGCTCGTGCGCGAACTCGACGACCGCAGGCACGTCCAGCATCGCGCCGTTGCGATAACAGACATGAGTGATCGAAACGATGAGCGTGTCGTCGTCGATCGCGCGCTCGAAGTGCTCGAGCGGGATGGTTCCGTCGTCTGCCGCCGGCACGTGCGAGACCCGTGCGCCGCGCGCCTCCTGCGCGTGCCAGATCTGGCCGATCGTCGGGAACTCCCAGTCCGTGAGCACGACCTTCGATCTCCTCGTGAAGCGCAGACCGCTTGCGAGGGCGCTCACGCCTGCGGACAGCGATGTCGTGACCGCGATCTCGTCCGGGCCCGCGTTGACGAGCCCCGCAAAGGCGGCGCGCGCCGCTTCCTGCCGCTCGACCCAGTACTCCCATGGCGCGCCCTTCTCGTCCCAGTCGGCGAGGTACTGCTGGTACGCGGCGCGCACCGAGTCCGAGAGCGCTCCCTGCGAGCAGGAGTTGATGTAGACCTGGTGCTCGAAGATGGGGAAGCGGTGACGGCAACGCTCCGCGAGCGTCGCTGCCTCAACGGCCAAGGTAGGCCTTTCGCAAGTCCTCGTGCTGCAGGAGCTCGTTCGCCGGCCCCTGCAAGACGAGCCGCCCCGTCGAGAGAACGTATCCGCGGTCGGCGATCGAGAGAGCCATGTTTGCATTCTGCTCGACGACGAGCATCGCAACTCCGGACTGATGGACTTGCTGGATGATCTCGAAGCTTCGCTCGACGAGGATCGGTGCCAGACCCATCGAAGGCTCGTCCATCAGCAGGAGCTTCGGGCGCGCCATCAAAGCGCGGCCCATCGCGACCATCTGCTGCTCACCGCCGGAGAGCGTGCCGGCGAGCTGGCTGCGCCGCTCGTGCAGCAAGGGGAAGAGCGTGTAGACCCGATCGAAGTCCTCCTTGCGCCCTTTCGTGTCTCGGATGAGGTACGCGCCCATTTCGAGGTTCTCCAGCACCGTCATCGGCCCGAACAGACGGCGGTTCTCCGGAACGATCGCCATCCCCTGCCGGATCCGATAACTGGTGTTGCGGCCTGTCACCTCCTCGCCGCGAAACTCGACGGAGCCGTTGCGTGGCTGCACGAGGCCGAGAATCGTCTTCAGCGTCGTGGACTTTCCCGAGGCGTTGCCACCGAGCAGCGACACGAGCTCGCCCTCGCGCACGTTCAGGTTCAGGTTCTCGAGGATGTGGATCTCGCCGTAGTACGTATCGATGCCCTTCAGCCGCAGCAGATCCGGTGCGCCGTTGGCGCTCATTTCGTCTCTGTCTTTCGCAGACCGAGATATGCCTCCACGACCCGGGGGTCGGTCGCGACGGCTTCGAACGATCCTTCGGCGATCTTGACGCCGTGGTCGAGGGCGACGACACGATCGGAGATGCCTTCGACGACATGCATGTCGTGCTCGATCACGAGGATCGTGTAGCCGCCGTCGTCGCGGAGCTTTCCGATCAGCTCCGTTATCTCATGCGTCTCGCGTGGGTTCATTCCGGCGGCGGGCTCGTCGAGGAGCAGGATGCGCGCCTGCGTCGCCATCGCGCGCGCGATCTCGAGTCGCCTTCGGTTCGCGTACGACAGGCTGTAGGCGAACTGGTCCCAGCGATAGCCCATCAGCCTGTCGCCGAAGAACCCGAGCTTCTCCTCGGCGAGGCGATGGATCTCCTTCTCCTCCCTCCGCGCTCCGGGGGTCCGGACCATCGAGCGGAGGACGCCGACCTTCGTGTGGCCGTATTGCGCTGCCATGACGTTCTCCTTGACCGTCATGTTCAGAAAGAGGCGCAGCGTCTGAAAGGTGCGGGCGATCCCGAGCTCCGTGATCTTGTGGGGCGCCATGCCGACGAGATTTCTGCCGTCGAGCTGAATCTCGCCTGAATCGGGCCGGTAGATGCCGGTGATCAGGTTGAAGAGCGTCGTCTTGCCGGCGCCGTTCGGCCCGATCACGCTCACGATCTCGTGCTCCTTCACGACCATGTCGAGATCCGCGATCACGCGCAGTCCGCCGAACGACTTGTCGAGCTCCTTCAACTCGAGCAGCGTCGCGTCGCCCGTCATGCGATCTCCACGGTCGCCGTGCCGAAGAGACCCTGTGGCCGGATGTTCATGAGCGCAACGAGCATCGCGCCGAGCAGGATCAACCGCGTGGCTCCACCGATGTGCACGAGCAACAGGTTCTCCCAGACGAACATGACCAGATAGAGGAGCGGCGGTAAGAGAACGGCTCGCCAGACACGACTGAGCTGCGGATACACGACGATTGCGGCCACGAGCAGGATGTAGGCGACGTCCGCGATCTTCACGGGGTTCTTCGGGAAGAGCATCCAGTGGTCGAGGGCTCGCGCACTGACGCCCGACCCGATCGACTCGCCGTCGACGAGACGTGGATACGCCGCCGACGCGATTCCATGGATTGCGAAACCAAACGCGACCAGTCCCCCGAGCTCGGCTGCTAGGAGCCGCCAGGGCCGCAGCTTCACGAGAATGGCGAGCAGAATCGCGCCGTAGAACAGCGGGCGCGCGTTGGCCGAGGAGCGGAGCAGCTCGGGCACGCTGCTGACGATCACGGCGCCGACGACGATTCCCATGATGCTCCCGAAGCCGCCGAGGATCATGATCGCATAGACCGTGATCAGCAGTCCGACGTCATAGTCCCCAGGCAGCGCCGCCGTCGCGATCGTGCCGTAGATCGCACCTGTCAAGCCTGCAACCGCGGCGCCGAAGACGAACGCGAGCAGCTTCAGCCGATTCACCGGGATGCTCATCACCTCAGCGGCGAGGGGATCCTCTCGGAGAGCGCGCCAGGCACGCCCTGTCCTCGATTCGTTCACGAACATCAACAGGATCAAGACGAGCGCGACTGCAATCAGCAGGAGGTAGTACTGCTTCCTCGTCGAGTCGATCCTGTAGCCGAAGAAATTGAACGGGTCGATGTTCGCGATCCCGTTCGCTCCGCCCGTCAGATCGGCGTGGCCCACGAACGGAAAACTGATCCGGTTGGCGTTGTTGACGAAAACGACGAACGCCTGACCGAAAAAGAGCGTCAAGATCGCGAGGTAGTCGCCGAGGAGCCTGCGAGACGGAAGTCCGACGAGGAGGCCCACCACCGCGGTGAAAACCACCACGACAGGGATCGCCGCCTCGGCCTGCCAGTGGTTGCCGAACTGCGGCGAGGCAAGGATCGCGTACATGTAAGCGCCGCAACCGAAGAAGGCGACGTAGCCGAGGTCCAGGAGCCCAGCGAAGCCGACCACGATGTTGAGGCCGAGGGCGAGTAGCGCGTAGACGAGCGTGAACAACCCGTACCGGAACAGGTTTCCCCCGCTCGTCAGGAATGGAAAGACTGCTGCCGGAGTCGCGAACACCAGCACGCGTGCGGCCGGGGGTAGGCGCTCCCACCTTTTCAGGACGGCGCCGCGCGGGCCGGTGTAGCGCTCGCGCTTCCCCTCGACGCTCGCGACCCATTCGTCGACTCCGATCCTCGGGGTGTCGGGAGGCTGTTCCATCACACCTTGGAGATAGCGGCCTTGCCGAACAAACCGCTGGGCCGGATGAGGATCACGAGGATGAGGAGCGCGAACACGTAGAGGTTCTGGAACGTCGAGCCCTGCGGCAGATAGCCGGTGGCGTACGACTCCGCGAGGCCGACGATCAGCCCGCCGACCATCGCGCCCGGAATGCTGCCGATCCCGCCGAGCACGGCTGCCGTAAAGCCCTTGAGGCCGGCGATGAAGCCCATGAAGTGGTAGATCTGGCCGAAGACGAGCGCGAACATCACACCCGCTGCGCCGGCAAGGGCCGAACCGATGAAGAACGTGACCGAGATCACCCGGTCGACGTCGATCCCCATCATCGATGCCGCCTCCCGGTCGAAGGAGGTCGAGCGCATCGCTTTGCCGAGGCGAGACCGCGCAACGAAGAGGGTGAGTGCAACCATCAGGCCGATCGCGGCGACGACCGTCAGGAGCTGGGGAACCGAGAAGAAGAGCTGCCCGATGTTGTAGGTCTTAACGCCGATCAGGTCGAACGTGTCGTAGTCCCTGAATGCCGCGCCAAAGATGAGTAGAGCGCTGTTCTGGAGGAAGATGGATACCCCGAGGGCGCTGATCAGAGGTGCGATTCGAGGCGCGTTCCTGAGCGGCCTGTAGGCAAAGCGTTCGATCGCAACGCCGAGCACGCCGCAGCCGAGCATCGCGACGACGAACATCAAGAAGAGAACCACTGCACCCGTGAACGTCGGGTTCACCGGGCCTCCAAGGGCGTGCAGTGCGTACCAGCCGAGGAACGCACCGATCATGTAGACGTCCCCGTGGGCGAAGTTCAGGAGCTTGAGGATCCCGTAGACCAGGGAGTAGCCGAGGGCGATGAGGGCGTAGAGGCTGCCGAGCGTCAGCCCGCTGACCGTCAGGTCAAAGAACAGGCTCCAGTTCACAGGCGAGAACCTCTCACAGACGAGTGCGGCCCGTCAGGAGACGGGCCGCACTCGAAGTTCGACGTCCTGTTCGATCTAGCCTGCGATCGGAACGAAGACCGTCCCGTTCGACTTGTAGAGGCCGAACTTATGCAGTGTCGACAGATCACCGTTGCGGTTGAAGCGGATCGCAACGCCGATCAGCGACTGTGCCGCGGGGATCTTGGTGGACCGGATCGCCGCCCGGACCGCCGCCCGCGTCGTCGAGCCCTTTGCGCAGGCCCGGTCGATCGCGTTCCCAACCACCTGGGTGGCCGCGTACGTCGGAGCACCGAAGTACTCACCGTCCCCGCCGTGGCCCTTCTTGAAGCCCGCGATGATCTTGGACTTCGGATTCAGCGGGAAGTTCGTGTCGTAGACGTGCGCCCCGACACTGGCGAACGACGAGTCGTAGAGGCCGTCCGCCCCCATCAGCTTGATGGTCCCTTTGCCGGCAGCTTTCATCTGGTTGCCGAACGCCTGACCCTTGGGAGGCAGCTGCCACGGGATGTAGACGATTTGCGTGTCGCGCGGGATCTTCGCGATCAGCGACGAGAAGTCCGACTGCTGCTGGCTGACGCCGTCTCGGTTGACTGTGGCTCCCGCCGCCTTCAGCACCTGCTGCACCGCGTCGGCCAGACCAGTGCTGTAGGTCTCCTGGTCGTCGATGATGTAGACGCGCGTGTACTTCAGCTTTTTCAGGATGAAGTTTGCGGCCGTCGGCCCCTGGATTGCGTCCGGTGGCACGGTTCGGAACATGTAGCCGGTGCGCGTTCCGTCCGTCGTCAGGGACGTGCGAGTCGACGAGCCGGATACCCACGCGAGGCCACCGTCCATCAGCGACTTCGTGACGCCCACGATCTCATTGCTCCCGGCTGGTCCGACGACTCCCAGAACGTTCGAGCTCCCGGCGAGTGCCTGCGCGCCCTTCAAGGCTTCGGCAGTCCCCGTCGGAGCGCCCAGCTGTGTGTCTTCTGTCTGGAGCTTGAACTTCGTCTTGTGCGTCTTGTTGTACGTCGAGACGTAGTACTGAGCCCAGTGGACCTGCTGGATGCCGATCGACGCCGCAGGACCGGTCACCGGAGCCATGAATCCGATGGTGCGCGTCTTGCCGCACTTGACCAGTGCTGCGTCACTCCCTGCTTGCGCTGACGGCGCAGCGGCCCGTTCTGGCGTCGCGTACGCCGCGGCTACGACTGCGAGTGCGGCTCCAAGCGCCAGCAAGGTCGCAAGCGCAGTTGCCCTTCTCCTCCTCATTCGATCTCCTCCTTGGTGTTTACCCGGTCTTCCCCCACTTGTGACGATTTTCGAGCCTACTTGTTGTCCGCGTAGGTTCGGTTGGCTGGGCTACCCGAGGGATGGAAGACGCCCAGGATGTGCATCGGGCCCAATCCCGTGTTCTCGATGCAGTGGACCTCGTCGGGCGGCAGGTGGAAGCACGAGCCCTGCTGGAGCGGGTACGAGCGACCGCCGACGTGGGCAATCCCCTCTCCGGCGACGACGTACCCGACCTCGTCATACGTATGGCTGTGGAAAGGCGCCTTGCTCGGCT
>WNGJ01002109.1_pt1 | contig 19985 bp, 15 predicted proteins | sample 5400611 | NCBI WGS metagenome assembly WNGJ01 (sample SAMN13153375, study PRJNA577476) | soil metagenome | isolation source: 40 cm soil or saprolite under Garry oak tree replicate 1 | place: USA:California | collected 2016-06-15
CAGCTCGACCCACGTCTTGAGATCGACCGGCGCGCCGATCAGCCCGCCGGGCAGCCGCCAGGCGAGAACCAGGAAACTCAGGCAGCCGATGAGGCCGATGGACGCATAGGCCGCCTGCCAGCCAAAGCGGCTGGCGACAAAAGCGATCAGCGGCAGGCCGACCGCCGCGGCGAGCGACCAGCCGAGAAAGACGTGGGCGATCGCGCTGCCGCGCTTCTCCGCCGGCACGATCAAGGCGGCGGTGCCGGCCGCCTGCGGCGTGTAGAGCACACCGACCGCCAGCATGATCAGGCGGATGATCATTAGGCTCAGATAGTTGGGCGCGAAGGCCGAGGCGATATTTGACAAAGCCATCACGGCGAGCGTCGTAGCGAGCAGCTTGCGGCGTTCGATCCGGCTGGTGAGCCACGCCATCACCGGCGAGCCGATGCACAGCACGACCGCGCCGAAGGTGATCAAGAGGCCGGCGGCGCGAATGGTGACGTCGAGCCCCGACGCCAATTCGCTCAGCATCCCAGCCGGCGCCAAGACCGAGCAGCCGGTGACGAAATTTCCAAGCATCAGGGCGGTGGGAGCGAAACGGCGAGTCACCGCGCAGCTTATAGCAGATAATTCAATGCATTTGCATGAAACATTTTCATGCCAGGCATGACATGATCGAGACCGAGGCGAGCAACACGGGTCACCGTCCAGCTTCCGCAAAAATCGCGGGCGATGATTATTTCGCGGCGCTGTCGCGCGACGCCAGCGGCATTGCAACGGATGGCGTGGCAAGCGATTTTGCCGGCGGACATGTCGCAAGCAAGCTATCGAGCGCGCCCAGAAGCCCTTCGCTTGAGAATTTCACCGCATGCGCCAAACGCTGTCCATCCGGCGTTTGCGACGTCTCGGTGAATTCGAGTTGCGCAAGGCCTGCGAGCGATCGCACCGAAGCGCGGTCCATCCGCAAGCCCCAGATTTCCGCCCCGGGCAATTTCGACTGGGCCGGCGAAAAGGCCAGCGGCTTTGGGGTGACGTTCGAAATCGCAACCGTGGCAAGAGCAGCGTTGGCTATCGCCTTGCGCTGGAAGTCCAGTTCGAACTGGTCGGCATTGAAGCACACCAGCCGCCATAGCGACGTACGATAGGATTTATCGCCGCTGTCCACTCGAATCGCGACCTTGCCGATCACGCCGCGCGCATTGTTTTCAAACTTCCACGGCGTTTCCGCCAATTCGCGCCGATCGATACCGAAACGCGCGATTTCCTCGCGGGTGAGGATATGCATATCCTCGAACTTGATGGTGCGGGCAAGGACAAGCAGCCCGGGCTCCGCGCCCATTTTGGGGATGTAGCTCGATAACAGGCGATCGGCGCGCTCGAGGCCGCGTTCCACCACCTTCGCGCGCATCTCCTGCGTCGGGACCCCGCCCCTGAAATTCACCACCACCCGGGGCGAGTGAACCGCAAGCACCGCGTCGGGTGCGATTTCGCGCGTGGCAGCGCCGAGGATGAGGTAGGGACATGCGGAGTTGCACATCGCGCCGCGCGTCCACACATCGCCGTGAAATTCGCGTCCCGATTGCTTCAGGCGGATGCAGACCTCGCTGTCCTGCGCCTCGAAGCCGCATTCCGTCACCACCGTCCGCCCGACCCTGGCGATCACCGGCTTCTCACGCAGCATGGCACCCATCGCCAGCGCCTGTTCGAGATTGCCGCCCGGCGAGTCAAAATAGATCGGCAGATGGCGGTCGCCGAGCTGGCGCAGGAATTTCCGAAAACGGGCTGCCGCGCCGGCATCGATCTGCCCCTCGGCCGCGATCCAGCTATCGCAGCCCCGCCCACAGCCATCCGCCGTCCCCTTGACGACGTAGAAGGTCATTGGGGTAGCCGATGGCTTGCCGGAGACGGCGCGCGCGCTCGAAGCGGCGAGCGCCGGTCCACAGATCAAGACAAGGATTACGACCAGAATTGCGCGCAAAGTCCTGGGAAAAGCATCATGGGGACTGCGAGGGTCAACGTGATGCAAAGTCGAATGATCCTGGATGAAGGCTAACGAGACATTGCGGCCAAATCCATGCGACGGCAACCAGTGGGTGCAAAAATTTTTTTGCGTGCAGAGACGCATTCACGAACGTTCCCCGTGCATCCATCCGCGCGATTTGCGGCCGTCCAATAGCGGAGCGAGCGGCGTGCCGTCACGACCGCGCACCACGACATCGGCGCCGAGCACCGCAAGCGCATGATGGTTGGCCTCCCGGTGGCTTCCGCATTGGTTGCGCCGGCAGCACGATCGGTTCAGCCTCGTGCGAAATGGGGCCAAGGACGGGCAAGGACCCGGTTCCTCCGGATTGCCCGGTTACGGAACCCGAATCCCCTGCTATATCGCTTGCTCCGCTTACCTGCGCTCGTTCGCAGGAGTGAGCATCAGGAGACCGCCATGACCGAAGCGCCTAAGTCCGAGTCCGGATTCCAATACAGCATCACCAACCTCAAGCCCGCCGAGCCGCAGCTGAAGATCGCCCTCACCTTCCCGAACGGCGACAAGCGCGAATTTCCGAGGAACACCACCGGGCTTGAGATCGCCAAGGGCATTTCGCCCTCGCTGGCCAAGCGCACGGTGGCGATGGCGCTGGATGGTGAGCTCGCCGACCTCAACGATCCGATCGCGCAGGACGCGAAAATCCAGTTCATCAGCCGCGAGGAACCGCGGGCGCTGGAACTGATCCGGCACGACTGCGCCCATGTGCTGGCCGAGGCCGTGCAGTCGCTGTGGCCGGGCACCCAGGTGACGATCGGCCCGGTGATCGAGAACGGCTTCTATTACGACTTCTTCCGCAACGAGCCGTTCACCCCTGAGGATTTCGCCGCGATCGAGAAGAAGATGCGCGAGATCATCGCGCGCGACAAACCCTTCACCAAGGAGGTCTGGGACCGCGAGAAGACCAAGCAGGTGTTCCGCGACAAGGGCGAGGCCTTCAAGGTCGAGTTGGTCGACGCCATTCCCGGCGACGAGCCGATCAAGATCTACTTCCAGGGCGACTGGTTCGATCTCTGCCGCGGGCCGCACATGACCTCGACCGGCAAGATCGGAGGCGCCTTCAAGCTGATGAAGGTCGCGGGCGCCTACTGGCGCGGTGACAGCAACAATCCGATGCTGACCCGCATCTACGGCACGGCATTCGCGAAACAGGACGAGCTCGACGCCTACCTCAAGCAGATCGAGGAAGCCGAGAAGCGTGACCATCGCCGGCTCGGCCGCGAGCTCGACCTGTTCCACTTCCAGGAGGAAGGCCCGGGCGTCGTGTTCTGGCACCCCAAGGGCTGGACCATCTTCCAGGCGGTGATCGCCTATATGCGCCGGCGGCTTGCAGGCGATTACAGCGAGGTCAACGCCCCGCAGATTCTTGACAAGGCCTTGTGGGAAACCTCCGGCCATTGGGACTGGTATCGCGAGAACATGTTCGCGGCGCAATCCGCCGGCGACGAGGCCGAGGACAAGCGCTGGTTTGCGTTAAAGCCGATGAACTGCCCGGGACATGTGCAGATCTTCAAGCACGGCCTGAAGAGCTACCGCGACCTGCCCTTGAGGCTCGCCGAATTCGGTGTCGTCCATCGCTACGAACCGTCTGGAGCCATGCACGGATTGATGCGCGTGCGCGGCTTTACCCAGGACGACGCCCATGTGTTCTGCACCGAAGAGCAGTTGGCCTCCGAGTGCCTGAAGATCAATGATCTGATCCTCTCGGTCTACGCGGATTTCGGCTTCACCGGCGAACTCACGATAAAGCTTTCGACGCGGCCTGAAAAACGCGTCGGCACGGATGCGATGTGGGATCACGCCGAGCGCGTAATGGCAACTGTGCTGCAGGAGATCAAGGGGCAGCGCCACAACCAGGGCATCAAGACCGAGATCAATCCCGGCGAAGGCGCGTTCTACGGGCCAAAATTCGAGTATGTGCTGCGTGATGCCATCGGCCGCGACTGGCAATGCGGCACCACGCAGGTCGACTTCAATTTGCCGGAGCGGTTCGGCGCGTTCTATATCGACCATGACGGCTCGAAGAAGCCGCCGGTGATGGTGCATCGGGCGATCTGCGGCTCGATGGAGCGCTTCATCGGCATCCTGATCGAACACTATGCCGGCAACTTCCCGCTCTGGCTCGCGCCGGTGCAGGCCGTCGTCGCCACCATCACCTCCGAGGCCGACGAATACGCCAAGGTGGTCGTCGCCGCGGCACGGCGCGCCGGCCTGCGCGTCGAGATCGACCTGCGCAACGAGAAGATCAACTACAAGGTCCGTGAGCATTCGCTGACGAAGATTCCCGCGCTGCTCGTCGTCGGCAAGAAGGAGGCCGAAACCCATTCGGTCTCTATCCGCAGGCTCGGCAGCGACGGACAGAAGGTGATGCCGACGGACGAGGCAATCGCAGCGCTGGTGGATGAAGCGACACCACCGGATGTGAAGCGGGCGATGGGTGCGGCCTAAGCAGCCTTTTGTTGTCCAATCTTGATCAGCGACTCGGCAGGGATGCCGAGTCCTTCGTGCAATCGCCGGATCATCGTGAGCGTGAGCTCGCGTCGCCGATTGAGCACCTCGTGGACGCGATTCCGGCCGCCAATAAAGGGAATGAGATCGCGTGGTTGCAGCCCGTTCTGCTCCATGTGGTACCTGATCGCTTCCACCGGATCCGGCAAATCGAGCCGGTAATGCTTTCGTTCCCAAGCCTCAACCAAGGTGACCAGCACGTCCAGCCGATCACCTTCCGGTGTGTTGCGCCGCGCGTGCATGAGTCCCTCGATCTCCCGCAGAACACGACGATAGTCGCGATGGGATTTGATCGGTGTGATATCCATGGCCTAACCTCAAATAGTCTGCGCATCGATGGCGTCGTACTGACGGTGGGTCCCGATAAACCTGATGTAGACGACCCGATAAGGGTAGTTGATCCAGACCACGATGTGGTACTTGTTCCCCGCGATATTGAACACCACGCGGCCATCCTTGAGAATACTCGCCGTGCGGATGTCCCGCTTCACATCTGCGGGCCTTGCCCAATCTGCCTGCCTGACCTGGCGGAACCACGACATGGCTGGTTCATGCGCGTCGGCGACGCTGACACCACCACGATTAAGAAAGGCCTTGATTGTGCTGAGCGCTATCACCCTCACAATAGAAAGCCTAGCATAGTCCCAAATTGGGACCAAAGGACTTTCTTGGTGCGCGTGCCCGCCACAGACCTTGTGACGATGAAATGCTGTGCGTCGGCCCGCCTTATCGCGCTCATGGCTCGGGTTCGGACCCATTACAATCGATCCAAAATGCTTATCTATGGGCTCGTGGCCCTCAACATGCCGTGTTATGCGACCACACATAATCCGACCCCATAGAGATTTGCCCGTGCCCGACGCCATCGACCTCCTGAAAATCCGCCGCTCGGTCAAACCGCGCGAGATGACCGCTCCCGGTCCCTCGCCGGCCGAGCTCGACACCATCCTGACCATTGGCGCGCGGGTGCCCGATCACGGCAAGCTCGCGCCTTGGCGCTTCATCGTGTTCGAGGGCGATGCGCGTGTCCGGGCCGGAGAGCTGATCGCGAAGGTATTCGCAAGCAAGAACCCGCAAGCCACGCCGGCCGAGATTGATGTCGAGAAACGGCGGCTGACCGACGCGCCGCTGGTGATCGGCGTCGTCAGCTTCACCAAGCCGCACCCCAAGGTGCCGCCCTGGGAGCAGGAACTCTCCGCCGGCGCCAGCGCCATGAACATCGTTACCGCGTCGGCCGCGCTCGGCTATGGGGCCTGCTGGCTGACCGGCTGGTTCGCCTTCGATCGCGACGTGCTCGAGGCACTCGGATTGAAGCCAGAAGAAAAACTCGCCGGCTTCATCCATATCGGAACGCCATCGAAGCCGAGCGAAGACCGCCCGCGGCCGGCGCTCTCGGACATCGTCACGCGATTCTAAGGCTCATGCCGCTCCGGAAGATCACCGAAGCGGCATCTTTTTGATAGGCTCCTCAGAGCAGGCCGGCGCCGCGCGCCCATTTGTATTTCGCGCCCAGCACCTCGACCGGCAATTCGGTCGAATAGGCATAGGCCGGGATGCCGTTCTGATAGAGATATTCGGCGGCCTCCTCGACCTCGACGTCGCCGGCAAGCGAGGCCACCATCGGCTTCACAAAACCCTTGGCCTCCATCTCCTTCTTCACCTCGACCATGTTGCGGGCGAACACCATCGGCGGCGTTACGATCGTATGCCAGTAGCCGAGGATCAGTGCGTGGATGCGTTGATCCGACAGGCCTAGCTTGACGGTGTTGACATAGGTGATCGGCGGTTCTCCGCCGGTGATATCCACGGGGTTGCCGGCGGCGCCGAACGGCGGGATGAATTTGCGGAACGCAGCGTCGAGATCGGGCGGCATCGCCATCAGCGACAGGCCGTTGTCGACCACCGAATCCGACAGCAGCACGCCGGAACCGCCCGCGCCGGTAATGATCAGCACGTTTTCGCCCTTCGGCGTCGGCAGCACCGGCACACCGCGTGCGAACTCGAGCAACTGCCGCAGCGAACGGGCGCGGATCACGCCGGACTGCTTGAACACGTCCTCGTAGATCTTGTCGTTGCCGGCGAGCGCGCCGGTGTGCGACGAGGCCGCCTTGGCGCCGGCCGACGTACGGCCCGCTTTCAGCACCACCACCGGCTTCTTCTTGGACACGCGCTTGGCCGCTTCCGCGAAGGCGCGGCCGTCCTTCAAGTCCTCGCAGTGCTGGGCGATGAGATTGGTGTTCGGGTCCTGCTCGAAGAAGGCGAGCAGATCGTCCTCGTCGATATCGGACTTGTTGCCAAGGCCGACGATCGCGGAAACGCCCATCTTGGCGGAGCGCGAGAAGCCGATGATCGCCATGCCGATGCCGCCGGACTGCGACGACAGCGCCGCGTGACCCTTGACGTCATAGGCCGTGCAGAACGTGGCGCAGAGATTGGCTGGCGTATAATAGAAGCCGTAGATGTTCGGCCCCATCAGGCGGACGTTGTATTTCTTGCCGACCTCGACGATTTCGGCCTGCAGTTCGGGCGCGCCCGCTTCGGCGAACCCTGAGGGAATGAGAACCGCGCCGGGGATTTTCTTCTCGCCGCATTCGGCAAGCGCCCCGGCTACGAACTTCGCGGGAATCGCGAACACCGCGGTGTCGATCACACCAGGGACATCCTTGACGCTCTTATAGGCCTTATAGCCGAGAATATCGGCCGCCTTCGGGTGGATCGGGTAGATCTCGCCCTTGTAGCCGCCGTTGATCAGGTTCTTCATCACGGAGTTGCCGATCTTGCCGTCTTCGGTGGAGGCGCCGATCACCGCAACCGCCTTCGGCTGCATGATGCGGTTCATCGCGGTGACGATTTCCTCGTTCGAGCGCGGCGCCGGGCGCGGCTTGTAATCGAAGTCGACGACGATCCGGACATCGGCGGCGATGGCGTCTTTCTTGGTGGCGAACACCGGATTGAGATCGAGCTCGACGATCTCGGGAAAGTCGCTGACGAGCTGCGATACCTTCACAATGACCTCGGCCAACGCCTCGCGGCCGACGGGGTCGCCGCCACGCACGCCCTTGAGCATTTCGTGCGCCTGAATGTCGTCGAGCATCGACAGCGCCTCCAGCTTGGTCGCGGGCGCGAGGCGGAAGGTGATGTCCTTCAGGACTTCGACCAGAACGCCACCGAGACCGAAGGCCACGAGCTTGCCGAACGAGCCGTCGGTGATGGAGCCGACAATGACCTCGGTGCCGCCGGCGAGCATCTGCTGCACCTGGATGCCTTCGATCTCGGCGTCGGCATCGTATTTCTTGACGTTGGCGAGAATGGTCTCGTAGGCCTTCTCGGCGTCGGCTCCGGTCTTCACGCCGACCACGACACCTCCGGCCTCGGTCTTGTGCAAGATATCCGGGGAGACGATTTTCATCACGACAGGGAAACCCATGTCGGTTGCGATCTTCACGGCCTCGGCGGCGGACTTGGCGACGCCCTCTTTGGGAACCGGGATTCCATAGGCGTCGCACACCAGTTTGCCTTCGGGGGCCGTCAGACTGGTGCGTTTGTCCGCCTTGACCTTGTCGAGTACTTTGCGGACCGCATCTTTGGCATTCATCATAGGCTTCCTCCTCGGCATCGCGTTTTATGGCATTTGGTATGCCAGAAAAGATATTGTCAAGACAAGGCTCCGCTGTAAACGCTGAAATAGCTGGCAACTTGACATTCTGGCATTTGGTATGCCAAAACCATTTTGCGTTTGATCGGCTAAAAGACAGTCTCCCAGAGAGGAGATTCTGTCGTGCCCACACGGAAACAGACCAAGGTGCCGCCAACCATGGCCGAGGCAGAGATTGCAATTGTCCGAATTGCCCCGGAGATCAGCTTCAAGAACAAGGCCTACGAGGCCTTGAAAGAAGCGATTCTCAAGATGGACATTTACGCGACGCCCGAGCCGGTCATGCTGGACGAGCGCGCGCTGTCCGAGCGTCTCGGCGTCAGCCGCACGCCGATCCGCGAAGCGATCGCGATGCTGGAACAGGACGGGTTCGTCAGGACCGTGCCGCGCCGCGGCATCGTGGTGGTGCGCCGGACCAAGGCCGAAATCGTCGACATGATACGCGCCTGGGCCGCGCTCGAGAGCATGGCCGCGCGGCTGATCACGACCATCGCGCGCAAGAAGGACATCTCGGCGCTGCGCGACTTCTTCAAGGACTTCAACGCCGATCGCCTGCCCCAGAATCATGTCGAGGAATATTCCAAGGCCAACATCGCCTTCCACCAGGCGCTGATCTCGCTGTCGGAATCGCCGGTCCTGGTCGACATGACCAATGACATCTTGCTCCACGTGCGCGGCTACCGGCAGCTCACGATCGGACGCACCGACCGCATCGCTGCCTCGCTGCCGGAACATCTGGCCATCATCGAAGCATTGGAGGCGCGCGACACCGAGCTCGCCGAGAAGCGGGCGCGCGATCACACGCTCGGCCTTGCCAGCTATGTCGAGACGCACGGCCAGGAGCTGACCAGCTAGCAAGACCTTCACATCAGACAAGACCTTCTCATCAGAAACGACCAACTCGCCATCGAGAAGAAACGATAAGGGAGACCAAGCCCATGCTGAACACCGCGACCAAGACCGAGGCATCGGGCGCCGAGCAGGAACTGACCGACGGTTTTCACCTCGTCATCGACGCGCTCAAGCTCAACGGCATCACCACGATCTACGGCGTGCCGGGCATTCCGATCACGGATCTCGGCCGCATGGCGCAGGCCGAGGACATTCGCGTGCTCTCGTTCCGGCACGAACAGAACGCGGGCTATGCGGCGGCGATCGCGGGCTTCCTGACCAAGAAGCCGGGCGTCTGCCTCACGGTGTCGGCGCCCGGCTTCCTCAACGGCCTGACGGCGCTGGCCCATGCCACCACGAACTGCTTCCCGATGATCCTGGTCTCCGGCTCCTCGGAGCGCGAGATCGTCGACCTGCAGCAGGGCGACTACGAAGAGATGGATCAGCTCGCGATCGCCAAGCCGCTGTGCAAGGCGGCCTTCCGCGTGCTGCACGCCCAGGATATCGGCATCGGCTTTGCGCGCGCGATCCGCGCCGCGGTGTCGGGCCGGCCGGGCGGCGTCTATCTCGACCTGCCCGCCAAACTGTTCGGGCAGGTGATGAACGCCGATGCCGGCGCCAAGTCGCTGGTGAAAGTGATCGATCCCGCGCCGGCGCAAATCCCCGCGCCGTCCGCCGTCAAGCGCGCGCTCGACGTGCTGAAGAGCGCAAAGCGTCCGCTCGTCATCCTCGGCAAGGGCGCGGCTTACGCGCAGGCCGATGATGCGATCAAGAGCTTCGTCGAAAAGAGCGGCGCTCCCTTCCTGCCGATGAGCATGGCCAAGGGACTGTTGCCGGATCTGCATCCGCAATGCGCCGGTGCGGCGCGCTCGACCGTCTTGAAGGATGCCGACGTCGTGATGCTGATCGGCGCGCGGCTGAACTGGCTGCTCTCCCACGGCAAGGGCAAGAGCTGGGGCGAGGCGCCAAAGAAATTCATCCAGGTCGATATCGAGCCGAAGGAAATGGACTCCAATGTCGAGATCGCAGCTCCCGTGGTCGGCGACATCGGCTCCTGCGTGACGGCGATGCTCGAGGCCATGGGCGGCAATTGGCCCTCCCCGCCGGCCGACTGGCTCAACGCGGTGAAGACCAAGCGCGACGACAACGTCGCCAAGATGGCGCCGCGGCTGATGAACAACAATTCGCCCATGGACTATCACGGCGCGCTCGGCGTCTTGCGCACCGTCGTCAAGGAGCGGCCCGACGCCATCCTGGTCAACGAAGGCGCCAATACGCTCGACCTGGCGCGCGGCATCATCGACATGTACCAGCCGCGCAAGCGGCTCGATGTCGGCACCTGGGGCGTCATGGGCATCGGCATGGGCTCCGCCATCGCCGCTGCCGTCGAGACCGGCAAGCCGGTGCTCGCGGTCGAGGGCGACTCAGCCTTCGGCTTTTCCGGCATGGAGGTCGAGACGATCTGCCGCTACAATCTTCCGATCTGCATCGTCATCTTCAACAATGACGGCATCTATCGCGGCACCGACCTCAATTCGGCGGGCTCCGATCCGGCGACCACGGTGTTCGTCAAGGGCTCGCGCTACGACAAGATGATGGATGCGTTCGGCGGCGTCGGCATCAATGCGACATCGCCGGATGAATTGAAGCGCGCCGTCAACGCGGCGATGGATTCCGGCAAGCCGACGCTGATCAACGCGGTGATCGATCCAGCCGCCGGCTCCGAAAGCGGCCGCATCGGCAACCTCAATCCGCAGAGCATCCTCAAGAAGAAACAGGCATAACCATCGGCGTCGTTTCCCGCGCGGGAACTTCAGGCGCCACCGAACCGTTTAAGGAGAGAGCATATCATGACCAAGGCGCTGACGGGCGTTCGCATCGTCGACTTCACGCACGTGCAATCCGGACCGACCTGTACGCAATTGCTGGCGTGGTTCGGCGCCGACGTGATCAAGATCGAGCGTCCCGGCGTCGGCGACATCACGCGCGGCCAGCTGCAGGACATTCCGAATGTCGACAGCCTGTATTTCACCATGCTCAACCACAACAAGCGCTCGATCACGCTCGACACCAAGAACCCGAAGGGCAAGGAAGTCCTGACCGCGCTGATCAAGAGCTGCGACGTGCTGGTGGAGAATTTCGGCCCCGGCGTGCTCGACCGCATGGGTTTTCCCTGGGAGAAAATCCACAGCATCAACCCGAAGATGATCGTGGCCTCGATCAAGGGTTTCGGTCCCGGGCCCTATGAAGACTGCAAGGTCTACGAGAACGTCGCGCAGTGCACGGGCGGATCGGCATCGACCACGGGCTTCCGTGACGGCCTGCCGCTGGTGACCGGCGCACAGATCGGCGACAGCGGCACCGGGCTGCATCTTGGGCTCGGCATCGTCGCCGCGCTCTACCAGCGCACCATGACCGGGCAAGGTCAGCGCGTCACCGTGGCGATGCAGGACGGCGTGCTCAACCTCGCGCGCGTCAAGCTCCGCGATCAGCAAAGGCTCGCCCATGGCCCGCTGAAGGAATACAGCCAGTACGGCGAAGGCATTCCGTTCGGCGAGGCGGTGCCGCGCGCCGGCAACGATTCCGGCGGCGGCCAGCCCGGACGCATCGTCAAGTGCAAGGGCTGGGAGACCGATCCCAATGCCTACCTCTACTTCATCACCCAGGCGCCGGTATGGGAGAAGATCTGCGACGTGATCGGCGAACCCGGCTGGAAGACCCATCCCGACTACGCAAAGCCCCCTGCCCGGCTGTCGCGGCTCAACGAGATCTTTGCCCGCATCGAGCAGTGGACGATGACCAAGACCAAGTTCGAGGCGATGGAGATCCTCAACAAGGACGACATCCCTTGCGGACCGATCCTGTCGATGAAGGAGCTGGCGGAAGACGAGTCGCTGCGCGCGACCGGGACCGTGGTCGAGGTCGATCACCCCACCCGCGGCAAGTACCTGTCGGTCGGAAACCCCATCAAATTGTCGGACAGCCCGAGCGAGGTCGCCCGTTCGCCGCTACTCGGTGAGCATACCGACGAAGTCCTTCGGCAGGTGCTGGGCTTCAGCGATCATCAGATCGCGGAAATCCACGATTCCGGCGCGCTCGATCCGCCGCGGAAGCAGGCCGCCGAATAGGCCGCAGCCAGCAAGGGGAACTCAAAAGGCCGTCCTTGCAGGGCGGCCTTTTTGGTTCCCGTTCCCCTAATTCACGATCTTATTGCACTGCAGCTAAATAATTGCTGCCATGCAAACAAACACGTTGTATCTGGCATTTGGTATACCTAGATTGCGTTACGAAGATCACGGGCAGATGCTTGCCCACGCAACCAGAGAACCCCGATGCCAACGCTTATGCCCGAGACTGCCTCGATTAAGACCGCTCACATTGAGACTGCTTCGATTGCTCTTTCGCCTTCCGTCACCGTATTTGGCCGTCTGCTGGCCATCATTGATCGCGTCCTGATGGCAAATGCGCGGATTGCAATTCGTAATGGCGACCTGCCGCGCTTCGGCCTCTAAGTCCGGCGAAATCCGGCTTGAGATATTCGGCTTCAGCCGATGCGCCGTTGCAGTAATGCTACTTCGACTAATGGCCCTGACGTTCAGGGCCATTTTTTTTGTCGCGTTACGGTCTTTTTTTCGACGCTACGCGCGGCATCACTATGCGGCATTTCCGCACGGTCTGCGTGTATCGCTTGAACCTTGGCATAACGGATACAAGAATGCCGAGGCAGCGCTCGTTGAGGACACAAGCAGAAGCGCGCATTGGGGAGGATTCATGACGGATACGGTTCAGGCCGCGGCCCCCGCAGCCGCACGTGTGAGTGACACCTATCGCTGGGCGCAACTCGCGGTCGGCGTCGCCGCGATGGTGATGATCGCCAACTACCAATATGGCTGGACATTCTTTGTCCCCGACATCCAGAAGACGTTCGGCTGGGACCGCGCATCGATCCAGTGGGCCTTCACGCTGTTTGTCCTGTTCGAAACCTGGCTTGTGCCGGTCGAAGGCTGGTTCGTCGACAAATACGGGCCGCGGATCGTCGTTCTCATCGGCGGCATCCTTTGCGCCCTCGGGTGGGCGATCAACGCACAGGCCACGTCGCTCAACGGCTATTACCTCGGCATGATCGTCGCCGGCATCGGCGCCGGCGGCGTTTACGGCACCTGTGTGGGCAACGCGCTGAAGTGGTTTCCGGACAAGCGTGGCCTCGCCGCCGGAATCACGGCTGCCGGATTTGGTGCGGGGTCGGCACTGACCGTCGCGCCGATCCAGGCGATGATCCAGGACTCCGGCTTTCAGTCCACGTTTCTCTATTTTGGTCTTGGACAGGGACTCGTCATCGTCATCCTGGCCTTCTTCCTGTTCGCACCAAAAGCGGGTCAGGTCCCCGTGATTGTCCAGAATGCCAACCTGCTGCAGACCCGGCGCAACTACCAGCCGCCCGAAGTGATCCGCCATCCGATCTTCTGGCTGATGTATTTCATGTTCGTCATCGTGGGCGCCGGCGGATTGATGGTGACGGCCAACCTGAAGCCGATCGCTGTCGACTGGAAAGTCGACAACATTCCCGTCACGCTCGTCGGGATGACCCTGACGGCGGTGACGTTCGCAGCGACCATCGATCGAATCCTCAATGGCTTGACGCGGCCGTTCTTCGGCTGGGTCTCCGACATGATCGGCCGCGAGAACACGATGTTCATCGCCTTCGGCATCGAGGGCCTCGGCATCTGGGCGCTCTATGTGCTCGGCCACGATCCGGTCTGGTTCGTGATCCTGTCCGGGCTGGTGTTCTTCGCGTGGGGCGAGATCTACTCGCTGTTCCCCTCCACCTGCACCGACACCTTCGGCGCGAAATTCGCAACCACCAATGCGGGCCTGCTCTACACGGCCAAGGGGACAGCGGCATTGTTGGTCCCGATCGCGAACTACATGCAGCAGACATCCGGGCATTGGGACAGCGTGTTCATGATTGCCGCCGGCGCCAACATTCTGGCATCGCTGCTTGCGATCGCCGTGCTCAAGCCGTGGCGCAGAGCCGTGGTCGCGCAATCGAGCGCATAAAGCGAGCCACCCCCTCCAAGTTCGCGCGCCCGGCGCATGCGCCGGGCGCTTTTCTTTTCTCTAACTGCGCCAACCCGCCAGCCTTACCCGGATGCCGCAGGATTGCATAAAGGTCGGGCTTGCATCCTGGAATATATTATACCAAGCTCCGCTCCCGGCGCTTGCGACGATAAGTCACGACTTATGCGACACCAGGTCACAACCAGAAGATGCGCCTCGGGAGGGTTCATGGTTTCCAGCACGAATGCAGTGCCGCCATCCAGCGGTTTTCGTTGGCTTCAGCTCGTCATGGGCATCGTCTGCATGGCGATGATCGCAAATCTCCAATACGGCTGGACGCTATTCGTCGATCCGATCGACGCGAAATTCCATTGCGGACGCGCCGCGATTCAGTTGGCGTTCACGCTTTTCGTCGTGACTGAGACCTGGCTCGTTCCGGTCGAGGCCTGGTTCGTCGACAAATATGGGCCGCGCCTCGTCATCATGTTCGGCGGCATCATGATTGCCCTCGCCTGGGTGATCAACTCCTATGCCGACTCGCTGGTGCTGCTCTATGCCGCCGCGATCGTCGGCGGCATCGGCGCCGGCGCGGTCTACGGCACCTGTGTCGGCAATGCGCTGAAATGGTTTCCCGACCGCCGTGGTCTCGCGGCAGGCGCAACCGCGGCCGGCTTCGGCGCAGGCGCTGCGATCACCGTGGTGCCGATTGCGAACATGATTGCCACAAGCGGCTATCAGAGCGCCTTCTTCACATTTGGAATTGGCCAAGGGCTGATCGTCTTCATCGTCTCCTTCTTCCTCCGTCCGCCGTCCGCGGCGATGCCTACGAAAAAGAAGCAGCTCAACCTGCCGCAGACCAAGATCGATTTCACGCCGCCGCAGGTGCTGCGCAGCCCGATCTTCTGGGTGATGTATCTGGTGTTCGTGATGGTCGCCTCGGGCGGCCTGATGGCCGCGGCGCAGATCGCGCCGATCGCCCGCGATTTCAAGATCGCCGATTCGCCAGTTACCCTCGCCGGCTTCCAGATGGCCGCGCTGACGTTTGCGATTTCGCTGGATCGCATCTTCGACGGCTTCGGCCGCCCATTGTTCGGCTGGATTTCCGACACGATCGGCCGCGAGCACACCATGTTCATCGCGTTCGGCACGGCCGCGCTGATGCTGCTGACCTTGTCGGCTTACGGTCACGTTCCAATCATCTTCGTGCTGGCGACCGCGGTCTATTTCGGCGTGTTCGGCGAAATCTACAGCCTGTTTCCGGCGACCAGCGGCGACACGTTCGGAGTCAAATACGCGACCACCAACAACGGCATGTTGTACACCGCCAAAGGCACCGCTTCGCTGCTGGTGCCGCTGGCCAGCATCGTGTCGACCAGCTTCGGTTGGCAGGCCGTGTTCGTGATCGCGGTTGCGCTCAACGCCACCGCGGCGTTGCTGGCTCTGTTCGTGATCAAGCCGCTGCGGCGTGCATTCATCCTCGGCAACGAGACGATGACGGAAGAGACCGCGACGCGCGACGTCAAGACCGCCTGATCAATTCCCATTGGATCGAAAGAGGCGCGCCATTGGTGCGCCTCTTTTTTTGCCCGACTTTCAGGCATACAAAATACAAGGCACGGAATCAGGTCTCGTCGCCATCCTCCGGCTATGCGAAAAGCGCACGTCAGTGCAATAAAGTCAGCAGCATTGTCCATTTATCGCGACATTTCCCTCAAAACACGATTTGACAATTGGCATTATGTATACCAATCTAGCAGGAACGAATATCTTCCCGGGGTGAAGCCAAGAGGAGATTGCGATGAACGTCGGAGATGTCCTGCGCAAGAAAACCGCCCGTGTCGTCACGGTTCGAATGAACGAGACCGTCGGTGTGGCAGCACAACTGATGCGCGCGAGCAACATCAGCGCGTTGGTGGTCAAGGACGTGGTGCGGACCGAAGGCAACACCGCGGTCGGCATGTTCACCGAACGCGACGTCGTTCGCGCGATTGCCGAACACGGCGCGGCTGGCGTCAACCTCAAGGTCTCGCAACTGATCTCGGTGCAGAGACTGGTTGCCTGCACAGCGAGCGATCCGCTGGAACACGTCCGTCATCTGATGAAGGTGCACCACATCCGCCATTTGCCGGTGATCGATAATTTCAGCCTGGCCGGCGTCGTCAGCATGCGCGACATCTCAGCCGCGTTCGACGAGGCGGCAAGCGGCGCGCCAAAAGCCGCCTGAAGGCATCCCTCCGCCGTTCCTCACATCCGTTCCGATCGCGGATCGAAACGGACAGTCAATTCGCGCTCAAAATTTTCACGTCTCAATTGTCCCCGTTTGATTTCGAAAGATCCGATGAAAATCTGCATCTACGGCGCCGGAGCGATCGGCGGCTATCTCGGTGTTGAGCTCGCGCGCGCGGGCGCCGATATCAGCCTCGTCGCGCGCGGCGCTCATCTCGCCGCGATGCGAGCCAACGGTCTGACATTGCAGATCGGCGGCGAGGCGCGCGCGATCAAGCCGCGCTGCACGGACAATCCGGCCGAGCTTGGGGTGCAGGATGTTGTGATCATCTGCCTCAAGGCGCATTCGGTGACCGGCGTTCTCGCCCAGATGCAGCCGCTGCTCGGACCGCGAACCCGCATCGTCACCGCGGTGAACGGCATCCCCTATTGGTATTTCTTTGGGCATGGCGGGGTTCACGAGAATTCAACGCTCGAAAGCATCGACCCCGGCGGACGGCAATGGCGGGAGCTGGGCCCCGAACGCGCGATCGGCTGCATCGTCTATCCCGCAGCTGAAATCATGGCGCCCGGCGTCGTCAAGCACATCTACGGCAATCAGTTTCCGCTCGGCGAGCCCTCCGGCGCAATCAGCCAGGATGTCACGCGGCTCTCCGAGCTTTTCACCGCCGCCGGCTTGAAGGCTCCGGTGCAGACCAGCATCCGCGACGAACTCTGGCTCAAGCTGTGGGGCAACGTCTGTTTCAATCCGATCAGCGTGTTGACGCATGCAACCCTTGACGTGATCTGCTCAAACCCCGCGACGCGCGCGCTGTCGAAGGCGATCATGCTGGAAACGCAGGCGATCGCCGAAACCTTCGGTGTCCAGTTCCGTGTCGGCGTCGAGCGCCGGATCGAGGGCGCCCGCAAGGTCGGCGCGCACAAGACCTCGATGCTGCAGGATCTCGAACGCGGCCGTCCGATGGAGATCGATCCCCTGGTGACCGTGGTCCAGGAAATGGGACGGCTGACAGGCATTCCGACCCCTGCCCTCGATGCCGTGCTCGCATTGGTCGCGCAGCGCGCCACGATGGCCGGGCTTTATCAAGAAAATGTCCACACCGAGGAGGTCAAAGCCCCCGCTTTTGCATGATCGCCTTGACTGCTCCGCTGCCCTGCCCCGTGGACATTTTCCCGGGGCAACGCCATCCTGCTTGCCTGAAATCTCACAAAACGCACAAAAGACAGGCGCGCCATAGAGGCGCCGGGGAACAGAGGGCAGACATGTTGAAGACGCGATTTACCGAACTTGTCGGCGTTGAACATCCGATCGTCCAAGGCGGCATGCAATGGGTCGGCCGGGCAGAGCTGGTCGCAGCAGTCGCCAATGCCGGCGCGCTCGGCTTCATCACCGCGCTGACCCAGCCGACGCCGGAGGACTTGACCAAGGAAATCGCGCGCTGCCGCGGCCTGACCGACAAGCCGTTCGGCGTCAATCTGACCATCCTGCCCTCGATCAAGCCGCCGCCTTACGCGGAATATCGCCAGGCCATCATCGAGAGCGGCATCAAGGTGGTCGAAACCGCCGGCAACAAGCCGCAGGACCACGTTACCGAATTCAAGAAGCACGGCATCAAGGTCGTGCACAAATGCACCAGCGTCCGCCACGCCCTGTCGGCGGAGCGCATGGGCGTGGATGCGATCTCGATCGACGGCTTCGAGTGCGCCGGCCATCCCGGCGAGGACGACACGCCCGGGCTGATCCTGATCCCGGTCGCCGCCGACAAAGTGAAGATCCCGCTGATCGCCTCCGGCGGCTTCGGCGACGGGCGCGGCCTCGTCGCTGCGCTGGCGCTCGGCGCGGAGGGCATCAACATGGGCACGCGCTTCATGTGCACCAAGGAAAGCCCGATCCATCAACTGATCAAGGAACGGATCGTCGCCAACGATGAGCGCGAGACCGAGCTGATCTTCCGCACCATGCGCAACACCTCGCGCGTCGCCAAGAACGCGGTCTCGACCAAGGTGGTCGCCATGGAAAAGGAAGGCGCGACCTTCGATCAGGTCCGCGATCTCGTGGCCGGCGCCCGCGGCAAGATGGTCTATGCGTCAGGCGATGCCGACGAAGGCATCTGGTCGGCTGGCCAGGTGCAGGGACTGATCCACGACATTCCGACTTGCGCCGAACTGGTGTCCCGCATTATGCGGGAGGCGGAAACCATCATCCGCAGCCGGCTCGAGGCCATGATGTCCGGCGCGCGGCGTGAGGCCGCCGAATAGACGGCGTCACACCATCCAAAGAAAGAGTGACCCATGAAGGCCTACGTCTACGGCGCCAACGGCGCCGCCATCAACGATGTCGCAAAACCGGCGCCGAAGGGCAGCCAGGTGCTGGTCCGCGTCCACGCCTGTGGCCTCAACCGCGCCGACCTCGGCATGACCAAGGGCCATGTGCATGGCAGCGCGGGCGGCGCCGGCACCGTGCTCGGCATGGAATGGGCCGGCGAAGTCGCCGAGCTCGGGCCTGAGGTCAAGGGCGTCAAGGTCGGCGACAAGGTCATGGGATCGGGCGGCGCTGCGTTCGCGGAATATACGCTGGCCGATCATGGGCGGCTGTTTCGCGCGCCATCCAACATGAATTTCGAGGAGGCCGCCACCCTCCCCGTCGCGCTTGCCACCATGCACAACGCGGTCGTCACCAACGGCGCGCTGCAGGCCGGCCAATCGGTCCTGATCCAGGGCGCGAGCTCCGGCGTCGGGCTGATGGCGATGCAGATCGCGAAACTGAAGGGCGCTTCACTGGTGATCGGATCATCGACGGATGCGATGCGCCGCGGCCGGCTGACAGAATTCGGCGCCGACCTCGTGGTGGATTCCTCCGATCCCGGCTGGGTCGATCAGGTGCTGAAAGCGACGGGCGGCGAAGGCGTCGATCTGATCGTCGATCAGGTCTCAGGCCCGGTCGCAAACCAGAACCTCGCCGCCACCAAGATCAAGGGCCGCATCGTCAATGTCGGCCGGCTCGGCGGCACCCGCGCCGAATTCAACTTCGATCTGCATGCCGCGCGCCGGATCAATTATATCGGCGTCACCTTCCGGACCCGGACGATCGAGGAAATCCGCGAGATTTTCGACGAGGTCAGCAAGGACATCTGGGGTGCGGTCGAATCCCGCAAGCTGCAATTGCCGATCGACCGCGTCTTCGCCTTCGACGATATCGGCAAGGCGTTCGAGCACATGGAAGCCAACAAGCATCTCGGCAAGATCGTCGTGACGCTGTGATGTCGGCTCCTTAATCGGAACAATTAGCAATCGCTGCTGCGAATGAGTGGCGATTGCGCATTTTGACCGGCGCTTTCTTGCCCGACGCGGGACTGCTAAACCGCGCCGATGAATTCCGCCATGAATCAGTCCCACGGCCACACCGCCCACGGCGAAAAATCGCGCGTCGCGGCGATCTCGATTTTCGCCAGCGCCGGCATGGCCGCGGCCAAATTCGTCGTGGGCACCCTCATCGGCTCGCTCGCGCTGATCTCCGAGGCCCTGCACTCTTCGGTCGACGTGGTCGCGACCGTCGTCACCTGGATGGTGGTGAGGGTTTCCGACCTCCCAGCGGACGCGGAACATCACTACGGCCACGGCAAGCTC
>WNGJ01003546.1_pt1 | contig 19967 bp, 18 predicted proteins | sample 5400611 | NCBI WGS metagenome assembly WNGJ01 (sample SAMN13153375, study PRJNA577476) | soil metagenome | isolation source: 40 cm soil or saprolite under Garry oak tree replicate 1 | place: USA:California | collected 2016-06-15
CTTTGTGTTCAGCATTTAGTCAAGCAGGATTCATTTTGGGCGAGTAGCTGGCCGCCGGATCATCGCTGAGGAGACTGGCTGCGTAGCAGTGAGAGGGCTGACGAAGAATTCAATCGCGCGGGGAAGTCGCGAATGAAGGATTTCATGGCAGGATGCCAGAATCCGTTGAAGCCGAAGAAGTACATTTCTTTCATGGCGTGTTCCGCGGACCATTTCTCGAAAGCCATGCGGTAGGTAGCCACGAAAACTCCGGTGCGATCATCACCAAAGCGGCAGTGCACGAAAACCTTTTGCCCTGGTTGGCCGCGAAACAGAGACAAAAACTGAAGCACCTGTTCGTCCGTCGGGGGCGACCAGCCACTGACGGGGATGGGCACAAAGCGCATGCCGAGCGATTCAGTATGCTTGCGCTCCCACGTGATTTTTTCCTGGTCTTCGCCGCGAAGATCGACAATCGTGGTGACGCCCAACAGTTTCAGTTCAGAGATGCCCGTTTCTTTGGGCTGCGCGCCGCGGTAGAGAAAGTCAGTGATTTTGCCAGCGTTGTGCACACCGGCGATCTGCAATTTCTGCCCGAAGGCGGGCTGCGTGAGGGGAGGAGCGGAAGCGGGCGCAGTGGTTTGCGCGAGAATGCGAAGGGGAAGAACTAGAAGGAGAACAAGCGATGGAAGAGTGCGCTGCATATTCAATAGGATGCAGAGAATGTGGCGTGAAAGGCAAGGCGGCGAAAAGTGTCAAAGAGGAAGCGGTGAAGTGGAAAATCGGTGGAAACCGAGTGGAAATCAGACCACTACAAATAGACGCAGTACGAAAACGTCAACCACATTTTGCGTTTTTCTCTTGACAGAATATTTTCTTCCGTTGATACTGCGAATCCAGATTCGGGGGACGTGGAAGCGCCAGACGGACCGGATCGGGGACGAATGAAGGTCCGTGTGGGCTAGGCCACGAGGCAGCCCGGGTTCTAAGCGAAAAAATCGAGCGCGAATACCTGCTCCGCGCCCGTATTTCAGGCGGGGCACCTGCTGTTAGGCTGAGTGCGAACCACCGGCCAACGGCAGAGCATTGGCGTTTTGCGCTGGAACTTGAGTGCGACCGGAGCATGGCCGGCCTTTTTTTTCGCTGCCCGCTTTCGCGAACCCATCGAATCGAGAGATGCGTTAACTTCAGCCCAGACCCTGAAGCGAAGCGCGGCGCCTCTGCGGGACGCAGAGGAGTAAAATAATAGGGTTCCCTCCGCGAGCGGGAACCCTGGAGCGCGGAGGGACGGATGGCTACAGTGAAGCATGCATTGAACGGAAAATCCCTGGCGACGGATGCGGCCGAGAAGACGGCAGTCAACACAGGGAAAGGTCTGACCTTTGATCGGTACTTTACCGACGGGAAGAAGTCTTCCTTCGACGCCGTCGAATGGGAAAAGCGCACCGCGCTGATCGGGAACGAAAAAGGGGTGACGATCTTCCGACAGGAAGACGTGGAAGTGCCGAAGAGCTGGTCACAGACGGCCACGAACATCGTCACCAGCAAATATTTCCATGGAAAGCCCGGGACTCCGCAGCGCGAAGGTTCGGTGCGGCAACTGATCGGCCGCGTGGTGAATACCATCGTGCGATGGGGCCAAGAGGGCGGATATTTTGCCGATGCGGCGTCGCGGGAGGCTTTTCGCGATGAGCTGACCCATCTCCTCGTCGAGCAGAAGATGGCCTTCAACTCGCCGGTGTGGTTCAACGTCGGCGTGCAGCCGAAGCCGCAGTGCTCGGCGTGCTTCATCAACTCGGTCAGCGACGACATGGAATCGATCATGGGGCTGACGCGGACCGAAGGAATGCTCTTCAAATGGGGCTCTGGGACGGGGACGAACTTCTCGACGCTGCGCGGCAGCAGGGAAACGCTGAGTGGCGGCGGGATTGCGTCCGGACCGGTGAGCTTCATGAAGGGCTTCGACGCGTTCGCGGGCGTAATCAAGAGCGGCGGAAAAACGCGGCGCGCGGCGAAGATGGTGATCCTGAACATCGATCACCCGGATATCGTTGAGTTCATCGAATGCAAGATGAAGGAAGAGCGCAAGGCGCACGTGCTGATCGAGCAGGGCTACGACAGCTCGATCGACGGCGACGCGTATGCTTCGATTTTCTTCCAGAATGCAAACCACTCGGTGCGCGTGACGGATGACTTCATGCGCGCGGTGGTGGAGGACAAGGATTGGTGGACGAAGAACGTCCTTGACGGGCAGCCGAATGAAAAGCTGCGCGCGCGCGACCTGATGATGAAGATTTCGGATTCGACGTGGCACTGCGGCGATCCGGGGATGCAGTACGACACGACGGTGAACCGCTGGCACACTTCGAAAAACACGGCGCGAATCAATGCCAGCAACCCGTGCTCGGAATACATGTTCCTGGACGATACGGCGTGCAACCTGGCTTCGCTGAACCTGATGAAGTTCGCGAACGGCAGCGGGCAGTTCGATGTTGCGGCGTTCAAGCATGCGGTGGACGTAACCATCACGGCGCAGGAAATCCTGGTGGACAACGCGAGCTACCCGACGCCGAAGATTGCGGAGAATTCGCATAACTTCCGGCCGCTCGGGCTGGGCTACGCCAACCTGGGCGCGCTGCTGATGTCCATGGCGCTGCCGTACGATTCGGACGAAGGCCGCGACGTGGCAGGCGCGATCACCGCGCTGATGTGCGGCGAAGCGTACGCGCAATCGTCGAGAATTGCGGAGCGCATGGGGCCGTTCCCGGGCTACGAAGTGAATCGCGAGCCGATGCTGGACGTGATTCGCATGCACCGCGACGCAATGCGCGGGATGCAACCGGAACACGTGCAGACGGAATTGTTCCTGGGCGCGCAGGAAGCGTGGGATACGGCGCTGGCGCATGGCGAAAAGTACGGCTACAAGAATTCGCAGGTGACGGTGCTGGCGCCGACGGGCACGATCGGCTTCATGATGGATTGCGACACCACGGGAATCGAGCCGGACCTGGCGCTGGTGAAGTACAAGAAGCTGGTGGGCGGCGGGCTGATCAAAATCGTGAACAACACCGTGCCGCAGGCGCTGATGAAGCTGGGCTACACGCCGGAACAGACCAGCGAAATCGTTTCCTACATCGACAAAAACGGAAAGATCGAAGGCGCACCGCACCTGAAGACGGAAGACTTGCCGGTGTTCGATTGCTCGTTGGCGCCGCAGGGAGGCGGGCGCTCGATCACCTGGACGGGGCACGTAAAGATGATGGCGGCGGCGCAGCCGTTCCTCTCGGGCGCGATTTCGAAGACCATCAACATGCCCGAGGAATCCACAGTCGAGGACATCTCGAACGCGTATATTGAATCGTGGAAGCTAGGGCTGAAGGCCGTGGCCATCTACCGCGACAATTCCAAGCGTTCACAGCCGCTGAATGCCGGCGGAAAAAAAGAAGAAAAGAAAGCCGAGCCCGCGGCGACAACGGCAAACATTGAGCCAACGCAGCGCGAACTCTTTGCGCGCGCGGTGCGCGAGAAGATGCCGGTGGAGCGCGCGTCGGTAACGCATAAATTCAGCGTGGGCGGTCACGAAGGGTACATCACCGTAGGCATGTACGAGGACAATCGCCCGGGCGAAATCTTCATCAAGATGTCCAAGGAAGGGTCGACGCTTTCCGGCGTGATGGACGGGCTGGCGCTGACCATTTCGCTGGGCTTGCAGTACGGCGTGCCGCTGAAAGTGTTTGTGGACAAGCTGCTGAACACACGGTTCGAGCCGTCCGGCATTACCGCGAATCCGAATATCCGATTCGTATCATCGGTACTGGATTACATTGCACGGTGGCTGGGTGGACGATTCATTTCGTCCGATTATTTGAAGCTCTATGGCGGCGCTCCAGCAGAAAACGCGGGCGCTTCCGTTCCGGCCCCGGCGATCCTGGCGGCGCTTACTTCGCTCCCCGCTGGAGTGGCTGCGCCGAAGCTGACCAATGCGCATGAAGGCGCTCCGACGTGCAGCGAGTGCGGCATGCTGATGGTGCCGAACGGCGCTTGCTACAAATGCGAAAACTGCGGCAGCACCAGCGGCTGCAGCTGAGCTGCAAAGGAGCGATGAGAACACAAGAGCGATGAGCGCCCTCCCCTCCGGCTCAGGAGTAGCAGCACGGCTGGCCCCGGCAAAACCAACACGCTTCGCTTCCTTCGGCTTCATTCCCCTCCGCGCCGATCGGGGCAAACGCGGCGAGCACGCCGCCAAAGCCGGCGCTTGCAGAAGGCGCGCAGGCGCTGATTGAATTGCTCGAACGCATCGGCGTGGACTTTCGACTTGGCGATGTGCGCGGCGCGCTAGAAGATATCCTACGGCTCGGCTCGGCCAACATCCCTGATCTGTGGCTCAGTGACGAAGAGATGCTTGAGAAAGGCCTCGTGGAATCGTGACCTGCGGCTCGTGATCCGTGCTCTGTGACCCATGGAAGAACGGGCGCAGAAGAGGTTGATGGCGATCTTGAAGGTGAGATACCCCCCTACCCCCATTACATGGATGTATATGAAAAGAAATGGCTTACAAAATTGGTTCAACGTATGTGATTGATTCTAAAGAGCATATCTTTGGTTGCGTTTGGAACACCAAGAAAAGAGGCAGAAGGCCCAAAAAAAGGCGGCAGCAAGCTCCCACATTCCGAATGGAGTTATCTACGACATCAAGTGTAGCATGGGATAAAGGAAAGTCAAGGGAAACTTCGGCGCCTGGTCAGTTTCCGATTACCGTGGCGGGCGCTGACCATCGCGATTGTTGTGCCTATTGGCCAGCAGCCCACGTGCGGACCATGTCAAAAACCTCGTCACTATTCCAAATGTCGAGCTCGGGCGCCGTGATGAAAGCGAAGGCTTCACGGGCGACGGATTTGTCTTGCGCGACGAAGGCGAGGAAGGCGAAGCGGTTGGCCTTCAAGTTCGATGTGCCGTAGAGGCGCTGCATATTCGCGTAGCCTCGTTTCGTACGCGGCCATGAAGTATTGCTCAGGGCCTCCATGCCCGTTCTGCAATAGCACGTCAGAGTGCCCACGATCTCGAAATAGAATATGGAGCTTTCCGGCTCCTCACGGTGCGCGGCAATCTCTTCGCCGAAAGCCTGCACGTCACCGGGCTGGCCATACCACTGAGGCAAAAGGTAATTCGCGTACCGACGGTAGAAATGGTAGTAAGAAGGCTCGAACGCGATGGCTTGATCGAACAGTTCGCGCTCCTGGGGGGGATCCCAACCTTCGCCATTGGAAACTTGCATCATTACGTCAAACCAGTGCGCGTCTTTGTCTTTCATTGCCGCAGCTTCGAGGAGAACTTGCTTTGCCTGGGCCACGCGCGAATAAAAAAGCTTCCAGTTCGCGTCGGAAACAGAGTCAGCATGTCCTGTGCCGCGGGCGGAGTCCGCGTACGCAGTGTAGATGTCGGCGAGTGCTACGCGCGCGGTAGCGGAACCGGGATATGCGGCAACCCATTTCTTCGCGATCGAAAGGCGAAAATCATAGTCTGAATCCTTTATTTCCTCGCCACGCGGAAGTGCGATCGCGGTGAAAAATGAGCTGCTCTTCCAAATACCACCTGCGACTCGCCCTTTTTCTATTCGGTTCCGCTGTTCAATCTTCTCCAATTCCGCGAAATTTTCATGGACAAAAAGGTTATTGATGCTACCTGCGTACTGTTCGTCCGTTTCTTGTGGCACCGAAGCGGGCGCAGGGGAAATCGCGGCTTGATGCCCCCGGCCGTAGTCGCGGACCGTCTTCATAATAGTCTCTGTGGGGACGGCGGGCGACGCGGCTTGCGTATGACCGCAAGAAGAGACACTTACGGCCACGAATGCAATTGCGAGAGTGGCGACGATTTTGAGGCTGCGATGCCGGAGTGGATGAATCATTCCGAAATGATAACGAGTGGAGCGTAACGTGGATACTGTACTGAAGGGCTAGTAATGCGAACCGGAAACACACGCCAGCTAACATTTCAGGGCACATAGCTCTTTATCTGTTCAGAAATGCTGAGATCTCGCTAGTTCATTCGTCAGCGGGGGCGCGGACGGAGGGGCGGACGCGCAGTAAGGGAGCGGGGACGCATACGGAAGCGGGGGCCGAGCGGCGGGGGAACGTTGCGAAGGAAGTCGCCGCAGCAGGGGCAGCGACCTTCGCTTCCAAGAGGAGTGGTGGCATCGGCGCGAAGCCAGTGACCGCGGGCTTCGCACAACGGATTGATACACTGCACCGTGAAGCCGGGCAAATATTGCATTTTCTCTCCCCAGAAGCCGCAAAGCTCATATGGATCGTGGTGCGACCGATTGCAGGCGACACCTCAAAGATCTTCAAGCTCCCCTTGGCGGCTAGGACAATCTGCGAAAAAGGCCCGGTTACGCCCTGCAAGAATTTTCGCAGGGTTCACAAAACTTGATGGCGGGGATTGTGCCGCGGGCGGCCTGTGGTGTCAATAGAAAAGACTACTAGATATTGTGGTAAGGTTGTGGAAAGTCGCGACCGGTAAATTCCGACCGCTGACTGAGGAACACACCAATCGAATCAAGGGCGCGGACCAGCAGGAAATCAGGAGTGCGCTTCCTGCGTAGTAAGGGTAGTGGTTGTGCGGCCGGTTTCTTAGCGAATAAGCCGCAGACGGAGAGAAAATGCCAACGACAACAAGATTTGATCTGGGCGGCGGCGGATTGCCGTCGATGCCGAACCTCGGCGGGGCCGGGAAAAGAATATTGCAGCTTGGGATATTGGTCGTGGCGCTCATCGTGGTGATGGCGAGCACAACCTCCATTCCGACCGGGAATGTAGGCGTGCTGACGCTGTTCGGGCGCGTGACGGGCGAAACCCTTCCGGAAGGGATTCACCTGGTCAATCCGTTGAAATCGGTACAGAAACTTTCCGTACAAACCCAATCGGTGAAAGAGAGCGCCAATGTGCCGTCAAATGAGGGCCTAATCCTGGCGTTGGACACTTCACTGCTTTTCCGGCTGGACAAGAACAAGGCGGCGTACGTTTACCAGACCGTGGGCGACAATTACGCGGAGAAAATCGTGGAGCCGACGCTGCGGGCGGCGATTCGCGCGTCAACCTCGGCGCATTCGGCGAATGCGTTATATACGAACGCGCGCGAGCTGGTACAGCAGCAGATTCAGGATGAATTGACGGCGCAACTCGCGCCGCGCGGCGTAATCGTGGAAAACGTGCTGCTGCGCGACGTGCAATTGCCGGCGATGCTCAAAGGCTCGATCGAGGCCAAGCAGCAGGCCGAGCAGGACGCGCTCCGAATGAGTTTCATCTTACAGAAGGAGAAGCAGGAAGCAGAGCGGAAACGCATCGAGGCCCAGGGCATAGCGGACTTCCAGAAGATCGTGGCCGCGGGCATCAGCGCACAACTGCTCGAATGGAAAGGGATCGAAGCCACGGAGAAGCTGGCCGCGAGTTCGAATGCCAAGGTGGTGATTATCGGCAATCCGAAGAATGGGTTGCCACTCGTGCTGGAACCAAGATAACCATCCAAAGCCTGTCCGTCGGTTCTGGAAAGGGCCAGTAAAGCGGCCAAGCGGAGAAAAACAAAGGAGTACGAAGATTTTCGTTGACAATACGAAAACCTTCGTATTAAGCTCCGCGCATGTCGAACGAACAACCGCAAAAGCCAACCGCGTCTGAGCTGGAAATCCTGCGAGTGTTGTGGGAACGCGGGCCTTCCACGGTCCGCGAAGTTCACGAAGCGCTGCAGGAAAAGAAGGACCTCGGCTACACCACCGTCCTGAAACTGTTGCAAATCATGACCACCAAGGGCACCGTGCGCAGAAACGAAGAGCAACGGGCCCACGTTTATGAGGCATGCCAGCCAGCGACGGAAACCAAGCGCCAACTCGTGGGCGACGTACTGCAGCGGGTGTTCGAGGGCTCGGCAAGCGAATTGATGATCCACGCGCTGGAGGGCCGGCGAACGTCCAAGGAAGAGCTGCATGAGCTGCGGCGCCTTCTGGACGAGTACGAGGGGAGAAACCGATGAGCAATTTCGCGAATTGGATTTCGCCGGAGCTCTTGCGAACGCTGGGTTGGACCCTGTTGCATTTCCTGTGGCAAGGGGCTGGGTTGACGGCGCTGTTCGCGGCGGCGGCAGCGGTTTGCCGAAGCGCATCGGCGCGTTACGCGCTGGCGGTGAGCGCACTCGTATTGATGATGGTATCGCCGGTGGTCACATTCACATGGTTGCGTGCGCAGGCGAATCCGGCCGTACAGACTGGGGCGGGAGGAGCCTCGACGTGGGCGGAAACGTCCACCCAACACGCGACCGCGCTGTCACGCTCGCGCGCCCCTGTTGCGGAGTCTGGAGCAGGACAGGCGACGGGAATGTTGTGGCTCGTGGAGGCGTGGTTCCTGGGCGTTCTTTTGCTGAGCCTGAGGACGGCAGGCGGGCTGATTCTGATCGAGAGAATGCGGCGAAGAGAGATCAAGCCTGTGGGAGCGGAGCTATACGCGAAATGCGCGGCGCTGCAACGGAGAATGGGGCTGGACCGAGTGATTCGCTACTGCGAATGCCACCGGCTGGACGCTCCGGCTGCACTGGGATGGTTCCGTCCGGTGGTGCTGCTGCCGGTGAGGGCGCTGACGGGATTGACGGAAACGCAAATCGAAGCGGTCATCGCGCATGAACTGGCGCACATTCGCAGACTCGATTGCTTCGTGAATCTTTTCCAGATTGCCACGGAAACGCTGCTGTTCTACCACCCGGCCGTGTGGTGGGTGAGCCAGCGGATTCGCGCCGAGCGCGAGCACTGCTGCGACGATGAGGCAATTGTGATTTGCGGCGACGCCGTGAATTACGCGCGGGCGCTCACGCTGATGGAGGAGTGGCGGGCGGCGCCGGCATTGATGATGGCGGCCAATCGCGGGCCGCTTGCAGAACGCGTGATGCGGCTGCTGGGATGGAATGGAGCGGCCGGAAGAATTCGCGTAGCGGGACTGTCGGGCAGCTTCGTGTGCCTGGTGGGAGCGTTGCTGGCGGGCAACGCGTTTCTGGGAATCGCGCATGCCGCGCTGGGAGCGGGTGCGTCGCCGAGGCAGGAACAGGAAAGCAGCGTGATTGTCGTCAAACCGGAGACAACTACGCCGAAGGCACGGACCACGCAAGCGGCAAAACCCACGCCTGCCTCAACGCCCCAACCCACGCCAAAGGCGCAAACGGGCCCGGGCAGCGAGCAGCAGACGACGAGCGATGGCAAGAAGCAATCGTACATGGATGCGATGGCGGCAGCGGGCATCAAGATCACGGACGTGGACGAACTTATCGCTCTGAAGATTCAGGGCGTGACGCCGGAATACATCAAGGGGATGCACGATCTGGGATTGCAACCCAACGCGGAAGAGCTTATCGGGATGAAAGTGCAAGGCATCACGCCGGAATACGTTCGCGAGATGAGGAAGTTTGATCCCAACGTCGGCACGGATGAGCTGATTGGGATGAAGGTACAAGGCATCACACCGGAATACATCACTGAGATGCGGAAGTACTTCTCCAACCTGAATGTCGAGGATTCCATTGGAATGAAGGTGCAGGGAGTCACGCCGGAATATATCCGGGGCTTCCACGACCTAGGCTTGCAGCCGAGCGCCGAAGACGTCATTGGACTAAAGGTGCAGGGCGTGACCCCGGATTACGTGAAGGAAATGAGGGCCATAGGGCTTAAACCCAATACGGATGAACTTATCGGGATGAAAGTGCAGGGAGTCACGCCGGAGTACGTGAAGTCGATGCAAGCGGCGGGCTTCAAGGATCTGGATTGCGATGAATTGATCGGCGCAAAAGTGCAGGGGATTACGCCGGAGTTCATCGAGAAGGCGAGGAAGCACGGATTCCAGAACCTGACCCTGGACAAACTGATGGCGCTCAAGCACGCAGACATTTTGTGAGTTTCGCAGCAAATGAGGAGAGGAGCAGGTCCCATGAGTCTGAAACGAACGATTGGATTAATCCTGGTTATCACGGGCGTGATTCTGGGAGTCGCGAAGGCTCTCGGCAGCGAATCGCAAAGCGGCGACTGGACCATCCGGCGCTCGGAGATTCCGGGGAGAGTGGAGTTTTCGCTGATGGATTCGCGCGCCGGGCGTCACTTCCATACCAGTTCGGACTGGCCAGCGAGCGATTTTTCCGGGTTGGATTTCTCTAAGTCAGGAAGGCAACAAGTTCATTTCACAATCGCGCGAGACGCCGGCAAATTCGAATGCGATGGATTTTTGCACGACGGCGAGGGAGCGGGGCTGTTTCATTTCATAGCCGATCCAAAATATTCGCAGGAGATGAAGGCGCTCGGTTTCGAAAGGATAGATGAAGACAGACAGTGGGCGATGGCCATCCACGATGTCAGCTTGAAATTTGCCCGGGAAATCAAGGCGCAGAACCTCCAGGGGCTGGACACGGACAAGCTCATTGCTTTCAAGATTCACGGGGTGACGCCGGAGTTCATAGCGACGATTCGCGCGGCGGGGCTGAGCATTAGTGATAGCGACAAACTGATTGCATTCCGCATTCACGGGGTGACGCCGGAAATGGTGAGCAGCCTCAAACAGGCCGGCTACGAGCCAGACGCGGACAAACTCATTGCCATGAGAATTCATGGGGCGACTCCGGAATGGGTGGAGCAATTGAAGAAACAAGGCTACGAGCACGTCGGCCTCGACAAGCTGATTGCGTTCCGCATTCATGGCGTGTCACCGGATTTTATCGGCCAGCTTCAGAAGCTGGGGTACTCACATCCGGAGCCAGACCAACTGATAGCTATGCGCATTCATGGAGTGACGGCCGGCTTCATCAGCGGGCTGCAGTCGCGCGGAATGAAAAACCTGACGATCGATCAGCTCGTGAGCCTCAAAATTCACGGAATGGATTGAAAAGAACCCGTCCGGTAAGCGCCAAGAACTTGAATCCTAAGGCTTGGGAGGCTCGCTGGGCGAGTTTTCCTGTGTCGCCGGCAGGGCCGCCAGTTTGGCTTTCAATTGCTCGAGTTCTTGGTGTTTATCAGTGATTTGTTGCTTAAGGGCGTCCAGTTTCTGTTTCCCTGCGGTGTTCTTTGCGTAATCGGGACTGGAGTAGAATGAGTCCTGATCCAATTGATATTCGCGCTGGAGAAGATCGAGATCGCTCAGCGTTTCCTTCATCTTCTCCTTTAATGCGGCACGCTCCTTACGCGCATCGTCTTCTGAAGAAGTCTTGGAGCTTTGCGCAGGCGCATTTGCCGCGCCGCCAGCGGGCTGCGCAGGCGTTTCCGGCGAACCCGGTATTCTAAGTTGCTCGGCGGCAGCGCTCTGCACGTCACCCTTTTTTACATTCAGGTTTTCGTCCGTGATGACCTTTGTGGGTTTTTCGGAGTTCTTCTTCTGCGCGCGGGCGCGTCGGGCGGCTTCCGCGACGGACTGAGTGTCTTGCGATTGGGCGAAAGCAACTGCGGGAAGAAGCGTGGCCGACAGTGCGACCGGAAGAACAATACGCAACGTGGTGCGGCGAAACATGGTGCTACACCTCACGACAGTCAAATCTGTATCAATTCTCAAGATACGCCGGCGGGGCGGGAATGACAATCAGAAGTACGATAGCGACGCGAATGTGCAAACGGAGTGAGCCAGAACAACGCGGCGCTAGACGCAATATCGCGAAGTCGGATTCGTGGAGGTCAACAGTTAACGGCCCACTGCTGTGGACCGTGCTGCCGAAATTTCGCGAAACGAAAAATGTGTCTGCAGGTTCTTTACGGGCTGGCCGTTGGCCTCGGCGTAGGGATAGATAAAGTAATTCAGCGGTTCGCTCTTCTGGTCTGGCGAGAGCCGGATATCGCGACCGTAGGTAAAGAAAACGCGATTGACGTCGTGCGCCCGAAAAAGAAATCACGCTTGGCAGGATTCTTCCAGGCTTCCGAAGCGTCCACAGGAACCCAGCCGACGCCCGCGAGATAGAACTCAGCCCAGCAATGGTAGCCGGCGATGCCCCCATCGGCCTGCGGCAAGGGAATCCAAAGATGGGTTGGGCCACCGGGGTCTGCGATGGCGGGAACATGGACCTGATACGTGAATTCAAACGAGCGCGCGGGCGCGGCTTCAGTCGGTCTCGCAGCAGTCGCGCGCCCCCGATGGACGGCAACCACTGCAACCATGACGAAAGTAAGAATCGTTGGGAGCGCGATGCGGAAGCGAGTCATGTCAGGACTCCTGCATGGAAGGTAAGGCCCGGAATAGCGCCTATACGATTATACTGGTTTCAGAAATTAGGCAACTATCGTGCCGGGGGCCAGGGAATTGCTGAATCACAGAATGATCCTTCTATTTGCTCTGGCAAGCAGCGTGTCCGCGGGGAGAGCCTCGGCTCAGACGCCGGAGACTGAAGAGCGAACACCAACGCCAACCATTGTTGCTCTTGCAAGCAAAAGTCAGACCGAGGAACGGATCCAGCAGCACCGCTTTTGGGACAAGAAGAATACCTGGTTGTTTGCAGGTGTTGGAGTGTCGCGGACGTTCGATTATTTTTCAACGTTGAACTTGAGGCGGCGCGGAGACCAGGAAATCCTGGTTACCAACGACCTTGTGGACAATCACGCGGCGTTTGCAGTCGTGGAGGCCGCGGGGACGGGCGTTTCGATCGGGGCGTCGTATCTGTTCCATCACTACGGCCATCACAAACTGGAACGCTGGACTTCCATCGTGCACTTCGGGTTGGCGACATCGGGCGCAGTGCGAAACTACTGCCTCAAGACGGCACATCCGAGGACCATTCCGTAGCGATAGCCATTGGCGGCGCGGCAGAAACGCAGCCTCGTTCAATCCGTCTAACTCAATGTGATGAAATCTTGCAGTTCGAATAGCGGTACGGCATACTCGCGCGGCGTGAGGACCTTGGCCGGACCCGCGTGGAAAGTGGCGTTGGCAAATAGGCGAGGTGGTCTTGTGCGACGGTGGCCGTCCCGTTTCGCGCTGATTGTTTGCGCGAGTCTGTGTTTCGCGATGGCGTCGCGTGGTCCTTCGGCCCTCACGCCTTCTGCGCATACGGAAACGCAGGCGGCATCGGCCTCGCCGCAGCAAGCTGGTTCTTCGCAAAGTTCGTCTTCAGGATCGAAGACTCCAGAACAGACCAGGACCGAACAATACACCCTTTCGCATGAGCGACAGGCGAAGGCAGTGGCGTACTCGCGGGCGGGCTACACGCTTTATTTCGTCTCGTATTTTCTTGGCGGGCTTTTCCTTTTTCTGATCCTTCGGCTGGGCTGGGCCGCGAAGTTTCGCGACATTGCTGAGAGTGTCAGCGACAAGAAATGGATTCAAGCATTGGTTTTCGTGCCGCTTCTTTTTGTGACTCTCGACGTTCTGGACCTGCCCGTGCACGCGTATTGGCATTCGCTTTCCCTGCACTATGAACAATCCATTCAAGGCTGGGGCTCGTGGTTCTGGGATTGGACTAAGGGAGAGTGTCTGGGCACGGCGTTTGGAATCGTTCTGGTCTTAATCCTGTTTGCCGTGATGCGGCGCAGCCCGCGGCGCTGGTGGCTCTATTTCTGGTTTCCGGCCGTCTTGATTCTTCTCGGACTCATCGTGATCACTCCACTGGTGATCGATCCCCTGTTCAACAAGTTTGACCCACTGAGCAAGGAACATCCTGACCTGGTTTCTGCTATTGAAAAACTTACGAAACACGCGGGCGTTCCCATTCCGCCGGACCGCATGTTCCTGATGGCAGCGAGCCGGAAAACGAACGCCATTAACGCGTATGTGACGGGACTGGGAGCCTCCAAGCGCGTGGTGATCTGGGATACCACGATTCAAAAGACTTCCAATGATGAATGCCTTTTCATTGTCGGACATGAGCTGGGTCACTATGTTCTTGGACATGTTCGCCAGGGCTTTTTGACGGGAGCAGCCGGATTGCTAGTTGCGCTCTATTTCCTCTTTCGAGGCTTGCATTGGGCGCTGGATCGCTGGGCCAAGGATTGGAAGCTCTACGGACAAGAAGATTGGGCTTCGCTCGCGGTGCTACTCTTGCTTCTGCAAATACTGCTGTTCGTTTCTTCGCCGGTCATCAACGGCTATAGCCGCATGCAGGAACATGCCGCGGACATTTACGGGTTGGAAGTCATCCACGGATTGCTACCGAATTCGGCCGAGGTCGCCGCGCACGCGTTTCAGGTTCTGGGGGAGCTGGATCTTGCGGATCCCAATCCGCCGCCGTTTATCACCTTCTGGCTCTATTCGCATCCACCGTTGGCCGACCGCCTGGTGTTCGCGCACACGTACGATCCCTGGTCAAAAGGGGAATCGCCAAGGTACGTGAAATAGCCGTGGAGAAGGCTGACTCGACTCAATAGGAAGCGTTGCGCGCTGATGGGTGCTTGCGCGCAAAAGCGGCCACTTTGCTCCGGTTGCCGCAAACGGCCATCGAACACCAGCGGCGGCGCCGGGTGCGCGAATTATCGTAGAAGAACAGACCGCACTGCGGATTGGCGCAGAGCCGCAGGCGTGCGCGAGCGCCTTCGGCGACAATCTCGGCTCCAGACCGGGCCACGGCGGCGAGCAGCCAGTCAAGACCACCCTCGCTGGCGACAAATTCGATTTTCCAGGAGTTGTCCTGACCGACCAGTTCGTCGTGGCCCTCGGTAATACGCAGTATTTCGTTTATCGGCGCGATCCATTCCGCGGGCATCCTCTGCTTGCGGATCACGGCCGAGAATACTTTGCGCAGGGCAGTCCCGAGCCGCCAGGCCTTCTGGAGCAGGGCCTCCGCAGTTTGCGGATCGGATTGCGGCAGGCTCAAAAGCTGCGCTCTCCGGTCAGCCGAAACAATGCTGGTGGCCTCTAGAAAGAGGATTAGCCGTTCCCAGGACAGGTCTCCGTTTGAGGGAGTCGTGTTGGCAAAATCGACGGAGAGCCGCCCGCCTAGCAATGCTGGCCGCGAGCCGGTGGAAGACATGGGAAGCGCCTCGCTTAAGAGTGCGAAAACTGAACCAGTTTTCCCCTACATAACCGTTGAACACTATCATAACGGTTATGTAGATGAAAGTAGCTGCAGCCCATGCCCGGCGGTAACTTTTCGCGGGCAGTGGGATCAGATATGATGGCAGTAAGGATACAACTCCTATGAAACGCCTGCTGGAAGGTATTACCCTCATTTCAATTCTTCTTGTTTCAGCACTGGCCTTGGTTCGCCCACAGGCGAAAGCCTCTGCGGGGACGCCGGAGACGACCCGCACGCCGGTGGTCGTCGAGTTGTTCACCTCCGAAGGCTGCTCAAGCTGTCCACCGGCGGACGCTTTGCTGGCGCGACTGGATGGAGCGCAGTTAAACGGGAACGTGCAGTTGATCGCGCTGGAGGAGCACGTCGATTACTGGAACGATTTGGGTTGGACCGACCCATTCTCTTCGCGAGACTGGACATCGCGGCAGCACGTTTATGCCGGGGTTCTTGGAAACCGCAACCCTTATACGCCGCAAATGGTCGTGGACGGGACGGTGGAATTCCTCGGCAGTCATCCGCAGAAGGCACGGCAGGCGATCCTGGAAGCCGCAGGCAAGCCAAAAGTGCCAGTGATCCTGGAGCAGCGCAGCGCGAGCATAATCGACACGAGCGATTTTTCCGTGAGGGTGGGAAAACTGCAGGGAACAGCAAAACATGATGCAGCGGAAGTCTGGCTCGCCATTACGGAAACCGGATTGCACTCCGCGGTGACGCGCGGGGAGAACGCCGGCGAAGAGCTTCGCCATGCCGCCGTCGTGCGCACCATGCGCAAGATCGGCGAGGCGAAAGGTGACGGAGAAACTTCCTTCGCTGGAGACACCAGCGTTCCTCTACTGAAGGAATGGAAGCGCGAGAATCTGAAGGCCGTGCTCCTCGTGCAGGAAAAAAAGAGCCGGCGGATTCTTGGCGCTGCAGAGATCCACATCGGACAATAAATTTAAGAGAGATTCGCCTCAATTTTGGGCATTGCTCCCAGTGAGCAGCGTTATTCCGGAGATCCAGCCTTTTCAGGTACTATCTAGTCCGGTTGCGAGAGCGATTTAAGCCCGCCGGAGACTCTTTCCTTCGGCAAAATCTGTCTCCGCTGAGAATCAAATTTGCTTACGGCGAATCAGCAAGCACGTCAACAGCATTACGGGCGCCGATATTTTCTCGAGGTGATTGTTGGATTTCGAATCATTGGCGGAACCATCTTCCACTCCTCCTCTTCAGGTCCCGCCCCCCGAGGGAATCCTTAGTAGAATTTTTTTGAACGACCGAGGACTGCGCGCCATATGGCGCCTGCTGATCTATGCGGCCTTCGTGAGTGTGCTCGGATTCGGCGGTTTATTGGTCCTCCAGCAGTTCGCCGGCCCCCCGAGCGGTGGGTTTTCTCTTAGCTATGCGTTCGCCTCCGAAGTGATCTCCTTCGCCGTCGTCTTTGGGGCGGCCTTGATCATGTCTCAAATCGAGGGCCGCCCTCGCGGCGTTTACGGTTTGCCGATGAAAGGAGCGTTCAGAAAATTGTTCTGGCAAGGCTGCCTCATCGGGTTGGTGGAAGTGTCGGCCTTAATTGGTTTGATCGCCGCCTTTGGCGGTTATTCCTTCGGCGAAATCACTTTGCACGGCGGCGCACTGTTACGCTGGGGGATGCTGTGGGCCATTTTCTTTGTCTTTGTGGGCCTGTTTGAGGAATTCTTGTTTCGGGGATACACGCAATACACGCTCGCGGAGAGCATCAGTTTCTGGCCCGCAGCGATTATCCTTTCACTGCTGTTTGGCCGCGTTCACCTGAATAATCAAGGCGAGAACTGGGTGGGAGTGGCCGGTGTGGTGATCATAGGACTGGTTTTTGCATTTGCCCTGCGCCGTACTGGCAATCTCTGGCTAGTTGTCGGGTGGCACGCCAGTTTTGACTTTGGCGAGACATTCCTTTACTCCGTGCCGAATAGCGGCCTCTTGCTCGAAGGGCACCTCTCGAATGCCTCCCTACACGGTCCTGAATGGAAGACAGGAGGCACGGTCGGCCCCGAAGGCAGCGTCTTTAGCTTCCTGACCATGAGTATTCTTGCGCTCGCGATTCACTTTCTTTTCCCGGCAAAGAAAACAGAACCTGCACAGATCCAAGAAAAGCAAGCTACTTAGTGGGTTAGCTCGGAAGCGGGCACCAGATGAACGCCTTGCGCCTGTGCCTGCGGCAGGACTTCGCGCAGAGCCTGGAGCGTCGCGGGATGAGGATGCCCGATCGCCACGGCTTCGCCCTTTTCGCGAGCGCCGCGCAGGGCCAGCTCAAGTTGCTTGCGGACGGCCGCCACTTGGGCGACGTCGTCGAGGAAAGGGACATTGCGGAAGGCGGAGCGAACTCCGAGGTCCTGCGCCGTATCGTAGGCCACTGTTGCGGCGGTCGTGCGGCTGTCCACGTAGAAGAGGTGACGGTCGCGCAATACCGGCATCAGTTCGTCCATCAGCGCGGCATCGGCGGTGGCCTGCGACCCTTGATGATTGTTGACGCCAGCGGCGTCCGGCACATTTTGCAGAAATTGATCGACCATCGCGGCAACTTCGGGCGCGGGCATGCCGGGATGCAATTCCTGCGCTTCCGGCGTTTCATTCGCGAGCGATTGCATTGGCAGGTGAAGCATGACCTGGAACCCACGGCGATGCGCTTCCTGAGCGATGTCCACGGAGTGCTCGTGATTGGGTAGAACGGAAATAGTGAGGGGGTAAGCGAGGGCGAAGATGGCTTCGGCTGCCGCGCGGTCGTTGCCTAGGTCATCCAAAATAATCGCGAGCCTAGGACCGGATGATCGAGCGCCGCTGTCGCTTCCTTGATTGAGCTTCGGGCGAACGTGAAAGTGGATCGCATGGGTTTGTACCCCGGATTTCGCGTAGTAGAAGCAAATTCCTTCGCGGCACAGCAAAGGCATCTTTGTCAGGCCGTAGTGTGTAGCCACGGCGCCCAGGGAACGCTCGATTTTTGTGGTCTCCGCCACTGCGGAATAATCCGCCCCTTCGGAAAATAGGGTGATATCCAAATAATCTGTTGATTGTCGATCGTAATCGGAGGCTTGCAATCCGCTGTGAACCTCGGCTCCCCGTGGTGCGGCGGTTCGGGCCGCGGCCGCCAAGTCACGCGTGATCTGATGGATTTGCGCGGGTGCGAGGCGGTTCGCTTCTTTCTTCTTGCAGCCAACAGAAAAAATTGCGAGCAGCAAGGAAATTCCCACCAGCGCGAGACGCGCCGTACCCCTTATCTTGATTCGAAAGCAATGCAGGATGGTTTGAACCGAGTCACGCTGCTGGACCACGGAAAACTTAAGCAGCCTTTTTCACTGGGGCCTTCAACAGATCAAGCGCTCGGTGAAAGATGGGGTCTTCCGGAGAAAGCGGGCGTGGTCCGAGCCCGGGTTCCTTCTGCGTTTCAGGCGGCGGCGCTGCCTCTTCTTCGGTTGTGTCCGAATCATCTTCAGGGATGGCGCGCACCACTTCTGTTGGCGTGACACCTTCCTCGATGATCGATTTCCCGCCGGGATTGTAATAGTTCGCGACGGTGAGAATCAGCGCGGCGCCATCATCCAGGGTGATGAGCTTCTGCTCGGACGCGAGACCGAAAGTCCGCTCTCCAACCACGTCCCCGCGATGGTTTGCAGCAATTGCGGAGGCCAGGACTTCCGCTGCTCCCGAAGTGGTGGCGTCAATCAAGACCGCGACGGGATTCTTCCAAATCACCTGCTTGGGCTCTGCGGAAAAAACCTGCGTCGAGACCGTCTGGCCGCGCAGCGTTGTCAGCATGCCCGACGGAACGAAAAGACGCGCGGTCGAAATCGCTTCGGAAACCGGTCCGCGGCCGCATTCCCGCACATCCAGGATGACCTTGTGAATGCCCTGTTTCTCCGCCTCCAGTAGACGATTGCGAATTTCATCCGCCCGGCCCACGTCGAGGGTTGGCAGGCGCAAAACCAGAATATCGGGGTCTACTTTCTGGACGATGATCTTCGGTGTTGCCAGCTTCGCGCGTACCAGGTCAACTTCCTCCGGCGTCGCCTTGCCGCGCCGGATCACCCCGACCTTGACGCCTGTGCCGGGCTGGCCGTTGAGGAGATTCATGGCTTGCCCCACGGACATATCACGCGTAGTAAACCCGCTGATGGACTCGAAAATGTCGCCGCTGCGAATGCCAGCTTGCGTGCCCGGACTATCCGGGAGCACGGAAAGCACGATCACGTAACCATACCGTTTGCTCAGCGTCAGGCCGGTCTCGCCAGTGCCGGCATTTGCGAGCTTCTTTTTGTACTCGTCATATTCGCGAGGAGTGAGGTAGCTGGATTGCGCGTCGAGGGATTCCAGCATTCCGTGCAAGGAACCGGCCGTTACCGTGCGCATGTTGGGATCGTCGACATAGTCCTGCTGGATTTTCTGCAGAACTTCGCCGTACACGGTGAGCGACTTATAGGCCTTGTCGTCGGTTGTGCGGCCCAGCAGGACGTAGCCTAATCCGGCGTAGCAAAAGATGGCTATCGATGCACAAAGAATACCGGTACGAGCTGCTCGATTCATGCCTCACCCTTCCACAAAAAAACTACAAGCCTCCATTGTACCACCGTAACCGATTGGGACGCTGCGGCAATCGAAAAGGAAGCCTAAGAGGCAGGGACAGAGGACGACGGAAGTATTCTCCGATGAGACACGTCGAAACCATGAAATGTTGCGAAAATACCACACTATGCGATTCCCGTCCTCGTACACAATTCGTAAATCGTTGATAATAAAGCACAAGCAAGCTAAGAGTTGGTGAACAACATGCTAGAATGGTTGTGGGGAAATGTTCCAAACTACGATAGCCAGAGAGTCCTTTGCCGAGGGTGTGGGCCTCCATACGGGGGTGTACGGCCACGTCCGTCTGCTACCAGCGCCGGCTGAAACAGGCATCGTGTTTCGCCGCGTTGACTTGGACAATTTCCCTATCGAGGCGCAAGGCCATAACGTTGCCCGCGTCAGCTATG
>WNGJ01002114.1_pt1 | contig 19963 bp, 20 predicted proteins | sample 5400611 | NCBI WGS metagenome assembly WNGJ01 (sample SAMN13153375, study PRJNA577476) | soil metagenome | isolation source: 40 cm soil or saprolite under Garry oak tree replicate 1 | place: USA:California | collected 2016-06-15
TTGGCCCGCTCCTCACATCAACTTCAGAACCTGCTCTGTATGTGCTCTGACGGCAGCTTTCAATTCAAGATCGATAACGGCATGTTCCAAAATGTCCAGCACCGAGGAGCACCGGCGAATTCGGCGGCGCCGCTTTTGCGGATCTTATTCAGATGAATGTAAGCAACCAGCGCGAACCGGATTCCTTACTTCTGCCCATAGAGAAAATGAAAGGGCGGCGATGGCAGCTTGGCGAGGCCGTCTTTGATTTCGATGTCCTTCTTAATCTGAACAAGGAACGAGCCACGCGGCGTACCCGCCGTGTACCTCACTTGGGCGAATTCGCAGTTTTTGGCTTTTCTCGCTTCTAATAGAATCAGCAAGTTACGTGGAATCAGTGGGGGTCTGAATTCCGATTCCCCCCGCCGGCACCAATCTTTGCGCCCCCTAGCGATCCGGATCCGACGTCGTTATCCAGCGCTTGAGCCACTGATTTCCTTCAACGACTCTGCTGTCCACGACCGTTCCTAGGACGAAGAGCGCCAGGGCCAAACGATTATCCACGCCGGTGACAGCGAGTGAGCCATTCGGGGGCAAGAACCATGCAAGCATCACCGCGGCAATGCCCGCAGCTGCGATACTCCTCTTGGATCCCCCGAGTTTCGCGAACAAAAAAACGGAGAGCCAGAGTGCAAGCAGAGCGCTTTTCTCCAAATCGAGTGTGTAATGTAACAAAACCCGCAGACGGCGAGAAGCACTAGGGCCGCCAGAAAAACTTTTCGGATCGGAACCTTAGACTCGCCTTACATCCAGCGGCAGGCCAGATGGGTTCAGAGATAGTATGCTCGGTTCGCATCCCGCGGATGAAATACTCGAAAAGATCTGGAGAGGGCGCGGTGGGAAGGAGTTCACACGTATCTATTGGTTGAAGCTGAGGAGCAGAAGCATGAATGATCAGGCGGAAGCGCCCATTCTGCGTGAATCTACTGTCGTCGTTTTTGTCAATTCGGTAGCCGGCGGAGGCCGGGCACGTTCTTATCTGGGACGGATCCAGAGACTATTCGAATCGTTCCATGTTCATGCGCAATTTGCTATGACAAACAGTGCCGCGGAACTCGAGTCGTCCGTGCAAAATGCCATTTCGCAAGGACAGCGCGTGCTTTTTGCGATGGGTGGGGACGGAACGTTTCAGGCGCTAGCGAATGCGGTATTCGGGGCGGAGGCGCTCTTGGGTATCCTCCCCGTCGGAGGAGGAAATGATTTCGCCGCCGCGCTTGGGTTGCCAGACGATCCCCTCAAAGCGGCTGAAGCCATCCTGCGTGGCAATCCACGCTTTGTGGACCTGGTGAAAGTGCGAACGGCCGAAGGGCGAACGCGCTTGTATGCAGGGGGAGGTGGCGTTGGACTTGACGCGGAGGCAGCGCGCTATGCGAACGGCGCTTACCGCCGGTTTCCCGGTCGATCGCGTTATCTTGCGTCGGCGCTACGCGCGCTGGTGGAGTACGTGCCCCTCAAAGTCCGTATCGACTTTCCGGGGAGCACTCTCATCCCGTGGGAAGCGAAGGCATTGCTGGCAGCTGTGTTGAATTCCCCAACCTATGGAGCCGGTCTGAGGTTGGCCCCCGGAGCAACTCTTGATGACGGGTCGCTCCACGTTGTCCTGATCGAAGATATCGGCACGTTCGGAGCGTTGTGGCTGCTACCGCGGCTGATGGGGAGCGGTGAACTTCGAACTTCACGCGTGAAACGCTGGCGCCCGCAACGCGTGCGGCTCACCACGGACCGGCCGTGCATGTTCCACGGAGACGGTGAGATCATCGGAACAACGCCGGTGGAAATCGAAGTGGTGCCGGAGGCGGTTCAGGTCTTGGCTCCCGCACGGCGATAGGGCATTCGCATACGGCAGGCGACGCCGAGCAAGCTCGTATTCTTGTGAAAGAGTTTGCGACTAATAGCCGGCCCTAATTTCCTTCACTGGACATTTTCCAATTGCAATGCGGCGTCGAAAATAAAGCGAGCGGACCGGCTCGCCACCAAGCCGCGCAGTCGCTCCAAGCGAAAAAACTTGGCTGGAGCGATTCGAGGAGCAACTACACAACCGCGGCAACTGCGGGGCCTTACTGAATCAGATCTAATACGAGGCCGGTGTAACGCCGCTGGAATCCCGCGAACTCGCCAAAGATGGGAGACGTGGCGTTGTTATATACATCGTGTGGGTTTTGGCGATTCGTGATGTCGGTCGAATATACGCCGAGACGAACCTTGTGCGTCTTGGAACGCTCCGTGCGCGGAATGTGGACGGCAAACTCCCGGTAAAGCCTTACGTCAAGCGAGAAGTAAAAGGGGAAACGCTGGTCATCGGGCACGCCGACATAGTTCTGCAGAACGTCTACGTTTGAAAATGGCAATCCCGAATGCACGTCAGCTACAGGGCTAATAACCATTTTCCAGGGAAGACGGAAGAATCCCGAGGCTACCACGCGATGGGGAACGTCCGAGGACAGGATACCCCTAACGTTCGGTCGAATTACCGGAACCTGGAAAGGGACAAGAGTATCCGAGAGCGAGTTGAGGTCACCGCGCCCGCGGCTCCAGGTGTAGGACAGACTCATATCGGCGCGCTCGCCCAGGCGATAGTGAGCGGTGATGTCAGCCTGGTGATACTGTGAAACTGCCGTGTTCTTCAGAGCCAGCAATCCGCCTCCTCCGGCGGCATTGAGCACCGGATCCAGAAAAAAGAGGTCCACGGTATGGCTATCAAGATAGCTAGCCCGGAGGTTAAGATTCTTGCGCACTTGGTGTTCAAGCACGACATTCCAGCTAAACGTGCGAGGGCTTGATCCAGGGTCGCGCGGCACGCCGGGCGCACTTGGGGGCGCGCCCGAAAGAAGATAGGAATTTACTAGAACGACGGGCTGGCCTATCAGCACGCCCGTGGAGTCGAAGAAACGGAGTACGCGCGCCTGGTTGCTGGTGAAGTCTGCCGCAAGCAACGGGACGTGGCCGTAGACCTCGGCAGCACCGGCGCGAATTACGGTCTTTCCTTCATTCAGCGAATAGGCGGCGCCGATACGCGGCGCGAAGGCGGCATCGCGACCGATGGATTGACTGGTCAAACGTGCTCCGAAGTTGAGCGTCCAGTGGCCGTTCAGAGTCCAGTGATCCTGGATAAACTCCGCGACCTCCGCATCCGATGCGCTCAACAGGCCCGCGCCTTGAAAGTCCATCCGTTCGGCAACCGCGCCATCCTGCGCCAGCAGCTCAATGGGATGAGATGTGCTGGTACCGTCATAGTTACGATATAAGATGTCGGTTCCAAACCTCACTTCATGGCTACCGTGCCAGGACTTCGCCGAGAGCTGATAGGCGGGCAAGACTTCCAATTGGTTGGCCTTACGGTCCCAACTATTGAAGTAATTGCCGCCCCACCCTGCGGGTGAGATTTCCATGTTGGCGGGTCCCTGCCCGCGGGCGTTACTATCGAAGCGGGTGTACCGAACCATGGTGTTCAGCAATGCTCCCGAGACCAGCTGATAGGAATCGGAGAAGCCGATGGAAACTCCGCTACGGCCATAGTTCGTGGACGCGGTTTGCGGGATCAGCGCATTGATGTTGGCGAAGTCGAGTTCCAGGGGGAAAACATTGACGTTGAAGTTCAGCACATGCCGAGGCGAAAGTATCAGCTGAAGATTCGTGAAGGACGTGCCGCTTCGCGTCTTGATCTCATTCTCCGGAAACGACAGCCCGCGCACGGGCTGTCTCCGCAATTCGTAGGTGACCTCTTCGGAGAAATTCATTTTGTTCTTGATAATTGGGCCACCGAACTCAAATCGTGGCGTCCAGTTAGCAAGACCAACGAGGTGATCGTTCTTTCCCCGGAATGCCGGGATGAAATCCCGCAGCTTGTAATCCCATGTGCCGGAGGGAGGCTTCGTTTCGATCGTCGTCAGGCCACCTGAAAAACCTCCGTACTCAGAACTCTCAGGCGAACTGTAAACGGTCATGGATTGAATGAGGTCGACAGGAATGGGAATCGAGAAGCTTCCCGAGACGGGATCCACGTTTTCCGCCGAGTCGACCACCAGCATCCCCTGGCTTTCAGCCTGGCCCTTGAACGTCAGCTTGCCCGTGGAAGTCCGAATGACACCAGGAATCAAAGACAAAGCCTCTGTAAATTTCTGGGTAGGCAAAGGCAGACTCTCCAATTGATCGGTGTTGACCGTGGCAGTTATCGCTACATTCTGCGTGGCAATTTCGGCGGCCTCTCCTTGAACTTCGACTTGCTGATTGACGGAATTAATCTGCAGAACGACGTCTTTGACAAATGCCTGGTCGGCCCGGAGGGTTATCGTAGCGGACCAGGGCTTAAAGCCATCGGCACTCGCTTCCAGTGTGTAGGTTCCGGCGGCAAGATGGGTGAACTCATAGCGGCTCTCCGCATCGGTCACTGTCGATTGGGGGGCGGGTCCCACGGACGGACCCATCAATTTCAAGGTTACTCCGGCAAGGCTATTGGTGGCCCCCTCCCCGGAGACTACAGTGACCCTGCCAGTAACAGAGGCCCTGGGAACGTTTGAATTTGCATCCTGTGGCTGCCGAGCGAAAGTCGGATAGGCGAGCAGCAGCACCGCGATAGAAATCGCGCAGCAAGCAGGGAACACTACTCTTCGAGCTATTTTCATTATGGTTGCGGTCAGTCTCCGAAGCCGAAAAAAGAAGTTCTCGGGCGAAGACTCTTTTTCCACCGTCGACTGATGATTCAAACCCCGAAGCCCTCCGGGAGTTGCGTTACGGTTTCGCCCGTGTGCCGAATGACCTACTAGTGCGCCAATACTGCGCAAACCCTCTTGCTGACTGCAAGTCGAGCCGAATTACGGCGTATTCTTATGAAACACTTTGCGGCGAATATCCGGCCAGAATTCTTTTAATTCGTTGTCCAGGCCGTCATACAGAATCAGAAAGGCAAATGTAGTGGCGTTTCGTGAGGCCGTGCGATCCTCCGGAACATGGTAGGCATTGGAGATCGCCGCTGCCACTGCGTTGCCAGCCGATTCCGAGAAGTTGAAGCGTTCGCGTCCTGAATCGGTCCGAACGACAAAGAGCCGGTTGATAGCGTGGTAGGCCCGGTGAGCAAAGCGCCCGTTTCCCAACTGGTAGTACCGCGGATCTTCATGGAGCAAGCTGGGGAAGATCGCCGTCGTCATATAGGTGCCGATGCTGTTGTCGGCGAAGGATGCGCCATAACGTTTCCCATAGGCGTCCCATCCTTGTCCCCACTCTTTCGGATCATTCTTTGCCTGGGCGATTCCCGAGAGGATGCCGTTGAAGGGATAAGACCCCCAATCGAAAACGCCGGCGGTCGCCAACCTGAATTTCTGGCCGGTTGTGAGCGGCGGAAGCTCTTTGGCGTTTTCGACTGTCCCATAGTTGGGCAGAACCTCGAAGATGCGATCGTTGACGGTTCCTGTATCTTTCTCGAGTTTGCTCTTCCCAACCGTCCCGCGCTGTCTGTCTTTATCATCCTTGCCGACCTTCGTGTCCGTTGTTTGCGGATTCGAGGGAACCGGGGCGGGCTGCCGGGATTCTTGCGGTTGCGCCAACGCCGGCGCAACGACGATCATTAGTCCGATCAGACCTGAAAGCACCAGGAGACGCTGCATCCCATTTTGGCTGACCATAGATAACTCCAATTATCTCCCTGGAGACTTGCATTCCAGTAGCAAAAGGGATGACCCCGTTTCCATAATGCTAGGTCCCAACTTAGATTCGCTGGATGGAGAAAGGGTTTTACCCTCACGCGAGCTAAAAGCAGGACTTCGCCCCAGCCACCGATGGTTTCGGCACCGGGCGAGCACTGCCGGGCAGCCGGCAAAAATAGCTCGTCCGAGGGCAGGAAACTAAGGTCAGCTCTTTTTCTTGTCGATTTTGAGATTCAGAACGATGTCCTTGCGACTGTCGAAGCTGGAGACCGTACGGGTTGGGGATTTGGCGCCTTCTTTTTCCGCATGCAATTCGTAATCGGCATTGGGATCCAGGCCGCTGAAACGGTAGTTGCCGGTGTCATCGGTGTAGCTGCTGCGGACGGAATTGGTGCGCACGTTTTTCAGAAAAACCACGCTGCCGGAAAGTGGGCTATCGGACTTGTCTGCCACCACGCCGCGCACCGTGCGGAGCTGAGCTTCGCGCTTCTTGTCCTGAGCCACACCAACGGCTGCAAAGAGCGAGAGAACCGTTACTAGACCGCAAATGCGCCGCTGCACGTTCATCCTTTGCCTCCTGCAGTCGGCTGCATTCGGAACACCATGCTTTCCTCGTTCCCGCCGGTTTTCGCATCGATGGTCCGCGCCTGTTCCGCGAAACCCTTTGCGCGAACCACCATCTCATAGTCTGAGCCCTGAGGCACACGGACTGCAAATTCACCGCGGGAGTTCGTGTAGCTCTCCCAGCGGAATTTCTTCTCTCCTGCCCGCCGGATGCGAAGTTGCACGCCCGGGAAGGAAAGGGCTTTGTCCGTAAAGACGGTTCCGCGAATCAAGAAATCATTTGCGTGGCTGTATTTTTTCCTGGCCGGTTTACTGGGCGTGACCGCAGGAGCTTGCGGACTAGCGGCGGTCCCAGGCAGCGGTGGCACAGGGTCCTGGGCCCGTCCAAATGCCGCACTGAACGAAGCGACAAGCGTCGCCGTGCAGAGAATCGTCATCCACTGCGCGCGTCGCATTAGGTTGCTCCTTCGAAACTTAGATGGCGGCACGAGCACTGGAGGATGCCAGGCGGGGTGGGGCGTGCCTGTTACTCCTCGTCTTCTTCTTCGTCGTCCTCGTCATCATCGTCGATGAGGTCGCCATTTTCTCCAGTCTTGCCTTCATCTTCCTCGTCGTCCTCTTCGTCCGAATCATCGGCGATGAGATTCAGGTGGACGGGATGCGTCTGCGAGACTTCGAGTTCGGATTCGCACTCGGGACAACTCAGGATCTCGCCTTCTTCGACTTCGTCTTCGTCGACATCGATTTCGGCGGAACATTCAGGGCAACGGATCACGGCACCACCCTCCGTATTGTCGTTTGCAAAGTGGGGGTACGAGGATCGTGCCCGCCACTATGCAGCGTATTATATACCGCGACGCGTGAAGTCAACTCCCGTGCGTGGCGGCACTGCTTTGAACGTCATCGCATCATGGGCAGAAGGACCTTTCGAATGACCACTTCCAGAGAATACCCCGACCGGCCAGTCGTCGGTATCGGCGGCGTGATTATCGATCAGGGCCGCACGCTGCTGATCCGCCGCGGCAGCGAGCCGTTGCTTGGTGAATGGTCAATTCCGGGCGGCACACTGGAGCTCGGTGAGAGTTTGGAAGAAGGGGTTGCTCGCGAATTGCTGGAAGAAACCGGAATCGAGGTTTGCGTCCTTGAGCTGATCGAGCTATTCGACCGTGTTTACCTGGAGGATGGGTCAGCTGGCGCTGACGTCAAACGGAGACCGCGATTCCACTTCGTCATTGCGGATTATCTTTGCGAACGAATCGGCGGCGATCCCCGCGCAGGGAGTGATGTAACCGATGTCGCCTTCGCGCGCGAAGAGGAACTTGCCCGATTTCATCTGACCGAGACTGCGACACGCGTCCTGAAGAAAGCGTTCGCGATGGATCGAGCGCGGCGGGCCGCAAAATAACGGGACGCACGATCAGGGAGCTTTTGCGATTTCGATGCTTCCGTTGGAATCAGTGAGTTGAAGCTGGCAGCCGCCCGAGCCGATGGTGCCGTTCAGTGTATCGCCACCGATGCTGCCCGTCGAAGTGACCGGCAATTCGGAGGAAATCCGGCCGAAAGAAGTCCTTGCTGTGAGGTTGTAGCCCAAGCCCTCGGGAACGCGCACGCGGATGGATGAGAACGATGTCTTGAGCGAAATGTCGCGGCAACCGCTGGCCGGACGCACGGCCGTAACTGAGATCGCTCCGTTCTGATTGTCGACCGTAATCCGCCCGCCAACCGTTTCCAGTGTGACTCCCGCAAAAGAGGTCCTCACGCCGGCGTCGCCCATCACGCTTCTTGCTGTGACCGAGCCGTTGCTGTTCTCCACCGTCAGATTGCCGTTGATCCGTTCCGTTGAAACACTTCCGAAACTGGTCTTGGCAAAAGTATCTCCGCCGATGTTGGTGAGCGTGATGCCCCCGTTCCCCGTGATGGCGCGAATTCCCTTCGGAACGTTCGAAGCTTCGATGGCGCCAAAGGAGGACTTTAGCGTGACGCTCCCGCGTGCGTCGCGCACCGTGATTCTTCCATTGGAGGTTTCGGCGTCTACAGCACCGCTGATGGTGTCCAGCTCAATGTTGCCGAAGGAATCGCGAATGCTCACGGAGCCCCCCGTCACCGAGCTGCCCTTGACCCGGCCATTGTTTGTGGTGCAATTCACGCGGCCATGTACATCGCTAAAACTGACGTTGCCAAAACTGTCCGTGATGTCGGTGGCGCCGCCAACGTTGGAAATCTCGACGTTTCCGTTGTTGTCGCGCACAGAAAGATCGCCGCGAATATTCCGTGCGTCGACGCTCCCAAACGAAGTTGTGATGTTTGCGGAGGCGGCATCCGTCAAAGCAACCGCGCCATTGCCGCCCGTAATGGTCACCGCGCCCTGAATGCTTCGGGTGGTGACGCTGCCAAAACGATTGCGTACTTCGAGAGTGCCCTTTACGTCAGACACCCGCACGGAGCCGTTGTTGTCGCTCACGGAGACATTTCCGCCGGCCCCAGTGAGGTCGATGCTCCCAAAGGCATTGTTCCACCGGCCGGCACCGGTGTCACGGGCGGTGAGCGTGCCGTAGCCGTTCTCAACATCTGCGGCCCCGTGAATTCCTGCTACATCAACACTCCCGAAACTGTTTCGCACGGTAATCGGGGCGTCGGATGGCATCCCAATGTCATAACTGACAGACCATGAAGAGTTCTTGCTGGAGTGAAACCATTTTTTCTCTTCCTCTGGATAGATCGTCTTGATGCGGACTCCTTCGCCGGTCTGCTGCACCTCGATCTTGATTTTTTGCGCGAAGGATTCTGCTTCCTCGCGCGAGCTGGCCTGCGCGCGGATTGTGGCAGAAATCTTGACGTCGCGGCCGGACTCACCGTGGAGCCTGACGCTACCGAACTTGTGATCGACGCGCACGGACTGGCCGGCGCCGAGTGTCACCGTCTGCTGAAAATCCTTCGACACTTGTTCCTGCGCGGGACTTGCGGCGGTTATGGGCTTCGCCGTGAAGAGCAGCATCGGGGAGAGCAGTCCCGCAACTGCTGCCAGACGCAACGGCTCTCTCCGGAAAACGCTTAGATTGCGAATCATTATTGTTTAGTCTCCAAGACTTCCTCAAGGGTGTGCTGCTTCTCTTGATACATGGCAAGCAACTGCTGGCGCAGTTGCGCATTCGAGGGATTCATTCCTGCTTGCGCGCGCAGGTCGGCGATCGCGCTATCCAGTACCAGCAATTTCTCGTGATAGTTGGCAAGCAGCGGCGTTGCAGGATTGTCGAGTTGCCGCTTGGCCTCCGCCGCGAGCTTGTCGATGGCCTGCACGTAGGTGGTCTCCGCACTCTCGACTTCCTTGAGAGCCTTGCTCTTCAGAAGCGATTGGTCTCCTGGTTGCCCATTCCTAGGCGGATGCAGGTAGAACCAACCCGCAGAGATCGTCAGAACCAGAACGAAAGCGCTAGCCGCCACGGTCTGCCATCCAATCGGAATATTTCGGAAGAAGGAAAACCAGCCCCGGCGCTCGGCTCGCAGGGTCTTCCGCTCTGCCTCCTCGGCAAGGGCGCGTTCAATGCGCGGCCAGAGTGCAGGGCTTTCGGTATAGTCGCGTAGCTCTTGTGCGGCAAAGCTCAGCGATTTCCAGGCACCCAGCTCTTCCGCGCAGGGCGGGCAGGTGGTTGCGTGTGCTTCCAGCGCCGCCCATTCGGCGAGCGTGCCATCTTCGAAAATCCGATCGCGATCGTTGCAGGTGACGTTCATGTTTTTCACCGTGCCTCCGCAGCGCTGCTGCGCGGAGGTTCAAGCATCAGGCGAAGATTCTTCTTCGCCTGAAAAAGCGTGTTCTTCGAGGCCGTTTCGGTCAATTCCAGCATCCCGGCGATCTCCGCATGGCGGAAACCCTCGACCTCGTACAAGAGAAAAACATCGCGCTGGTGTTGCGTGAGCTTGGCGAGCGCGCGCTCCAGCGCCATGCGGAGAGCAGGGTGCGCTCCAGGCGCGCGTGGTTCATGGCGCGGCGGCTCCTCGGAATCTTCGTTCGCGACTTCTTTTTTGCGCAGCCGGCTGCGCCGCGCGTCGTAGCAGGTGTTGATCAGGATCCGGTAAATCCAGGTGACGAAACTCGATTGGCCGCGAAAGCTGGCGATGCTGCGATGCACTTTCAGAAACGTCTCCTGCACGGCGTCTTCGGCGTCGATGGGATTGCCAAGAACATTCCGCGCCAGGTTCTTCATGCGTGCACCATGCATGGCATACAGACGCTCGTAGGCGCGCAGATCACCGGACCGGCAGGCAGCGGCCAGTGCGGCATCCTCACTCAGCGAATCCACGACGGCCGGGCTGTGGCCACCGGCAAAGTGCTCGGAAGGTTCCACTCGCGTCCCCCGTTCGCGCGGCGTAGAAGAGATTCTAGCCTTCCAAGGCAGCGCCAGTCCCATAGTTCCCATTCCTGGCTCCTAGGGTATAGACGACGACGCAGGGTGAAATGTCAGGGGTAGGAAGAGGTGCGGGGCGCACCGACAACCTGCTTATTCTGAGCAGTTTATCGAGCAGACTTCGTCAGTGATGCTGCGGAATCAACCCCAAAGTAGATCTTCTTGTCGAAGAGGCTGTTTTCGTGCCCGATGACCAGCCGGGTTTCAGGGTCGTCCTCGGTGATTGAGAGCCGGAGCCCGCGAGCATCCCTGGGGACATCGAAGACGAAATCCGTGGTGTAGGACTCGCCAGGTCGGAGCGGCGTAGTGAGCGGGGTGGAGAAGCCAATGAGACGGGCAAAGGCTGCCTGACCCTCCGGCGATGGTCCGAAGCTTCGCCCATCGCCATCGACAAGTATGACCTTGCGGCCGTTGGGCGTCAGCGGCCCATTCCCGCGATGGGCGGAGATGGTGCGCTCGTCAAACCAGGTCCTTACTCGAGCAACGACAAATTCACCGTGTGCGGAAACCTGTTGCATCTCCGGGCCCAGCGCCGCGGCTGTTCGCACGCCAAGGAGGGAATAAGCAAGGTGGCAATCGATTTCGCAGAAATATTTCCAGCCGCCGGGAGGTAAAACCTCTTCGCTGCTCGCGAACGAAACGCCGCTCAGAAGGATGAAATATCCAGCGGCAATCGCAAGTGCTGCGCCCGCACCAAGCCTTGCGAAGAACGAAGAGCGGCAGACGGCGCCGTAGAACAGTACGAAAAACTGGCCGCCATCAACAAAACGGTGCCAAGGAATAGGAACACGACCACCGGGGCATAGTGCGGCACAAATTCCGGCATGATTTGTTCTCCTCCCTGACTTAATTCAAATTACTCGGCGATGGCATCCGGCAGTGCACCGCGAGTGCGTTCCCGTCTGCTGAATTCCTTCACGGCCGCATCCAGATCGGCGGCGGTAAACTCCGGCCATCTTTTTTGCAGAAACACGAATTCCGCGAAAGCGCATTCCCACAACAGAAAATCGGAAAGCCGTTGCTCGCCGCCGGTACGAATCAGCAAGTCAACTTCCGTTGAGCCGCCGCGGTGTACTTCGGCGAGGACGTTACTGAACGATTCGGGCGAAAGCTCCGTGACTTTGTAAAAGCGGCAGGCCGCGTGATAAATGGCTTCGCGGGCGGAATAATCCACCGCGAGCCGAAGGTGCAGACGCGCGCCCTTTGCCGTGGCGGCTTCCGAATCCACGATGGCCTGGCGGAGCGTGTCGGGCAAGCGATCCCGGCGCCCGATGATGCTGAGCCGCACTCCTTCGGTGATGCACTGCGTCGTTTCTGTAAGAAGGTATTCATGAAGCAGCCGCATGATCGCCTGGATCTCGGCAGCCGGACGCTTCCAATTCGCGGAGGAAAGCGCGAAAAGAGTCAGTGTACGAATGCCGAAGCGGGGCGCGGCTTCGATGACTCGACGAGCTGCTTCGGCTCCGGCGCGATGACCGGCGGAGCGCGGCAAGCCCCGCGAAGTCGCCCAGCGGCCATTGCCGTCCGAGATGATCGCTACGTGGAGCCGCGGAGCCTGGGCAATGGCCGGCTGCGCCGTGGGAAGCGGCGGTACCGTTAGATGATGCATGAGCATGTTCTTTCTCCGCCGCGGAGGAAGCTTCGCAAACTACTCTGCAATACAAAGTGACAAGACAAAAATTTTTGCCGTTCAGCCTTCGCGCGTCGCGCGGATCAGCGCTTCCATATGATTCAAGTAGCGCTCCAGTGCCCGACGCCCCGCCGCCGTCAGGCGATATTCCGTCTTCGGCAAGCGCCCGTCGAAAGATTTCGTGCACACGATGTAATCGGCTTCTTCCAGCTTGCGAGCGTGAACGCTCAGGTTGCCGTCGGTGGTTTTCAGCAGCGCTTTGAGCTCGTTGAAAGTCAGCGAGCGGTTAACCGCCAGCGCGCTGACGATACCCAGGCGGATGCGTTCGTGAATCAGCCGGTCCAGATCCGCCGGGGCGGTTTCCCGCGCCGGATTGCGGATGGCTTCCAAGGAGGTGCCCCGCTCGCGTGACCGCTGCAGACGTTCTTGATGCGCTGTAGACGACTTAGCCATCTGATTTCCCGCTAGCCTCCATAATGCCGGGCGATCCACCAGCCGAAGCCGATCTGCACGACCCCAAAGCCCGCACCCATGAATGCATCTCCCCAAATTGCCGGCGCGAAAAGTGCAGCACCGCCAAGCAACATCAAGCACAAACCCATCACCGGCACAACGCGTACGGAGAACGCCCCACCCGTAACAATGGCGGTCCCATACAACAAGAGCCAAACACCCGGCAGCGCGGCAAGGATGCCGGCGTGATAGAGCGCGAAGGTCAACAGGCCGCCGACGACAATCGGCGGCGCAAAACTAAGAAGGAATTTGCGGCCAGGCCCGGAGAAAAGCGCGGAGTTGGCGCGGTGTGCTTTTGTGGCCGCAGCAGGCGCGGCAATGGCCACGGCCACGAAGGCTTCGATCAGCCAGACGGCCAGCCAGGCGCGAGCGGCGGTCTGCCGCGAGGCCGCAAACGCGGCCACCAGCGCCGTGACCCCCATAGCCACGCCGCCCCAGCCGGGCAGAGCTGTAAATTCGGCGGCGCTCTCCATCGTTTCGCGGATGTAGCGGAGATGATCGGCGGCGCGAGCGTCGATGGGGATGGGCTGGCGTTGCGGAGAGCGAAGCGGACCAGTGGTCGCCATAGGAAAAAATCTACCGCATGGAATCAGGTTTGTCAAGTACTTTATATTGTAAAGTAGACGCACGATTCAGGCTTTCCGCGGGTATCGTCCCCGCAGCGAATTCCACCGGATCGTGAATACGTCAATAAACATCTGAATGCTGTCGTGCAGCATGCTCACTTTCGTGGCCGGCGAATGCCCCCAGCGCACGGGAATTTCAACCGCTCGTAATTCATGACGCCGCGCCAGGAACAGCAATTCCGGGTCGAACCCGAATCGCTCAATGGTCTGTTGCTCGAAGATGATGCCGCAGCGTTCGCGCCGGAACGCTTTGAAACCGCACTGGGTATCGACAAACGGCAGCCACAAGATGCTTCGCACAATCTTATTGAAAATGATTCCGGCGAACTCGCGGAAAGGAGACTCATGCACGCTGATCAGGCTGCGGTCCATCGCCCGGGAGCCAATCGCCACGTCATAGGTGTCCAGAGCGTCGATGAGTTTGCCGGCTTCCTCAATCGGCGCGGAGAGATCCGCGTCCGTGAAAAGTGCGATGCGGCCGTGCGCTTCCTGCATACCATGGCGTACGCTGTAGCCTTTGCCTCGATTGACGCCATTCGAAACCACGCGCAGCGTGGGAATCTTGATGCGAAAATATTCCGCCACCGCGGCTGTGCCATCCTTCGAGCCATCGTCCACGACCAGGATTTCCGCTTCGCGCCCATAGGTCGAAAGGTATGCCGCAATCCGCTCCAGCGTAGCCGGAAGGCGCGATTCCTCATTGTAAGAGGGAATGATAATGGAGAGATCGGGAACCGTGGAGCTCATCGTTACGATGGTTCCTGCCAGCCGTGGTAGCCAACGAGGGGCACAAATCGGCATCCTTCCAGCATCTTTGTGGAGAATGCATCACCGTGCTTTTCGATGAGCCGCAATTCCTGATGTTCCGCGTCCCCCACAGGGACAATCATGCGGCCGCCATCGGCAAGCTGAGCAAGGAGCGGCTTCGGAACCGCAGGAGCGGCAGCGGCAACAAGGATGGCGTCGAACGGAGCGAGGTCCGGCAGGCCGAGCGTGCCGTCGCCGCAGTGAACATGCGCGTTGGGGTAGCCGAGCCGAGCAAGCGTGGCGGAAGCAGCGGAAGCAAGCTCCGGCCGCCGCTCGATGCTGAAAACTCCCTTGGCCAAACGTGACAGCACGGCAGCCTGATAGCCACAGCCCGTGCCAATTTCCAGAACCCGGTCGCCTGGCTGCAAATGCAACGCTGCGGTCATGGCGGCTACCATGTAGGGTTGCGAAATGGTTTGACCCCCGCCGATGGGCAACGGCACGTCCTCATAAGCGCGCGAGCGAAGCTCTCCAGGCACAAATTCGTGCCGCGGCACTGCCGTCATCGCCGCAAGAACGGCCTCATCGCTAATGCCGCGACGGCGCAACTGCTTTTCAATCATTTCCGCACACTGTGGTGCGTAATCTTTGTTCTCAAGCATGCCTAACCGCCGCCACATGTTTTTCCCACGCGCCTGTTTTCAGGATCTCGTCCATTTGCGCGAGGGTAAAGTCGCATTCATCCTCGCGATTGTAGAAGTGTGGCGAGACTCGCACACCGGCTTTGGGACGGTAGTCGACGATGATGTCCCGGGCGAGGAGTTCCCGGGAAACCTCGTAGGCATGCGGGCATTCGACCGAAACCGTCCCCGCGCGTTCCGCAGGATTCTCTGGTGTGTTCACGCGCCAGCCGCGAGCACGAGCGCCTTCGAAGAGGCGCACGGTCATGCGCATGGATTTGTCGCGGATGGCCCCGATGCCGGCTTTGTTGACGATGTCCAGTCCGGGCTGGCACGCGTAGAGTGCGGGAATCTGTGGAGTTCCGTTCAGATAGCGGAAGGAGTCGTCGCGAGGTTCGATGGCCCCGGTTTCGAAAGCAAATGGGCGGCGGTGCGCGATCCACCCCGTGAGCGCAGGGCGCAGCTTGGTGCGCAAATCTTCGCGGACGTAGAGATAAGCGACACCCGGTCCGCCACACAACCACTTGAGGACTCCGCCTACCGCAAAATCAACACCCAGGCCGCGCACGTCGATGGGGATTGATCCTGCAGCCTGAAAAACATCGAGAATCACGTGCGCGCCGACGCGGTGGGCCCGCTCAATAATGGCAGGCGCGTCAACGATCGAGGAACTTCGGAAAAGAACCTGCGAAATCGGCACAAGGAGCGTGGTTTCATCGATAGCCGCGAGCAGCTTGTCCAGATCAATGCGAATTTGGTCCGGAGTCGCAACGACTTCGACGCGGGCGCCGAGCCGGCGTTGCTCGTGGTAGAAGTACTGAATCGAAGGAAACTCCAGCTCGACCATGGCAACTTTGTTGCGCGGGCCGCGAAAGTCAAAGCAAGACGAAATCACCGCCTGGGTGAGCGTCACATTCTGGTGGAGTGAAATCTCGCCCGGGCCCGCTCCGATGAGCGGCGCGATCTGGTCGCCTACTCCTACGGCCATTTCCCACCAGCCCTCCTCCCATGCGCGAACGCCGCGATCCGACCAGGAATCCGCGTACCCGCGCAATCCCTCGTACACGCCACGAGGCATCGCGCCCAGCGAATTGCTGATCATGTAAGTAGTGCGGTCTAGGATCGGAAATTCCCCGCGCCACTTCAGAAGTGGATCTATATCGGCTCCCACTTGCGTCACCCTAGCTGCCGAGAAACCAAGTTAGCTTGTATAATGCGGCCAGAGGTTGGCCGTGAGCAAACGATATGTCTTGAGCGAATATGTCGAACTGGCGATGGATCAGGCACTCTACGATAAGCTGGAGGATTCTCAGGCCGTATCCCTTCCTGCCCGGGCGTAGTTTCCTTTGCCCCGACGCTCAAAGAAAATGTGAAGAGGAGCTCCGGTCCACGCTTGAGGATGGGGTCCTTGCCGGCCTCAGGCTTTGCCATCATCTACCGGTTATCGGAAGTATTGATTTGAACAAGGAACCCACGTGTGAGCCGGTGGACTCCTTGTAAACGCCGCGAGTTCATCCGTCGTCGATTTGCTTTGGGCGGAGGGTATGGTTGTGACGCGGCATGAATTCCTTTTTCAGCTTGAACAACTGAAATTGCGCGCCCGCCGGATATTCTGGGTTGGAATTCCATTAGCTCTGCTGTTGGAGACACCCATCGTTGTCTATGTTTTGAAACTGACGCGTGCGCAGCACCACTCCCGCGAGATATTGTTTCCATCTTTGCTAGGCTTTAGAGCGTGTTCGGTCATTGTGGGCAGTTTCTATATCCTCATTGGCCGTACCATCGCGACATACGCTCCCGCATGCCCGCTATGCGGGGCACGAATCACGTGGCGAAGACGAGGAAGCGTCTTGGACTGAGGGCTGTGTCCTTATTGCAAAGGCCCGGTATTTCCGAGCACCTAAGGCTGCTTATCCGTCTGTTCAGTGCTACCAGAGGAATTCCTGTCGGCGCGTGACCAGATCCAGTAGCCCGTCGTAACGAGTGCGAGCCAAGGCACGCCGGCCTCGAGGGTAATGCGAAATCCCGGAACCCACCAGGTGGATAGCAAGACGGCCAGCACTCCTCCCAATCCTGCCAGTGACAACCACGGCCCGCGCGGCCCCAATCGCAAGTATGGCCGTGCATTTCTTTCCTGGAATCGGCGGAACGCCAGGTGCGTGAGCAACGTCATCAGCCACGCGAACAGCGCTCCAAACGAACTCAGCCCGATCATGAAAACGAAAAGTGAGTCCTTAAAATACTCCGACAACACGAGCGCCGCAGCCATTCCTCCCGCCGAAGCCAGCACCGCAATCACCGGCATGTTCTTTCCGCTTAACCGTCCAAGCGCCGCGGGAAGATATCCGCCGCGCGACAAAGAAAAAGCCAGCCGCGCCGCAAAATACAAATTGGCGACAGCGCTGGAAAGCGCCGCGGTAAGAACAACGAAATTCATGATGTGGCTCGCGGCGGGGATACCCACGGTCTGAAACACGCGTACGAACGGGCTTTCGCCGAGGCCGATCTGCGCCCACGGCACGATACCAACAACGAGAGCAAGCCCAGCAACGTAAAAAAGCACTAACACGATGAGTGTTCTGCGCAGTGCCTTCGGGACCGCCGCTTTTGGATCAGCGGCTTCTCCTGCCGTGCTTCCCACAACCTCGATTCCAAAAAAACTGAAAAGACCCAAAACTACTCCCAGCCCAACACCTTTCCATCCATTCGGAAGAAAACCGCCGTGAGCCGAGTAGTTTGCGAAGCCTACTTTTGGAAATCCCACGCCCCACAACAGCGCCGTTCCCAGCGTCAGAAACGCAACGATGGTCACTACCTTGATCATCGAAAGCCAATACTCAAAAGTCCCAAGATTTCCGACGCTGGTGCAATTGACGTAGAGGATCAGCGCGGAGAACAATCCGATCCAAACCCACGATGGAGTCCCCGGAAACCAGTATTTGCAGTAGATTGACGCAGCTACCACTTCGCTGCCCACCACCACCATCATGCACAACCAATACGTCAGCCGAATCGCGAATCCTGCCCACGGATGCAGGTACATCTCCGCATAGAGTCCAAACGATCCTGCCGCCGGGTGCGCCGCCGCCATCTCCGCAAGCGCCAGCATCATCGTCACCGCGATGCACGCGGCACCGGCAAAACTTAGAATCACCGCCGGCCCCGCAAGTTTCACGGAAATGGCGCTTCCCAAAAATAGACCCGTGCCGATCGTGCTCCCCAGTCCGATCATGGCCAGTTGCCCGGGCGTAAGTTTGCGCTGCAGGCCCGCTTCGCGCTCGACGACTTCTACTGGCGCAGCCACCTCATCTATTGCGCCATCGCTTATTTCCGTCTTGTTCATGGCGAGGCATCGTAGCAGAAATTCATTTCCTGTTCCTGGACCTGAACGTTAGGCCGGTGAACAACGCGGCACCACTGTCCCCCGAATCAGTCGCGCCGTTGCTCGGCTCTTCCTAAAATCGTATGTGTGGCGCAAACACGAGCGAAGCGGCCACGGAGGCAGTCATGAAAGCGGTCCTGGCATTGATCATTATTTACCTTGGCACCTTCTTCCTGGTGATTCAGGGAGCATCGCAGAACCCCGTGCAAGCAGCGCCGCAAAGCGCCACGGCGGTACAGGACAATGGAGCACAGACGCCGGCGAAACCCATGGATCCGGCAAAGGATGCCGATATTCGCTCCCTGATGGAATTGCTGGGCGTGCGGGATGCCTTGCAAGAGGCCACCGCCAAAAGCACCGAACAGTATCGTGAAAGTCTTTTGGCCACCGTGCCCGATAATGACCGCGGCCAAGCCTTCATCAACGCCTTCATGGATAGCTATCAGAAGAAGTTCAATCCCGATGATATGACCGATGGACTCGTAGCCATCTACGACAAGCATTTCACCGAAGATGAAATCAAAGGTTTGTTGCAGTTCTACGGCTCACCGCTAGGCCAGAAATACGCGGCGGAAATGCCGAAAGTTTCCGCGGAGTCCAATTCCGCGGGTCACGCGGTCAGTCTGCGCGTGGCGCGGGACGTAATGCAGGATTTGCGTAAACAGTTCCCCGGGGTCGGTGCGCAAGCTCGCCTCACGAAGCCGCATGCCGGGCCGCAGGTCCAGCCAAAGCAGCAAGTGCAGGCCCAGGGCCCTTCTCAGCCCTGAGCTGCGAGTCCACTCCACTTCCGGTCTGAGGGAATTTCCCACAGGATAGATTTCCGCTCAAGGAAAGCGCTTTTTGATCTTTATGTCGATTCCAAACGTTCCGTTCTGATCGCGCAACCCGACAATGGAGACGTTTCGGTCCACGTTGTATTCCACTTGAATGACCTGCTGCTGGGTCGAGCTCACATTCGAAACATAAGTGATCGTGAGATTTCGCGTAATCTGTTGCTCGACGGTCACGCGCGACCCCGCGTTTTGTTGCGAGCCCGTTGAACCTACCCCCGAAAGTCCGGGATCCACACGGAAGCGCGTTATCCCAAACAAACGCTCCAGGCGACCGCCTAGTTGGCTGGAAATCGCTTCCGAGAGAATCGCAGAAGCACCCGCTGTTCCGCTCTGTGACGTACCGCCACTCCGCGCGGCCCCCTCAGAGCTGGTCTGCCCCAGGGCAAGCAACGTGATGATGTCGTTGGCCGGAAGGGGGGGATCGGAGCGGTACGCCAGCGTGAGTTTACTGGCCGGACCATTGAAATTTAGTGTGATCTCATATTGCTGAATCGTCGTTGTTGCTTCCACATTCAAAACCGGATCAAGACGGAAGGGATTGGCGAAGTTCAAATCTCCGCGTGTAACACGGTAACGGTTGCCCGCGAAATACAAATCACCGGACAGGATGTGGATATGTCCCAGGAGAATGGGGTGCTCCCAGGTTCCCCGCACGCGAAGATTCGCATCCGCTTGTAGTTCCGCGCCAGGCCATTCCATGCGCGCATCAGGTGCCGAGGCGGCTTCGACGTCGAATTGCAAGTTGCGAAGGTACGATGAACTCGTGGTGGGGCTGCCAATGCCTTCCTTCGCCGAAACCAGCATGCCGGCAACTTGCAGGCCCTGTGTGAGAGTGACGCGCTCGATCGTCACCTTCCCGGAGAGCACCCCGGCTGCCGTCGTCCCGGTCAGCCGGAGCGAGCCTCCG
>WNGJ01002115.1_pt1 | contig 19962 bp, 15 predicted proteins | sample 5400611 | NCBI WGS metagenome assembly WNGJ01 (sample SAMN13153375, study PRJNA577476) | soil metagenome | isolation source: 40 cm soil or saprolite under Garry oak tree replicate 1 | place: USA:California | collected 2016-06-15
CGAGGAGTGCGCGCGGGAGATCGCCGGCCTGCGCGAGGCCACCGCGCGGCTGGCCACGGCCGCCGCGGTCACCCCGCCGCCCGCGCTCAAGGTGCGGGTGATGGCGGCCGCCGCGGCGACCAGGCAGCGGCCGCCAGGACAGGAGCCGGTGGCGTCGGCCCGAAGCCGGCCGGCCCGAAGCCGGCCGGCCCGAAGCTGGCAGAGCCACCCGGCCTTCCGGGGGCGGCTGGTCCTGGCGGCGGGCGCGGTGGCCGTGGCCGCGGCCGTCGCCGCGGCGGTGGTGTTCGGGGTCAGCAACGGCGGCATGCGAGACCAGCTCGGCCGGGCCCAGGCCAGCAGCCAGCAGGTCGCCGCGGTGCTGACCGCGCGGGATGCCGCCATGATGACCGGCGCGGTGCGGGGCGGCGGCACGGTCACGATCGTGATGTCTCATTCCATGCACGAGCTGGTGTTCACCGCCGCGGCCCTGCATGCGCTGCCCGCCTCCCGCGGCTACGAGCTCTGGCTGATCGGCCCGGGCGGCGACCGGGCGGTGATCATGCTCCCGTCGGCCCGCCACGGCATGACCGGCCCGGTCGTCGCCTCCGGGCTGCGTCCCGGCGACCACCTGGCCCTCACCGCCGAGGCCGCTGGCGGTGCCGCTCGCCCCACCGGACCGATGATGCTGGACGTCGTGCTGTAGCGCCTGTCCAGTCCGGCCGGCCGCGTTCGTCGCTGAAATGATGGACGAAGGAGGCCGTCTCATGAGGTACATGCTGATCCACTGCGTCGACGAGTCCGCCTGGAGTGACCCCGCGACGCCGCGCCCGCCCGGGCTGCCCGCCTACGCCGACTGGTTCCGTGAGATGGAAGGCCGTGGCGTGCTGCTGCACGGCCACCGGCTGCGGGACGTCAGCGACGCCACCAGCGTGCGGATCCGCGACAGGAAACTGCTGGTCAGCGACGGGCCGTTCGCCGAGACCAAGGAGCAGGTCGGTGGGTACGACGTGATCGACTGCGCCGATCTGGACGAGGCCATCGAGATCGCGTCCAAGCATCCGAGCGCCTGGTACGGAACCACCGAGGTCCGGCCGATCGCCGGAGAACACTGCGAGGACTCCGGCTGAGGTGACCGGCCGCCCGCGGTGCTCGCTACCGCCCGGCGGTGCTCGCTCCCGGCCGGCGGTGCTCGCTCCCGGCCGCCGGTGCTCGCTCCCGGCCGCCGGTGCTCGCTCCCGGCCGCCGGGGCGAAAACGCCGGACCGTTCGGACCGTGTTCCCGCCGTGGTGGAGCCGCGCGAGCCCGGCGCGGCCGAGCGCGCCTTCGACCGGTTCCGCTCCGCGCGTGCCTGAACCCGCTCCGGTTGATACCCATGTACCGTGCTATGTCGTGAGGGAAGGGGGTGATCTGGTTTGGGCCAGCTGAAGAGCGCGCTCTACGCTCGCATGGAAGAGGTGAGCTTCCGCTCGGCGGCCGCCGTGGTCGGTGCCGTGCTCACCGCGGCCGGGGTGGCGATCACGCTCGCGGTCGTGCTGGGCGGCCACAGCGACGCCGCGGCCAGCGCGCCTTCCTCCCGCGCCGCGATCCCCTCGGTGGCGCCCCCGTCCCCGGTGCCCGTCTCCTCCTCGCCGCCGGCCACCCCGCGGGCCAGCCGGACGACGGACCCCGCCACCGTGGCCGGGGCCTACCAGCCGCCATCGCCGGTCCGGGCGTCCGCGACCCGGCATGCCGCGCCGACGCCGGGCGGCACCCCCACCCCGCGCCTGCGCGATCCTCGCTCCCCGCAACCTCCGGGGCTACCGCCCGGCTCGTGGGGCTGGCACCGGCCGCCGTGGCCCTTGGGCCTGTTACGGCGTCACCGCCGCCGCTGGCGGCTGGACCTGCCGGTTTCGTCGTCGTCGATCCGCGCGGCGATCCCGTTGGCCACCGCGATCAGCAGCGCGAGAACATTGGCCATCAGCGCCAGCGTCGTGCTGCTCGGCGTAGGTCCGGGCGACGAACGCGAGGCCGGCTCGCGTGTCCAGCTCGTCCCTTGTCAGGCGGCCCTGCACGAACGCGAACTTGAGCGCCTCGACCACGCGCTCGCGGTCGGCATCGGACGCCCGCAGGCGAGCCCGGGCGACCGCCTCGGGTTCCACCGGTCCTGTGGCCACCGACGCCTCCCAGGGAGCGCAACGCAGGCACAGCGTAACCCGCTCGCTACCGTGAAGTCACTATCTCCCGCCTGCCTCTCCCTCCCGCCGGGCGCTGGCGGTGCGCGCACCCATGACTTACGGTCTGCTCTCAGCTCTGAGCTGGCTTGATGTGCGGGAGGCCGTCCGGGATCGCATCATGGAAGGATCGCCGCGTGCTGCCGCCGGGCGGGCCGCCTCAGCAGTCACGCCAGCCCCGCCGGGACACGTCGCGGAGGGTCGCGCGGATCATTGAGTGCCGAAATACCCCCATCAGGGGTGCAACGACACCCAATCTTCGACTCAGTGATAGCTGTGGCACCTGATGCGGGCACCCCTGGCCCGGAACGACGCGGGTTATTTCCCTACCCGCCCAGCTGCATGAAGGTGGCATCCACACCAAAAAGAACCCGGTACGGGCGATGTCATAGTGACTGAAGCGCTCTGTGTGGTCAAGCGTTGCGCTATCGCATGAGTCTGCCGTTAGATCCCGCTCTGGGCGGGTAGCCGAGGGTGATGCCCGCCGACCAGACGCCCGCCGACGAGACGCCCGCCGACCAGACGCCTGCCGACGAGACGGGGCGCATACTGGCCGGGCGGTACCGGCTCGGTGCCGTCATCGGCCGCGGCGGGATGGGCGCGGTCTGGCAGGCGCGCGACGAGCTGCTCAACCGGGATGTGGCCATCAAGGAGATCGTCTGGCCAGCCCAGCTGGACCCGGCCGAGCGGGAGACCGCCCGCCGCCGCGCGGTGCGCGAGGCCCAGCTGGCCGCCCGCCTCAGCCACCCGAACGTGGTCGGCGTGTACGACATCCTCGAGGAGGACGGCCGGCCCTGCATTGTCATGGAACTCGTGCCGTTCCGGTCGCTGCGCGATGCGGTAGCCGAAGACGGGCCCATGTCCCCGGCCGACGCGGCCCAGGTCGGGCTGAGCGTGCTGGCTGCCCTGCGGGCCGTGCACGGAGCCGGCGTCGTGCACCGGGACGTGAAACCGGCCAATATCCTGCTCGCCCCCTCGGGTCGGGTGGTGCTGGCCGACTTCGGGATCGCGAAGGCCGCCGACAGCCCGGCCCTGACCGCATCGGGGGTGCTGCTCGGCTCGCCGTCCTACCTCGCGCCGGAACGCGCTCGCGGCGGCCGCGCTGGTGCCGCCGCGGATCTGTGGGCACTGGGAGCGTCGCTGTACGCGGCGGTCGAGGGGCGGCCGCCGTTCGAACGGGGCAACGTGATCGCCAGCCTGACCGCCGTGGTGGCCGACGAGCCCGAGCCCGCTCCCCGCGCGGGACCACTGTGGCCGGTGATCGAGGGCCTGCTCCGCAAGGACCCGGCCGCCCGCCTCGACGCCGCCGGGGCCGAGCGGATGCTGCGCCGGATCGTGCCGGACGAGACCGCCCGGGCTACCAGCACGACCCGGGCCACCGAGACCGCCCGGGCCACCGAGACCGCCCCGCGGGCGGGCAGGATCCCGGTAACCGCGCTCACCACCGTCGTGGCGATCGCCGTGGTCGCGGTGATCGCCGCGGGCATCGCCATGGCACTCGCCCGGTCGCCGGGACACCAGACCGCTCAGCAGACGGCCCCGGCCGCTGCGCCGCCCGCGCCGTCCTCCGCCACCCCGCCGTCCACCCGGCCGTCCACGCCGCCGCCCGGCCGGTCCCCGGCCGCCTCGGCGAGCAGCGGATCGAGCACGCTCCCGGCCGGGTACTACCGCTTCACCAACCCGACTGGCTTCTCGATCGGCGTCCCGCGCGGCTGGCAGATCACGCACGACGGCCACTACGTGTATATCCGGGACCCCGCGAACAGCGGCATATTCCTGCTGATCGACCAGTCCGATCAGCCCAAGCCGAATCCGCTCGCGGACTGGCGCATGCAGGCGGCGAATCGCCAGGGCAGCTATCCCGGATATCACCTCATCCTGCTCCGCGAAGTCCGCTATACGCAGGCGGAAAGGGCCGCGGACTGGGAATTCACCTACAACAGGAATGGCGACACGGTCCGGGTGCTCAACCGGAATATCCTGGCCAACGCGCGGCACGCCTACGCGCTCTACTGGTCCACGCCTGTCAGCGACTGGGACGCCTTCTACCACTACTTCCAGGTCTTCGCGGCCACCTTCCGGCCCGCGCCAGCCGGCTAGCACACGCCGCGCATACACTAGCCACACGAGGCCGCGCTAGCGGCTCATCGTGCCGGGGCCATCCAGCGTCGCCTGGCCGCGGCGGACTTACCTCGGGGACATAGCCCGAGCGCCGGGCATCGTGAGCGCTAACGGTTTAGGGACGGGCTGACCGTGAAACGGGACGAGGGATCCGACCCGGGCAGTTCTGTGAAGGACACGGGTCAGGTCGCGGATATTCCGGTGGCCGCGGGCAGCGTGCGCTGGGAACGGCCGACCGCGCGGAGCTTCTGGAACGCACTGGCCGACCCCGAGCGGGAGGCGCTGGCGGCGGCCGGGGTGGAGGAGTTCTTCCGCGCCGGGGCGGTGCTGTGCCACGCCGGCGAGGACACCTCCCAGGTGATGATCATCGACTCGGGCTGGGTGAAGGTCAGCGTCAGGGAAGGCCCGGGCGGCGCGGAGAAGATCCTGGCCGTCCGGGGCCAGGGGGACGTGGTGGGGGAGCGGGCCGCGCTGATCACCGGAGTCCGTTCGGCCACCGTGACCGCGCTGGACGAGGTCTCGGCGATGGTCGTTCCGGCCGAACGGTTCGCGGAATTCCTGCGTGGCCATCCGCGGGCCGCTGAGGTGCTGGAACGCCAGGTGACCGAGCGCCAGGCGGAAGACCGGGCGCGGCTGTTCCCGGCCGAACGGGCGGGCGCCGAGCGGCGGCTGGCCTGGCTGCTGCTCGACCTGGCCCAGCGCCGGGGCGGCTATCAGCACACCTCCGCCGCGATGTTCACGCTGCCGATGTCGCAGCAGGAGCTCGCGGACTGGGCCGGGACGAGCGCGGACGCGGTCGGCCGGTTCCTGCGGTCCTGGCGGGACCGCGGGATCATCGCCCGGACCGAGCGGTCCCGCCGCCTGACCGTCATCGACCTGGGCGGCCTGGCCGCGCTGTGCGACGTCGCGCCGCCGGACACCCGCGCCGACCGGGCGCCGAACGGATCCCAGGCCGCCGCGGCGGAGGCGGCGACGCTGCCCCGGCAGGAGGCCCGGTGGCAGCGGGACTGGCGCGAGCCGCTGAACTGCTCGATCGTGTTCACCGACGTGGCCGGGTTTTCCGACCCGGTGCGCAACGACGGCGACCGCGACGTGGTGCGCGCGGCGATGTACGAGATCCTGCGGTCCTGTTTCGACGCGGCGGGGGTGCCGTGGGCGGGCTGCTACCGGGAGGACCGGGGCGACGGCGCGGTCATCGTGGTACCGCCGACGATCTCCACCCAGCGCCTGGTCGACCCGCTGCTGGCCGAACTGGCGGGCCGGCTGCGCCAGTACAACCGCCGGGCCAGCGAGGTGGTGCGGATCCAGTTGCGGGTCGCGCTGCACGTCGGGCCGGTCGGCAGGGACGCCGAGGGGCTCACCGGCCAGGCCGTGATCGCCGCCGCGCGCATCGTCGACGCCCCGGTGATCAAGGCCAGGCTGGCCGCCGAGCAGGCGGACCTGATCTTCGCGGCGTCGGACTACGTCTACGACCAGGTGGTGCGGAACTGCGGCGGCCGGGTGGATCCGGTCGCCTTTGAGCACATGGAGTGCCAGGTCAAGGAGATGCACGTGTCGGTCTGGGCGCACCTGGCCGGACGCGTGGCCCCGCCGCCCGGCCTGGGCCTGGTTCCCCCGCCCGCGTCGGCCGCCGCCCCGGGCCCGCTGCCGGTGGCGGCGCCGCTGGGCAAGCTGCCGCCCGAGGTGCGCGGTCGCGAGGGGCTGATCGGAGAGCTGCGCCGGGCGCTGCGGCCCTACCCGCGGCGGGCCGGCCGCGCGTTCGTGATCGCGGGCATGGGCGGGATCGGCAAGTCCACCATCGCGCTGACCGCGGCGCGGATGGCCCGGGAGCGCGGCTACCGGGTCTGGTGGGTCCGGGCCGCGGATTCGGCCCTGCTGACCAGCGGGATGCTCGAGGTGCTGCGCGAGCTCGGCGCACCGGAATCGGTGACGGTGCCGGTGCGGGAGGGCGCGCGGACCGCGCCGGAACGGGCGTGGGGGTTCCTGAACCGCGACCACGGCGCGGGCCGCCGGTGGCTGCTGGTGTTCGATGGCGCCGACAACCCGGCGGTGCTGGCGGGCGCCGACGCGGACACGCCGGCCGACGGCACCGGGTGGCTGCGGGCCGACCCGGCCGGGATCGTGATCGTGACCAGCCGGGTCAGGGACCCGCAGGTCTGGGGCACCCGGGTCACGCTGCGCGAGCTCAAGCCGCTGGACGACGAGGCTGGCGCCGAGGTGCTGCGGGACCTGGCCCCCGAGGTGGCCGATCCCGGCGGTCACGAGGCGCGCGAGCTGTCCCACCGCATGGGCGGGCTGCCGCTGGCGCTGCACCTGGCCGGCGCCTACCTGGGGTCGCCGTTCGCCCGCTGGTCCACGTTCGCCGGCTACCGGCAGGCGCTGGACGGCGTCGAGCTGCCCGCGGCGCTGACGGACATCGAGGAGCAGGGCGCGGACCTTCACTCCATGGTGCAGCGCACCTGGGACCTGTCGCTGGACGCGCTCGCGGCCGAGGGCCGCCCGCAGGCCCGCCCGCTGCTGCTGGTGCTGTCCTGCTTCGCGCCGGCCACCCCCATCCCGGCCTGGTTGCTGCAGTTGCCGCCGCTCGAGGGCCTGCTTGCCGGTCCCGGTCATGCCGGTCAGGACAATGGGACCGAACGGCGTGGGCTCCGCGCCGGCCTGCAGGGCCTCTCGCGCACCGGGCTGATCGACATCTCGGCCACGGGCAGCCCGGCCGGCGTGCACGCCGTCACCGTGCACCCGGTCGTCGCCGACGCGAACCGCGTCCGCCTCGCGGCCAGCGCCGACGCCGAGCACGCCGCGGTGCAGGAGACCGCGGTGGCGCTGTTCGAGGCGGCCACGGCCGGGCTCGACCCGGTCCGGCCGGCGGACTGGCCGACCTGGCGACGACTGCGGGCGCACATGAACGCCGCCATCGACCTGCTGGCCGACGACCTGGACCCCGCGGTGCTGGCCCGGCTGCTCACGGTCAGCGCGGTCGGTACCGAGGCGCTGCTCGGCGCCGGGCGGCTGGCCGCGGCCGGGAAACTCGCCCAGGCCAGCGTGGCGGCCGCGGCCTTCCTGCCCGCTGACGATCCGGCCGCGCTGACCGCCCGCGGCTACCTGGCGCGGACCCTGGTCCGCCGCGGCCGCAGCGGCGACGCCGAGACGATCTACCGTGAGTTGCTCGCCGAGCGGATCAGGGTCCAGGGCGAGGACCATCTGGCCACCCTGGCCACCCGGCACGACCTGGCCGCCGCGCTGGGCGTGCAAGGCCGGTTCGGCGAGGCCGAGCAGCTGTACCGCCAGCTTATCGATGACGACTACCGGCTGCGCGGCCCCGACCACAGGGAGACCCTGGCCGCCCGGTACAACCTGGCCCGGATGATCGGCCTGCAGGGCCGCTACGCCGAAGCGGATGAGCTGAGCCGCCACGTCCTGGAGGTGCAGCGCCGGGTGCTCGGCCCGGACCATCCCGACTGCCTGGCCAGCCGCCAGCACCTGGCCAGGCTGGCCGGGAAGGCCGGCCGCTACGCCGAGGCCGAGGCGATGTACCGCAGGGTGCTGGCCGACCGGCGCCGGGTCCTGGGCGATGACCATCCGGACACCCTGGCCACCCGGCACCGGCTGGCCCGGATCATCGGCCAGCGGGGCCGGTACGGCGAGGCCGAGGAGCTGTGCCACCAGGTCCTGGAGGACCGGCGCAGGCTGCTCGGCGAGGACCACCCGGACAACCTGTCCACCCGGCACCGGCTGGCCCGGATGATCGGCCTGCAGGGCCGCTACGCCGACGCCGAGCCGATGTTCCGGCAGGTGCTGGCCGCGCGGCGCCGGGTCCTCGGCGAGGACCACCCGGACACGCTGTCCACCGAGCACCGGCTCGGCTGGCTCATCGGGCGGCAGGGGCGTTACAGCGAGGCGATCGACATCGTCAACCAGGTCCTCGGCGGCCGCAGGAACGTCCTCGGCGACGATCACCCCGACACGCTGGCCGCCCGCGAGACCGTGGCCTGGCTCACCGCGCTGCGCGGCAAGCCCGCCGAGGCCGAGGAACTCGCCCGCGAGGTGCTGGCCGACCGGCGCCGCGTGCTGGGTGATGACCACCCCGACACCCTCACCACCCGCGGCACCCTGGCCTGGACGGCCGAGCTGCAGCGCCGCTACGCCGACGCCGAGCAGCAGTACCGGAGCCTGCTCGCCGACCGGGAGCGCATCCTGGGCGCCGGCCACCCCGACACCCTCATCGTCCGCCAGGACGTAGCCCGGATGCTCGGCCTGCAGCGCCGTTACGCCGAGGCCGAGCAGCTCAGCCGGGAGGTGCTGGCCGACAGGCACCGGCTCCTCGGCGACGACCACCCGGACACCCTCACCTCCCGTGCCACCCTGGCCCGGCTGGCCGCCCGGCAGGGCCGCCGCGCCGAAGCCGAGGGACTCTACCGCCAGGTGATCGCCGACCGCACCCGCGTCCTGGGCTCCGCCCATCCCGATACCGCGGCCGTGCGCGACGAGTTCGCCCAGCTCACCACCGGCTGAACCCGGCCTGTATCAGGCCGCGACCGACGGCACGCTACTGACCTGGGGTAACAACAGTCAGGGCGGTCTGGGCAACGGCACCTGCTGCGCGGGGGCCAACCCGGTGCCGGCCCCGGTCACCAGCCTGCGGGGTGCCGGCACGGTGTCGCTCGGCTACGGGTTCGGCCTCGCTGGCGCCTCGCCCGCGTTCGCCAGCGTGCCCAACCTGGCCGGGGCCACCCAGGCCGCGGCGGGCCAGCAGTTGCAGGCGGTCGGCCTGGTGCTCGGCCCGGTGACCAAGGTCATCGACAACATGTGCAACCACCTCGGCCAGGTAATCAGCCAGAATCCGGCCGCGGGCAGCACCGTTAGCTTCGGCACGGCCGTCTCGGTCACCATCGGGGCGCCTCCGGCGCACCCGTGCCCTTAGGAATGTCCTCGGGGTCTGGTACGAATGGCCGGGTGACACGCGAGGGCCCATTCTGGGACGTGATGGAGGGCCGGGCCGCACCGCCGCCCGCGGCCACCCTGCTCGGGTGGCAGCTGGTGGCGATCGATCCCGAGGCTGGCACGATCGAGGTCGCGTTCACCGCCAGCGAGCAGTTCCTGAACCCTGCCGGGGCGATACAGGGCGGCTTCCTGGCGGCGATGCTCGACGACACCCTGGGCCCGGCCCTGGTCGCCACGCTGGGCCCGGGCCTGTTCGCGCCCACCACCGACCTGCACGTGCAGTTCCTGCGCCCGGCGCGGCCCGGACGGCTCACCGGCCGCGGCCGGATCGTCCGCCGCGGCCGGGAGGTGGCGTTCCTGGCCGGGGAGCTGGTCGATGACTCCGGCCAGGTCGTGGCGGCCGCCGTGGCCACGGCCCAGATCCGCGCCCTGCCGTCAAGAGGTGAGCTGTCAAGAGGTGGGCCGTCGGGAGATGGGCCGTCGCGGGAAGGGCCGCCTGGGTCGGCCGGGGGCTTACCAGCGGCCGCGGTGCACGACCTCGCCGAACGGCCGCCGGTCGGGCTTGCGCACCGGGACCAGTGGCCGGCCGGCGGGGTAGCCCAGCGAGATGAGCAGTGCCCAGCCGCGGTCCTCGGGGAAGCCAAGCAGCTCGCGAGCCAGCCCTAGATCGGCGACGCCCGCGTGGCAGCTGCCGATGCCCAGGTCGGCCGCTGCCAGCAGCATGGCCATCGTCGCCTGGCCCAGGTCGAACTGGGCCCGGCTGAACTCGTTGTCGGCCGCGGGTCCGATCACCACGATCGTCGCCGCCGAGCCGGCCACATGGCCGGCGCCCCGCCAGACCCTGGCCAGCTCGCGGAGCTGCCCCCGGTCGGTGACGACGATGAAGTTCCACGGCTGCCAGTTCTGCGAGGACGGGGCCCGGCGGCCCGCCTCCAGGATCTGGTCCAGGTCCGCCGCCGGGATCGGGCGATCCGCGAAGGACCGGACATTGCGGCGTGAGGTGATCGCGTCCCAGGTCTGCATGCTGGCCTCCTTCACTCTGCATCCTTCACTGGGCGGGCGCGAACGGCGGGCCGGGCGGATCGCCCCACCAGCTTCGCAGGAACCCTCCGGCCTGTTCGCAGGCCCCGGCGAGCGGGCCGCCGGGATGGCCGAGCGCCGCCCGGATGAGCTCGCCGATCCTGGCCTCGACGGCCGCCAGGATCTGGTCCGGGGCCGCGTCGGCCGCGGACCGGTAGCCGATTACCGCACCCGCGTTGCAGACGAAGTCGGGCAGCGCCACGATCCCGCGCTGGTGCAGTACTTCGGCCCCCGCCTCGGTGTACGGGGCATTGGCGGCGGGTGCGATGACCCGGACGCCCGGCGGCAGCGACCGGGCGGTCTGCGCGTCGATCGCCCCCGGCCGGGTCCCGGGGACCAGCACCTCGGCGTCCACCTCGGTGAAAAGCTGGTGCGGCGGCATGACCGGCCGCCCGTAGCCCAGCACGCACGCGTCGCCGTGCGCCTGGCGCAGCGTGAGCAGCCGGTCGACGTCAAGACCCGCGGGATCCGCGACGCACCCGGCCACGGTGGACACCGCGGCCACCCGGCCGCCGCGCCGGGCGACCTCGCGCGCCACCCCGCCGCCGACCTTGCCGAAACCCTCGATGGCCACCGAACGGCCGCTCAGTCCCTTTGATCCCTTTGATCCCTTTGACCCACCGCCCAGGGCCGTCTCGGCGGCCACCGCGACGCCGTACCCGGTCAGCAGGTCCTCGAACGGCACGCCCGCCACCACGGCGCGGATGGCCGCGGGCGCGGCCCGGCGCTCGCGCAACGGCGCGAAGTCCTCCTCGGCCGTGCCCATGTCCGGTCCGGTCAGGAACCGGCCCGCGTCGGTCAGCGGCCGGACCTCCGCGCAGAACCGGGCCATCAGGGCGGCCCTGCCCGCGCGGTCCGCCGGGTCCCCGCGCACGCCCGCCTTGGCGCCGCCGACCCGCTCGCCCAGCGCGGCGAACTTGTAGGTCATCGAGCGCGCCAGCACCGCCACCTCGGCCACGCTGACGTCCGGCGCCAGCCGCGTCCCCCCGGCCGACAACGGCGCGCCGGGCAGGTCGAACACCACGAACCCCGGCACCGAGCCGAGCTCGACGATCTCTGCGCCACTATCGCGTCCCGTCATGCCACGATCATGACAGCTCGGTCCTCAGCCGGCCGGCCACGATGTCCTGAATACCCGGGTCGAGGCTGGAATCGGGGGCGAGCAGTGGTCGTCCCCGGGTGACCGGCCGGGCGAGCACCCTGGCGATCGTGACCTGGTCTTCGTCATAGGTCGCCATCAGCCCATTTTCGCGTAACCCGGAGTGCGAGCGCCCCCGCTGAGCTCGCGCCGGAACCGGGCCCCCGGACATCGCGGGGGCCAGCGGCATTGAGTAATCACCTGCATTCCGTCAGCGTTCAGCTTTAATCTGCTTCAGGCGAGGGTAGTCCGTATGCGGGTTGCGGGTCGGATTTTTGCCGCCGGGGAGGGCGCAGAGGCATGAGCAGTCGCAGGCCTGGCCGAGAAAAAGATCGTCACAGACGGCGCTTCGCGGGAGCCCGCAGGTCGCCGGCACCGGAACGTCGCCATCCAAGCCGCAGCGTCGAGCATTAGCCGACGTGGCGGCGCAGGCGTCGCAGGCCGCGCGGGTCAGACCGGGCTTCCTGCGGCACCGGAAAGCATTCAGATGAGCACGTTCCTCGGCATCTGCCTTTACATTTTCGCCGCGTGCGCGGTGCTCGGGCTGCTGCCCGCCGCCGTCCTCGCGGCGAGGGCACGCCAGCCCGTCATGATCGTCATCTCGCTCCTGGTCGCTGCCTTCGTCGTCTTCGTGCTCGTCGCGTCCGCCGGCGAGCTACCCAGGCACTGAAGGCCGACGTCAGCTGGCCCGCCGGTAGGCGCGCACGGCCAGCGGCAGGAACACGATGAAGATCCCGGCCAGCCAGGCGACGCTCTTCCATAGGTTCGCCTCGACCGGGCCGCCGAGCGCCAGCGCGCGCATGGTGTCGATGACGTAGGTCACCGGCTGGTTGTTGGCGAACGCCTGCAGCCAGCCCGGCATCGTCGAGATCGGCACGAACGCCGAGGACAGGAACGTAATCGGGAACAGCCAGATCAGCCCGAACGCCTGCACCGACTCCTCGTCTCCGATGGCCAGGCCGGTGAAGGCGGCGATGCAGCAGATGGCCACGCCGAACACGATCGCCAGCACCACCATCAAGATGGCCGGAACCAAGCCGTTGGTGAACCTGAAACCGACCGCGTATCCCACGGCGAGGACGATCAGGATGGTCACCGTCATCCGCCCGGTGTCGGCCACCAGCCGCCCGGCCAGCACCGCCGAGCGGGCCATCGGCATCGACCGCAGCCGGTCGATCACGCCCTTCTTCAGCTCGATGGCCAGCGCGATGGCGGTGCCGAACGTGGCGAACGCCGCGGTCTGCGCGATGATCCCCGGCATCAGGAAGTTGACGTAGCCGCCGCGCACGTTCACCGGGATCGCGCCGCCGAAGACGTACCGGAACATCAGCACGAACAACACCGGCTGGATCACGGTGAACACCAGGTACGCGGGCACCCGCATCCAGACCAGCAGGTTGCGGCGGGTGATGGTGAGCGTGTCGCTCACCGCCCAGCGGAACCTGAGGCCCAGGCCCGGCCCGGCAGGTAGGCCGGGTGCGCTGGCCCTCTCGGCCACTGCGGTCATGACGCTGTCCTTTCCATGTCCTTCTCGCGCCGGGCACCCCGCCGTCCGCGGCGCCGTCCTCCCGGCTCCTCTTCCTCGGCCGCGTGCCCGGTCAGGGCCAGGAAAACGTCGTCGAGCGACGGCCTCCGCAGCGCGAGGCCCCGGGTTTCCACCCCCGCGGCGTCCAGGCTGCGCACCACCTCGACCAGCGCGTCCGAGCCGCGGCTGCCGACCCGCAGGCTGACCATGCCGGTCTCGGGGTCGGCGGACGGGTCGCTCTCGGCGATCTTCGCGATGGCCGCCGCCGCGTCGTCGATCCGGACGCGGTCGGGCACGGTGAACTCGACGACGTCGCCGCCGACCCGGCCCTTCAGCTCCTCGGAGGTACCCGCGGCGATGACCAGGCCGTGGTCGATGACCACGATCTCGTTCGCCAGTTCGTCGGCCTCGTCCAGGTACTGGGTGGTCAGCAGCAGCGTGGTCCCGTCGGCGACCAGCGACCTGATGATGTCCCACATTCCCAGCCTCGACCGGGGGTCCAGGCCGGTGGTGGGCTCATCGAGGAACAGCACCTTCGGCCGGCCGACCAGGCTGGCGGCCAGGTCAAGGCGCCGCTGCATGCCGCCGGAGTACGTCTTGGCCGCCCGGTCGGCCGCGTCGCTCAGGCCGAACTGCTCCAGCAGCTCGACGGCGCGGCTGCGCGCACGCGGCCAGCTCAGGTGGTACAGCCGCCCGATGATCTCCAGGTTCTCCCGGCCGGTGAGCTCCTCCTGGATGGCGGCCGACTGGCCGGCCAGCCCGATGGAGCGGCGGACCGCGGCCGCCTCGCGCACGACGTCATGGCCCTCGACCACCGCCCGGCCGCCGTCGGGCAGCAGCAGCGTGGTCAGGATCCGCACCGCGGTGGTCTTCCCGGCGCCGTTGGGGCCGAGCACGCCGAGCACCGTCCCGCGCGGCACCGACAGGTCGATACCGCGCAGCGCGTGCACGTCGCCGAACGATTTGGTCAAGTCCTCGACGAGGATCGCGGGCTGCTCACCGACCCCGTTGACCTGTGTCATTAATCCTCCCGTACCGCCCCGTAAGATCCACTCGCGGCCCCTTACCACGAACCTACCGGCAACGCGACGACCCCGGCGAACCAAATACCCGCGCGGAGCCGATGCTCGCCACATGGTAAGACGAGATAACGACATTAAACTCACCGCGATGCCCGGGAAGGAGCAGCCGATGCCTGACGAGGCCCGCCACGAATCCGCTGACCTTGAGGACTACTCGGTCCAGGAACCTGCCGACTCCCTGACGGGAGAGCCGGGTGAACCAGGGGACGACCCCCTCGACCGGGGCGTCGCGCCGCCCGAGCGCTGGTCGGCCGTGATCAGGTCCGGCTCGGACGGCGGCGAGCAGGAGTCCCTCGACCAGCTGCTCGCCGAGGAGGAGCCCGATACCGCCGCCGACCTGGACGACGAGCTGCCCGAAGATCGCGACGACGACGACGAAGCCGACGAGTACCTCGACGGGCTCCTGCTCGACGACGGCCCGGACCCGCGGGCGGGCCGTCTGGTAGCCGAGGACGAGGGCGCCCATCCCGACGACGAAGAGGACCTCGTCGCCACCGACGTCGGCATCGACGGCGGGGCCGCCAGCGCCGAGGAAGCCGCGATCCACGTGGTCGAGGACGACGACACCGACATCAGGTCCGGCGACTGACGGGCGGATGGGAGAGAATTCGCGCAGGGCCTGAACTGGATCGGTCCGGGAGGGGTCTCATGCTGCCAGTCGCCGAGCTGCACGTTCACATCGAGGGCACGCTGGAACCTGAGCTGCTGGTCAGGCTCGCGGCGCGCAACGGTACCTGGATGCCGACCCTGGACGTGGCCGAGCTACGGGCCAAGTACTACTTCGACAGCCTGCAGTCCTTCCTCAGCCTGTACTACGCCAACCTGCGGGTGCTGAAGATCGAGGCGGACTTCTACGACCTGGCCAGCGCCTATCTCACCCGGGCCGCCGCGGCCGGGGTCCGGCGGGCGGAGATCTTCTTCGACCCGCAGACGCACCTGGCCAACGGCGTGCCGCTGGAGGAGGTGTTCGGCGGGCTGACGGCGGCGCTGGCCGACGGCGCCCGGGACCACGGGATCTCCGCCGACCTGATCCTGTGCTTCCTGCGCGACCTGGGCGCGGACGCCGCCGACGCGGTGCTCCGTGCCTGCCTGCCGTTCCGGGACAAGTTCATCGGTGTCGGGCTCGACTCCGCGGAGGTCGGCCACCGGCCCGCGCTGTTCACCAAGGTCTACGGGCTGGCGGCGGCCGAAGGGCTGCGGCTGGTGGCCCACGCCGGCGAGGAAGGCGGCCCGGATTACGTGCGCGAGGCGCTCGACCACCTGCACGTGGAGCGGGTCGATCACGGGGTCCGGTCGGTGGAGGACCCCGAACTGGTCGCCAGGCTGCGCGCCGAGCAGATCCCGCTGACCGTCTGTCCGCTGTCCAACGTGGCGCTGCGGGTGGTCGGCACGCTCGGCGACCACATGCTGCCTGGCATGCTGGACGCGGGCCTGCTCGTCACCGTGAACAGCGACGACCCCGCCTACTTCGGCGGGTACGTGGACGACAACCTGGCCGCGCTGCGCGGCGCGTTCGGCTACGACGGCGCGCGGCTCGCCGCGCTGGCCCGGAACTCGTTCGACGCCTGCTTCGCGCCCGAGGCGGACAAGCGGAGGTGGAAGGCCGAGGTCGACAGCTGGCTCGCGGCCGGTGCGGCGGGCTAGAGCCCTCGGCAGCCGGCGCGTACCCCGGCGTAATGTCGGTGCCCTGGGCTAGGGTCCGGGCCATGCGACTGCTGCACACCTCGGACTGGCACCTGGGCCGGTCGCTGCACCGCGCGGATCTGCGGGCGGCGCAGTCGGCATTTCTTGATCACCTGGTGGACGTGGCCCGCGCCGAGAAGGTGGACGCGGTCCTGGTCGCGGGGGACGTCTACGACCGCGCGGTGCCGCCGGTGGACGCCGTCGAGCTGTGCGAGGACGCCCTGCTCAGGCTGCACGACACCGGCGCGCGCATCGTGCTGATCAGCGGCAACCACGACTCGGCGCGCAGGCTCGGGTTCGGTAGCGGGCTGCTGGAGAAGGCGGGCGTGCACCTGCGCACCCGGCCGGGCGCGCTGGCCAGGCCGGTCGTCCTCGAGGACGCCCACGGGCCGGTGGCCGTGTACGGGGTGCCGTACCTGGAGCCGGACGCGGTCCGCGGTGAGCTGCCCCCGGGCCAGGACGAGATCCCCCGCGGGCACGCCGGGGTGCTCGGGCACGCGGTCGGCTGCATCCGCGCCGACGCCGAGGCCCGCGGGATCCGGCGCCGTGTGGTCATGGCGCACGGCTGGGTCAGCGGGGGAGCGGCCAGCGAATCCGAGCGCGACATCTCCGTCGGCGGGGTGGGCCAGGTGCCCGCCGAGCTGTTTGCCGGCTTTGGCTACGTCGCCCTCGGCCACCTGCACGGCCAGCAGACCGTCGCCCCGCACATGCGCTACAGCGGCTCACCGCTGCCGTACTCCTTCTCCGAGGCCTCGCACCGCAAGGGCAGCTGGCTGGTCGACCTGGACGACGCCGGGACGGCGCGGGTCGAGCAGGTGCCCGCGCCGGTCTGCCGGCGGCTGAGCGCGCTCCGCGGCCGGCTCGCCGACCTGCTCGGCTCGGCCGCTTACGGCCAGTACGAGGAGGACTTCGTGTCCGTCACGCTCACCGACCCGAGCCGCCCCGAGGGAGCCATGGACGCCCTGCGCGCCCGCTTTCCGCATGTCCTCGTGCTCGCGTTCGAGCCGGAGGGCGTGCTGCCCGACCAGCGCGGCTACCGGGCCAGGACCGCGGGCCGCGACGACCTGGCCGTCGCCTCCGAATTCGTCAGGCACGTCAGCAACGCGTCCCCCACCGCGACCGAGGAACAACTGCTGGCCAGCGCGTTCGCCGCGGTCCGGACCCTTGAAGCGGAAGAGGCGGCGGGCTGATGCGCCCGCACCGGCTGCGCGTGACCGCGTTCGGCGCGTTCGGCGGCACGGTGGAAGTCAGCTTCGAGGACCTAGCCTGCTCGGGGCTGTTCCTGCTGCACGGAGAGACGGGTGCGGGCAAGACCACGCTGCTGGACGCCATCGGGTTCGCCCTGTACGGCCGGGTCCCCGGCGAGCGCGGCAAGGCTAGGCGGCTGCGCTCTGATCACGCCGCCCCCGGCACCCCGACCGAGGTCCAGCTCGAGGCGACGCTCGGTGGCCGGCGGATGCGGATCACCCGCAAACCGGAACAGGAGCGGGCCAAGCTCCGCGGCACCGGCACCACCACCGAGCAGGCCAAGGTGCTGCTCGAGGAGCACGCTGGCGGATCCTGGCGCGCCGTCTCCACCCGGGTGGGCGAGGCCGATGCCGAGATCGCCGACCTGATGGGCATGTCCGCCGATCAGTTCTTCCAGGTCGTGCTGCTGCCGCAGGGGAGTTCGCGCGGTTCCTGCACGCCGACGCGGGGGAAAGGGCCAAGCTGCTGCAGCGGCTGTTCGGCACCGACCGGTTCCACGCGGTCGAGGAGTGGCTCGCCCGCCGCCGCAAGGCCACCGCGGACGAGGTGCGGGAGGCCGAGGCGGGGATCTCCGGGCTGCTCGCCCGCGTCGCCCAGGCCGCCGGCGTCCCGGTCCCGTCCGACGACCCTGAGCCGTCCGGCAACCCCCTGCCGTCCGGCAACCCCCTGCCCTCCGCCGAGGCGCTGCCGGAAGGCGAGGCCGTGCCGTCCGACGGCGCCCTGCCGCCCGCGGACTGGGCCGCGCGGCTGGCCGAGACCGCCGCCACCGGGGCCGCGGCCGCCCATGCTCAGGTCGCCGGGCTCCGCCGGGAGCTCGACCGCGCGCTCGACCTGCTGCGTGACGCCGAACGGCTGGCCGACCGGCAGCGGCGCCGGCAGGACGCCCTGGACACCCGCGACCGGCTGGCCGCGGCCGAGGCCGGTCTGAAGGAGAAGCGGGCCGAACTGGCCGCCGCCGCCCGCGCGGCCGAGGTAGCCCCCGCGCTGACCGAGGCCGAGCGGACTAGCCGGGCTCTCGCCCGGGCCCGGGAACGCGAGGAGCGGGCCCGGCAGCATGCCGCCGCGGCACCCGCTACAGCCCCGGAACCAGCCGCAGCCGCGGCACCCGGCGCCAGTGCGGCCGAGCTGAGAGCGGCCGGCCAGGAGCACGTCACCCGGCTCGGCCGGCTGGAGGCGCTGCGGTCGGTGTCCCGGCAGGCGGACGACGAGGACCAGGCCGCCGAGGCCGCCCGGGACGGCGCGGCAGCGCTGGCCGCCCAGGCCGCCGCCGCCGACGCCGAGCTCGCGGACTCCCAGCGGCAGCGTCCCGGGCTGAGCCGCGAACGCGATCAGGCGGCCGAGGCCGTGCGGGAGCTGCCCGCCGTCCGGGGCGAGGCCGACCGTTACCGCCGCGCCGCCGACGACGCGAGCGCCCTGGTCAAAGCCCTGGCCGACAAGAACCGCCAGGAGCGAGCCTGGAGCAGCGCGAAGCTCGAGGCGGCCCAGCTGATTATGAGGGCGGCACGGCTGCGCGAGGCGCGGATCGACGGCATGCGCGCCGAGCTCGCCGCCACCCTGGTCGATGGCGCCCCGTGCCCGGTCTGCGGCTCGCCCGACCATCCTGAGCTGTGCGAGCTCCAGGGCGAGCGGGTGACCCGGGAGCAAGAGGAGGCCGCGGACGCCGAGGCGGCGACCGCAACCGAGCTGGCCGAATCGACAGGGACGAGGCTCGGGGCCGCCGACGAGCGCGTCAATGTCCTGTCCGCCCGGCTGCGCGAGGCTGGGTTCGCCGACGCCGCCGACCTGCCCCAGCCCGAAGTGAGGCAGCTCGAGACCACCGCGCGTGACCTGGCGGCCCGTGCCGAAAAGCTGGCCGCCGCGGCGGCCTGCCTCGCCGGCTTGCAGGCCGCGCTCGAGGCGCTCGACAGATCCATCGCGGACACCGAGAAGCGGCTCATCGAGCTGACCGAGCAGCGCGAGGCGGCCGTGCGCCAGGCCGCCGAGGCTGATCTGCGCGCCGGCCGGCACCGCGAGTCGCTGCTGGCCCAGCTCGGCGGCCAGCCCGACCTGGACGCCGCGCTGAGCGCGGCCCGCCACGCTGCCGACGTGCTCATCGCCGCCGCCGACGCGGCCGACGCCACCGTGCGCGCGCAGGACGACGCCCGGCGCGCCGGGGACCTGGCCGCCCGGGCCGCGGCCGGGGCCGGCTTCGCCGACCTGGAGGCGGCCCGCCGCGCCCAGCGGGACGCTCCCTGGCGGGCAGCGGCCGACCAGGCCATCCGCGAGCACGAGGCCTCGTCGCGGGCCGTCGCCGAGCTGCTGGCCGACCCCGGCCTGGACGTGGCGCTCGACCCGCCCGCCGACCTGGCCGGCGCCCAGCAGGCGGTCGGCGAGGCGCGCCAGGCCCACGACGGCGCGGTGGCCGCCTCCGACCGCGCCAAGCACCGGGCCGAACAGCTCGCCGACCTCGCCCCGCGGCTCGCCGCCCGGCTGGACGAGCTGAAGCCGCTGGCCGACCGGGCCGCCGAGGCCAAGCGGCTCGCCGACCTGACGGCCGGCCTGGGCGCGAACACGCTGCGCATGACCCTGTCCTCGTTCGTCCTCGCCGCCCGCCTGGAGGAGGTGGCGGCCGCGGCCAGCGAGCGGCTGCTCAAGGTGACCTCGGGCCGCTACTCGCTGGTCCATACCGACGCCCGCCGCGGCGCGGGCCGGTCCGGCCTGGGCCTGCTCGCCTGCGACGGCTGGACCGGAGTGGACCGCGACACCAGCACGCTGTCCGGCGGCGAGACGTTCCTGGCCAGCCTGGCCCTCGCGCTCGGCCTGGCCGACGTCGTCACCGCCGAGGCGGGCGGCACCAGGATCGAGGCGCTGTTCGTCGACGAGGGCTTCGGCAGCCTGGACGAGGACACGCTGGAAGAGGTGATGACCGTGCTCGACGGCCTGCGCGAGGGCGGCCGCATGGTCGGCATCGTCAGC
>WNGJ01002118.1_pt1 | contig 19945 bp, 12 predicted proteins | sample 5400611 | NCBI WGS metagenome assembly WNGJ01 (sample SAMN13153375, study PRJNA577476) | soil metagenome | isolation source: 40 cm soil or saprolite under Garry oak tree replicate 1 | place: USA:California | collected 2016-06-15
TGAGCACTTAGAGGTCGTATTGCAGAAAAAGCCCATCGTAGGCACACAGACCCCTGATGATTTGCTTAACGATCCAGAACGCGTATATCATGGCTACATGGAACACGCTCGCTCGTTTGTCATTCTCGGACGTCTAAGCACTTCCAGTGACGAAGATCAGCCCACGGTGGCGGACTACGAAAAACGCTTGATCAAACTGGTCAAGGAGCAGGGTGCTGCAAAGGGATATATCACAGCTGAATATGGATATGGTAAAACAAGTACAGCTATTTTTATGTGGCAGCGTTGCGAGCAGGCCAACATTCTCTGCGTTCCCCCATTCCAGATTCAACATCTCGACCACCTTATCAGCGCCACCTATGGCTGGGTACGCTTCAAGTTAGCGGGGAGTTATCCTCAACTGGTTTCTGAGGCCGATGCTATCTACCAGCGCAATGTAAAGCGCAGCATCGACGCAGAAGCGAGCGATGAAAGCACACGACGGTTATTGTATCGACTGCGCGACGAGGGACGCTACAATTTGGGGTTGCGCGCATTAGATTATCTCAATTTCTTTGAAGAGATGACAGCGCTTGCCCAAAAAGCCCACTATGACGGCCTGGTGGTCATTGCTGATGAACTCCAGCAGTATCTCGAAACCAATAAATCGCGTGATGCACTGCCCGCGCTCTTCAATATAATCCAGGCTCTCATCACGCGTAAGGGCAAGCTCCCGTTTGGACTGATCCTTAGTGTAGCCAGGCAGGATCTGGGTGTCATGAATGATCTTCGTAGTGATCTAGTACAGAGGCTCAAAGAAGATAAATTGGCGCTTGATCTCGGCATTATCTACAATCAGACCTTTGCACGTGACCTCTGGGATCAGCTTGCGCGAGAATTGCGCTTTGAAGCGATCAAGGACGAGATCGTTCTACCCGAAACACTGGAGGCGTTAGGACAGATCTCTGCACGAGCCGATCTCGCGAACGGGCCGCGCACGGTCGTAGATGTTTTCAGACTAATGAGTAGCCGTTACAAAGAGCAGAGAGGACGCAGCGAACCATTCAGCCCTATCGACCTGGTGGATGGGTTTCTGAGAGGAGATATCAGCTACGATAACACAGGACTGCTTCAACGCGTGGTGAACGAGCATCTTGCTCAGCACTTCGTGCAAAAAAATCCAGACTACCAGCGGGCCATTAAATTGATGGCAGCCTTTCCGATAGGTGGCCTATCTCAGCATCTTTTCGACAAATATCAAGTCCGACACGCAATTGAAGATCTGACCGAAGAGGCGCGCGGAGACATTGTCACGTTTGCTGGCGGTGGCTACGATGCACAGGGGCAACTACGCGAGACACGTGCACTCCTGGTGGGCCTGGAAGATCGCAGAATCAACACAGATTGGCTTACGACTACTATGCGAGAGTTCACCCGTGGTTACCATGAACAAGCAGCTCATGTACGCGAACTGGCGGTAAATGGCTTCCAGCAGCTCCTGAAAAGTGACATCTTCAAGGACGGCAATTGGAAACTGATACTTAGTTTGGAGAAGCTACTCACACAGAATCGGGCCTATATTTTTGAGGGCGCATTCACAACGACCCGCAAACATTATCCTGAGCGGCATCTCCATGCCCGTATACTCCTTGAGGATGAGCATGTGAGCGATACCGCTATCGATGGAGATGTCGCACTCAATTTTCGGCTGATGTTCCACAGTGACCAACCTGAGCACCTACGTCTCACGCTGAACGGACTGATCACGAGCGAAGAGGATAAAACAACAACTTTTTTTCTTAACATGAGTCATCACAGTGGTATGTCATACTATGGAGATCTCAATACGACACTTGGTCAGGTTGTTGCACCCTCAACGATTAATCCGATATTGCTCTTGAGTCTCTATGCCTATCTGGATCGAAAACGCGAAGTCGGTGCTATGCCTAAAGATGCAGATGAAATGATCCGCAGCAATTTCCAACCGCTTTTGCTCGACCACGCTTTACAAGAACTCTTTAATGCTGATATCGGGAAGAGCGCCAATAATGCCAAAGGTGCTCGCATCGTGGAAGAAGTGGTGAAGCGACAGCTAGAGACGGATTATCCAGAGTACAAAACATTGATGACAAGTTCTCAGTGGAAACATGCTCTACGGGATTACCGAGATGCTTTGGGAAAGCTCTCCACATCGGCGGAACGTCAAGGCAAGCAGCTCTATGACAAAAATAAACAAGACCTAGCAAAACTATTCGGGCGCACAACTCCCGCAATAGACACGTTCGTCAGCAATAATTCACTCCTCATCAAAAACGAGGGAAGTGGTTGGAGGTTTACGCTTCATCCACTCGAGATACGTATTCTCAATCAGATCAAGGGCAGTATCCTGAGCGAACCCTCTCGTGCAGGAAAACCTCGACCATATATTACCTATGAAGTCGCGCTTGCACGAGCAAAAGAGGCTGGATATCGAGAGGAAGAAGTGCAAGAGGTCATAGAAATGCTAGAGATACGGGGCTTGATCACGTTGGATACCAAACGCACAAAGCTCATCGAGGAAGTTGCGCGTGTGCCACAAGTTGAGGAGTTGCGGACAGCCCTTAAAGAATATGAGGAAAAGCTCTCCTCCCTTATAGTAGCTCTACCAGAAAATCTACAATTGAGCGAGTGGACAACAGAAAGCGCTTCTATTGAACGCATCATTGAGAGTTGTGTGCGTACGCCAGATGAGCAGAAACAGAGCAACCTGGAATTCACGATTAAGAAGCGTCAGCAGGGGCTGAACATGCTCATGCAGACAGAAATAGCCCGGCTGGCTGATACTCTTCGGCCTCGTGTACAACGAAGCATCGCGAAATCAATCAAGACCGAAACGCTCGACAAACCTTTGAGTGACGGTTTGTTCGCAGACCAGTTGAATACTCAGCGACTTAATCTTCTGAAAGACTATCAAGAGATCGCCGATCGCCTTGAGAAACTGGAGAAACAGATACGCACGTTATACGATTCTCTCCCCCATGTTTCTTTGTCAGCTATCGAGGTAGCCCGCTCAATAGAGCAATACAAACGCATACAAAAAGATTTGCAGCAGCCACAAGAACGCATGGCACAGGTCGGGGAAAACATACAATATTATCATCAGGCACGACAACTGTTGATGCAAGCCCAAAGCCTCCAGCAACGATTAGAGAACGCCCCAGCTGATATTGCCATGCCATTCGTTAATGCTTTACAAGCATGGTCCTTGCAGGTGACCAGCGAACTTAGTAGCGTAAAACTCGGCGGTCTCAAACGGGAACCTCAGTGGCGTGAACAGTTCGAAAGCATCGAGCGAGAGTTTACCCAGCAGCTTAAAGAAGAAGAGGTGCGCTTCATAAGCATACAAGAAAACTATCAAGCTTTTCTTCACCATGCGTTTCCCTATGTGAGAATCTGGCCTGACATTGTCTTCAATGCAACCCAGCCCCAAGATAGTTATAAGCGTTTATGGGAGGGAGTACACACCTTCTTACAGGAGGCCGTCAAAGAGGCACATACGCAGGTCCAATCCGTGCATGATCGGGTAATGCGTTTGCTGAGTGGCCTAGACAACCTTCCTCAATCGGAGCGTTCCGCTACGCACACCCGGCTTACTGGCTTACTGGCAGAAATTGGGAAATACATTGAAACAACTAAGAAGTGGGTGGAGTCAGTTTCGAGTCCAGACTTCATCGAGCCCGTTGTTAAACGAGGGACAACAGAAGCTGCCGAGACGGTATTGCACAATGTCGTGGCGAACATCACTAAGCTCACCGAGCATATACCAGAAGTGCATACGCTTATTATTGCTGATGAACAGCGCGTACTGGCCGCTAAACTATCAACCGAAGAAATAGCAATGATGGCCTTGCTACGTGAAGTAGCACGGGAAGGCGACGGGATTGATGGGGTCGAATTAGGGCTATTATTTCAACGTCTCAGAGGTTCGCAAACTGCCAATTGGCAATCCCTTGCAAGCCTGTACTCTAAACAGAGATTAAGTGTAAAAGTAGCTCCCACCGAGTACGAGTAAGAATTGCCTGGGATGATATGTAAGTAAAACGAAGGATAGTGTTGATGAGCGTTCAACGTAGTCAAGAGAATGCATATACGCTACAACCGGAGCGAATCTCTTATGTAAAGCATTCTACGAATGCAACCATTGCACAAGAGGAAAGCATATGGCCTACACTTTCGGTGGAGATGGCACAGGAATGCCATCTCTCATCGGTGAAAGAGTTAGCAGAACGGCATAAGCGTGAGCTCGGATTCGTCAATAGGGAAATATTACGCAAAGCCATTGAGGCCCGATCAATCCTTGTTGTCCCGGTAGGAGAAGAGGAACCTGCACTTCTGGCTGGTATGGTACATTTCTACATACGGCGTGATAACGTTGTGGCGCTGTACAGTATTGCCGTTGTAGAGGCATATCGAAGGAGAGGGATCGGACGTTTGTTATTCAATGAGCTGGTAAATATCACCCGCACATCGGGAAAGACCCAAATCCGCTTAAAGTGTCCTGCTGATCTCCCTGCTAATCTCTTTTATCAACGTTTGGGACTTGAGTTGCTGACGGTGGAGCCAGGAAAGCGTCGTCCACTAAATGTGTGGGTGTACGCGGTAGAGAGTTAGTCATCGCCAAAGACCTCAGGAGAGAGAAGAATGATAGAAACAATTCCTGGTGGCATCCAGCATCCACTTGTAGCGTTGCTACGCGATATATTAAAGCGTCTAGCCTCCTTCCTCTCTGACGTAGAACCGCGTCACGATTTGCTGGCATCCTCCCTACGTCGTGAGATGCAGATGATGTTGCACACAATGCCCTCGGAATCCCCTTTTCGGCCTTTCATGCTCTCAAGCTGTCAGATGATACTGCAGCTAGGCCCAAAAACGCTGGCAGGATTTCTTGGCAAGCAGGGACTCCCGCCCGCCCGCTTTTTGAGCGAACCACCACCATCTTTTGATTGTGCTCTTGTTCCTGTTGGCGATGATGTAGGAGGTAGCGGTTTCATCTGGTACTTTGCCGATAGCCTCACACCGAGTAATATCTATTATCTCCTGGCCCATGCATACGGGCATTTGGCTCTGGGCCATCTACGTAAGGGGGATCGCTACAGCCACTACGATGTGCTATCCGCCCTAAGGTCACCCTCGGGGCCGGCACGCCGATGGGATCAAGCAGTACAGCAGCTGCAACCCCTCTGGTTCCAACCACTTGCAACCATTAATATGCCACTGGTTGAGGACGTTCATGAGTGGAAGCTAGCGGGAGTGGTACAAGCTTTTGAGCGTTTGTGCAACAATCAGGTCGACGACGTGGCGCTACTTACCCAAGCGTTTGTCTCACACTACGATACTCATCTCCTTCACGTTGATTTTGACCTGGAGCGTGATGCACAACTCTTTCCTCATCAGAAGCGAGGGGCGGCAGAGTTGGCCGTACGCCTTCAGAAATTAGGAGTTGCGCTGCTTGCTGACTCTGTGGGACTGGGCAAGACACGAACGACCGCCACACTCATCAAAATCTTGCGCCAGCACGAACTCCTCAAACAAGCCGCTGTACTGACACCTAGCAAACTAGCGCGTAATTGGCGCGAGGAACTCGCCAAATTGCATCTCACGGTTGGAACTCCAGGGGATAAGAATGCTGATGTGGTGATTGTAAACAAGGACAAGTTTAAGCGTCTGGATCGCGCTGAGGCAAGAGAGCAGGTTCGCGGATGTGATCTTCTAGTGATAGAAGAGGCACACCAGGACATGCGCAATAGCAAGAACAAGTTTTATCGCAATATCCGCGAGGTGGCCATCGACAAGTACGGGCTTCTGGTCACGGCGACGCCCTGGAATAATCGGCGTGGCGACATTTTCACAATGCTTTCCCCTTTCGCGGCAAATACCCGTGGGAAAGAACGGCCTGCGCATATCTTTAGCTGTTTCTCTCAAGCATTTCAGGCTGGTCTACAGACGTTTGAACAAGATACGCAAATTTTTCGTCAGGTGTATAACTTCACCACACTGCAGCGAACCCGTCGCCAACTGCGGGAGAGTGGTGATACAACGGTCTTCTACGCCCAACGGCGTCCACATCTCGTCGAGGTCGCCTATACTCCAGAGCAGCGTAAAGCTTTTTCCACGCTACTCGATAAAATCGAAGAGTTGCGCCTCCCCCACTTTAACCCGCTTCGTTACTTGCCCCCAGCGGATAGCGGCGCTAATCATCTCTCTGGGATCCACCGCTTTACCCTGCTTAAGCGGGCCGAAAGCGGTATGCAAGCATTCTCGCGCTCCCTTGCGGCGCTCGCCGAGAAAGCCATATCCCTGCGAAAGGAATTGGAAAGCGTTGAAAACAATGAAGTCGCGGTCGCACAGTGGTTAAAGCAAAGGTACAATGTCGAGGAGCAGGATACTGAGGAGGAGTTCGACTGGGAAACTACTACTGGCCTCCTTCCGCACACTAGAGCAAGAATGAAAAAGATTCGCCAGATCATAGATGTTGCTAAGCAAACGGGACAATTACGTCTTTTTCGTCAGACATTACTCGACGACTGCTATCACGATGAGCAGATAATATGTGCTATCCAACAAGATTTTCACTCACTGCTTACACGGGACCCCAAGCTCGACAATATACTAAAGCAGGTAATGACATCTATCGGTAATGGTCACAAGGTATTGTGTATATCACAGTTTGCTGATACAGCCTACGCCGTCTATCAGCATCTCTTTCACCAGCCTCTGCTTCGCCAGAGAGGAGTAGGGTTGGTTATGGGAAGTAGCAAGGAAACCCACAATGCCACTCAGATCAATGGTTATGCGGCAAGTCGAGAGCAGGTACTCCGCCGTTTTGCGCCCAATAGCTGGGCCGCAGCAGAGAAAAAGAAGCAGAGCAAGATAGAAGAAGACGAAATGTTGCCCATATCTATCGACATCGTCGTAGGTACTGATACGCTATCGGTTGGACAGAACCTACAAGATGCGCGTGTTCTTATCAACCTCGACCTCTGTTGGAATCCTATGCTTCACGAGCAACGTATTGGACGCATTGATCGGCCACGCCATCATAGTGATGCCGCTCCGCTGGACATCTTCTACTTTCTCAATCTCGATTTAATTGAATCGGAGCTGAGATTGCGTCAGACTATTGAGAAACGCCTCACTGCAACGTATGAAGACACAGCATTTGATGACGAGATCTTGCCCGGGTATTTTGAAATGATCGAGCAGTTTCACAGATTACGGCAAGCACAAGCGCCAGAAAAAACATTTGTAGCCGAGGCCGATACCATTCTGGAGGCTATAGCCGAGAGGAGCGCTCGGCCTCCTGACATGTGGCCGCTAGATAATGAGCAAGAACTGGCAGCGCTGTTGCGTCTGCAAGAATATGTAGGTCTTCATACATACAAAGAGTTTTCACCAGAACATCAACTGGTCAATATTGGCCGCATTCCGCTCACCAACCAGCATGGTTTGCTGCAGTCGGACCTGCCTGATGCGGTCATCATTGCAGAGGTTATGTTTCAGCCGGTCGACTTCACCCAACACCCAGTTGGACAACCCATCTACCGACGTTTCTTTCTTGCTTTACACACATCTGAAGCAGACAGTGGCGAGGACATATCTATTACAGTGAATAGCGAGGCTCTCGCTCCAGTTGCAGATGGCCTCTTATCTGAGCCTGCCACAATTCCCATCTCAAAGAGGCATGTTGCGCATCTTACCTCGCTCCTACTCAAATTAGAGGATGAGGTGCAACAAGAACAGCACGTATTAGAGGCGACCCAGAAACGTGCTAGACGCTATCATCATATTATTCAGGCTTACAGTAAGGATAAGCATCCAACTTTTGAGCAAGATGAGTCCATTTTTGCAGTGAACGCCCGTCTCGCGAATATAAGGTTCCTGGTATAGTTTTCCCGTTACGAAGCGCTTCAGGTCAAGGAGAGAAGGATGAAGGAAGAACCTCTGCCCTTAGTTTCTCATGAAAACGCAGTTTATCAACCTCTAATCGATGAGTTGGACCTATGGCAAGGACTTTTTGAAATAGCCCTCGACGAAGCGGCCAAATACCTTGACCAAGAACAGTTCCCGGCCAGAGAATTACAAGCATCTTTAGCTGATATGTGCGGTCTACTGCATGATGTACTGCTGAATAGCCGTCCTCGTTACGTGCCAGAATAGAGGTCTGCCATGACAACTCCTGACCCTCTTTCGTCCGAGCAACGTATACTGGCGGCGCTCGACGCCGCACTGGCATGCAGTCCCGGTGGCACTGCAACCTTAGAAGCGCTCCTTCCGCAAGTTAGTCAGGCGGCGCGTCGTCCTGTCACCCCCAAACAACTTTCAATCTTACTCAACAAGCATCCAATGCGCTATCGCCAAAGCGATGCTGGGCGTTGGTCATTAGTCAAGCAGGTGTATGCGCTCTCAAATGAGCGAGTGGGAGACGATCCGTTGCCCTCTGCTTCCATTGCTACCCTATTCAACTCAATTACAACACCGGGCCGCTACGTCATCTTTGACCTGGAGACGACGGGTGATTGGAATGGGCCAGGTCAACCAAGTGATATTGAGCTACTACAGGTGGCTGGGCAGCGTTACGAAAGCTATCTTCCAGTGGGTGAACCTTTCATTTCATTCGTGAAGCCAAGCGGCCCCATCCCCGCACGTATCACCCATTTGACCAGGATCAGCGCCGAACAAGTGATACGCGCTCCCGAAGTACAGGATGTACTGAGAGCGTTCTTCTCGTACGTTGGTGACAGACCGTTAATTGCGCACAACGGAGCAATGTTTGACGGCCCTGTTCTACAATGCATTGCTACCCGCATAGGCTACACCCTACCTCCAGACATACTCGTACTCGATACGCTACCGCTAGCAAGAACACTTTTGCCGCTGGGTCTGCCAAGTCCCGTCGACGGTACCTCATTAGAAAACCATCGCCTTGCCACGCTTGCTAAATTCTACGGTTGTGAAGAAGAGGGCGCACATCGAGCCGATATAGATGTTTTGATGCTGGGAGGAGTACTGAGAGGTCTACTAGGCGAGTTATGCCCCACTATCAATCCATCTGCGCAATTACAACACCATCACCCTGCGGCTCCTTTTCTACTTTCGCTGCTTCAGAAAGCCGCCGATCCCTGGATCGCAGTCCTAGGACCTCACGCGTTGGTGTATGGAGAACAGGCAACTGATGCGGCGAAGCTGTTCTCGTTATTTGGTGCAAGTGCTACTCCCCTGTTACCATCGACGCGGAGAGGCGAAGGTGTTGGTCCGCTTCCCCATGTTGTGGAAGATATGCTTAAAGCGTACGAGGTCCACGGCCGAGAGCGTAGAGTAGCGCAAGCTCGCCTCGCACACCTAGCGGGACAAGCAATGGTAGAGAATCGCATTGCAGTGACCGAGGCAGGTACAGGTACAGGCAAGGGGTTGGGCTACCTTGCTCCCGCATATCTACAAGCAAAAGCGACAGGGCAACCAGTCGTTATCAGTACATTTACACATGTGCTGCAAGACCAGTTATATACCAGTGACTTGCAGTTTTTGCGTGAGGTGGTAGGTGGGCAACTGACGGCAGCATTGCTGAAAGGGCGGCGTAACTATTTGAGCAGCCGCTGTCTCGCCGAAGAGCTGCAGGACGCTTTCGATGAAACCCATCTTGACGCAGCACGCGCATGGGGATTAATGGCACTTATCTCGTTCGCGCTCACCTCATCCGATGGCGACCTCTCGGCTGTACACAGCACATTTGCAGGCTTCGAGCAGCTTCTGGCAGCGCATCAACATACCTATATGCGCCTGGCTGGTAACGTGCATCCACCCACAGAAGAAACGCGAAGTGCTGATGTCTGGAATCTGCTCGAGCGGATGCGAGTGACATCGGAAGTCCCTCAAGCCCCCTGGCCCGTTGGTCTTCCTCGCCCACACCAACGCCCTGACTTTGCCCAACGTGCCAGAGAGAACGCCCAACGCGCCGATATCGTAGTCGTGAATCACTCCTTACTCCTACTGAGGGCTCTCAGAGAGCATGAAGTAGCAGCCCCTGAGTCCGAGATAGATGCTACCCCCACAAATGGAACCAATCTTTTCTCGCCATATCTCATTTGTGATGAGGCGCATACTCTGGAAGACGCGGCCACTTCTGTGCTAACTCGCACCATAGCGCTCAAAAAGATGCGCCGGGTATTGAGCGCAATCATCGGGGCACGTGGGATGCAGGGAGGAACCCCTGGAGGGATCGTCAGGGCCTGTAGAGGATTGGGCCTGGCTCATGACGATCCAACGCTTGAGCAAGTGTATATTCTAAGTATCCAACTTGTGGCTCAGCTTGAGGTGTTAGGACAGCAACTCCGACGATTCATCCGACGCAACGTCGTCGTCAAGCGCGAAGACCAACAACGTTACGGCATCAGTATCCAATTGACGCGGCAGTCTCTTGTATCAGCTGGCGGACCAATCTTGCGTCAAGCGGGTCAACAATTCGTTTCACTCTTGCAGGACTTGAGAGCTATTGTCGATGACCTCGCAGCCCCTATCGCGCGGCAAGCTCATCTCTCATCAGGTACATCTCTCTCTCGGCAGGCAGCAAGGGCAGAACGGATGAGGCTTGCTGTTGCGGAAGAACTGCGCGAACTAGCACAGGATGCCTACTGGTTCTGGAATTTTTTTGAGGACAACACCACCGTGCGTGTTATCAAATTTGAGCCAGGAGAGACTGATACAGCCCTGTGGACACTGAACGGAATGCCCATTGCCGTTGGTGCTTTACTGGCCTCGCGTTTGTGGTCAAAGCTACAGTCAGCAGTGCTCACCTCTGCCACACTCACCAGCAATGGAGATGGCTTCCGCTTTTTCCTGGAAAGAACAGGTCTTTCACGACTACCTGCCGAGAAGCTCATTACCGAAACGCTCCCGCATGTTTTTGACTATCATTCCCACACGCTCTTTTTGATGCCCAACCATCTTCCGGCTCCCCGTGATACAGCGCTGCGCAAAGCGTATCCAGACGCGGTGGCTGCTGAATTGCGTCGCTTTATCCCTTTTGTGGGAGGCCGCTCGCTTGGATTATTCACCGCACGCTCACGAATGGAGCAGGTCCACGAGCAAATAGTCGGTGCGTTGGATAACCTAAACTTGCCTATCCTGACGCAGGATGAAGCCGATGCAATTGAACGCTTTAAGGAGGAACAGAAAGTATCACTCCTGGGAGTACGCTCCCTGTGGGAAGGTGTCAATGTTCCTGGTGCTTCCCTGAGCTACGTTCTCATCGAAAAATTCCCTTTTCCCTCCCTTGGAGACCCGCTTGAGGCAGCGAGAATGGCCGCAATTGAACGGGCAGGAGGGGATGGCTTCTACGAATATATGTTACCACGAGCTGTTTTTCTCTTTAAGCAGGGATTCGGGCGTCTTAACCGTACCAGGGATGATCATGGCGTTGTCGTCATGCTTGACAAACGTTTGCGCAGCGCGATGTATCGAGGTGAAGTTCTCACATCTCTACCCAATCCTACTATTGGATACGAGTCTGATCAAGATATGTACAGGCGGATCGCAGAATGGATGGGTTTTGAGTTTGATCCATCCAATCTCCCTCCCACACCACACGATACCCTGTATGAGTTGCTTATGGCGAATCGGCTCCCATCAAACATCGTAGATGAAGCCGCGTGGACAGAGATTGCACTACCAAGAATTGAGCGGGTTCTGCAAGGGCTATGGGGCGAGAGGAAATTGCATTCATTTCAGCTAGAGGCTCTCCATGCAGTACTTACAGGGCATGATGTCTTGACCCTGGCTCCCACGGGCTCCGGCAAGAGTTTGACCTATCAACTCCCCGCACTGCTAAGAGACGGCTGCACACTTGTCATATCTCCTTTAATAGCACTCATACGCGATCAAGTGATAACGTTGCGCGAACAGCACGGGCTTTCAATGGTCAATTGCCTGGTGAGCGGCATGAGTTCAGCCGAGCAAGAAGAGGTTCTCAACGACGCGCTGGCAAGCAAAGTAAAGATACTTTATCTCTCTCCCGAACGCCTACGTGATCCACGCTTTCGCGTGGCACTTGCTAAACTACCTGTGGTGCAATTAGTGGTAGATGAAGCTCACTGCATTTCAACCTGGGGACATGATTTTCGTCCAGATTTCCTTGAAATTCCCGCGCTGCTCGGAACCACCGGTATCCGTAGAGTTCCTGTTCATGCACTTACTGCGACCGCAACCCCACAGGTACAACAAGAGATTGTACATGCTCTTAACTTCCCTATACCCGATGAGGTTGCTCCCTATCGTCCTGCACCACTGATACATGTGAGTAGCCACATGCGTCAGAATCTAATCTATCGTCTGTACCACTACAGCAATGCGGCGGAGGGTGAAGAACGCGCCGTTGAGATTGTGCGTCAACTAGTCAGCAATCAGGAACACGGCGGGGCGGGTATAATATATGTGGCAACACGCGCTAAAGCGGAGCGTTTGGCGGAACGATTACGCATCAGCAACATCACGGCTCACGCCTATCATGGAGGACTCCAACCGGCCGAACGTCATACCATTCAAGAGCTCTTCATGGATGGAGCCATCGATGTCATTTGCTGCACAAATGCTTTTGGTATGGGTGTAGACAAACAGAACATTCGTTTTGTGCTTCACTACGATCATCCTTCTTCGGTAGAAGCGTATGCACAAGAGACAGGTCGTGCCGGGCGTGATGGTCGGCGAGCGTATGCTATCCTACTATATAATTCGACCACACAACAGACGCACCGCTTCATTGCGCGGAAGGGGCTGCAAAAGCTGGAGGATGTGGACGCGCTACTGATGGTTCTCTCCGATTTGCAGGCTGTCTCAACCCTCTCACAAGGGCAGATCCTCACCTCTTTTGAATACGTCTCAAAAGCATTGAAGACAGAGGAGGCAAAGATCCGTGTCCTCCTACATGGAGCCGAGCAGGTCGGTCTACTACAACGCGGTCCTGATGTGGTGATGGAAGCGGGTGTATTGATAAGTGGTGACCCTTCAGCACTGGCTGAAGGATTCCATGATTCCCATAAGCAAGGCGCTGCAATTACGTTACTGCAGCATCTGATTGCCAAAGCGACACTCACACGCCTCTATCAGAAGATGGATACCGACACACACCAACAGTCATCCGAGATAAGTACGCGTTTGCAATACGATGCTCAATCATGGGTGGACGCTGGAGGAGACGCTCTGGAAGGCATAGAGCTTCTTCACGAATTAAGTGAACTGGAACCGGAAAGAGTGATTTTCCGACCCTATACGCGGGGAATACTCATACATATGAAATCTCTAACACCAGCAGAGCATGAAGCAGCCCTCACCAAACTATCGCACTATTTCTCGGCGCGTTACACCCAGTTTGAGGAACGTATGCAAGCGATGTTGCGCTATATCCATCTGCCTGGCGGTCAGTGTCGACGTGCATTTCTAGAAAACTACCTGTCGGGTCGCGAGGACGCCGTTCCATGTGGGGGGTGTGATCACTGTGCCCCAAGTTATACCCTACCCTGGAATGATCGTTTGGTAGAAGCAAACATACAGCATCACCCATCCAATCAACAAGAACGACGTTATGAGATCATAATGACGATCCTTGAAGCCCTACGCGACCACAATGGATACTTTGGTATCAATACGATGACGAAGATGTTATTGGGTCAGCCATACGGTCAAACGCTTGAAGGTACTCAATATCGTTTACCACCTACCGCCAGTAGTTCTGACCACTTTGGCTCACTCAAGCACCATGGCATTAAAGATGCTCTCCTACGCGAAGAAATCACTGGCCTGGTCGCGCACAACTATGCGGCGTTCGAGACACGTTTGAGGAAAGGTAAGGGTAAAAATGAGGCTGATAGTACTGATGCTTATCAAGTGTTAGTGTTGACACCGCTAGGACGAGACGCTCTCGCTGGCGAGCAGGATTTGACACTCATTAAGATCTAGGAGAACATGTATGCCTCCATCCGAAGTATCCACAAGTAAAACAAAAAGCACAGTATTTTTGGCAGAACCATCCGGCATACCTGAGCTCGATGAATGGATTGCAGATTACATAGGACGGGGTGAACGATTCACTTTTGACGAAACACAAGTACTGATGAGCTTATGGCAAGAGGGTGAAGATGTGAGGTTACGAGAAGATAAACGGTTCCGGCAAGTTCCGTTTTCCTTGCAAGGGAGGGAGTCGCAGTGGTACCTTGCAATGCATATTCTCGCCAATCAACATCTCTACGAACAGTTGTTGGATGAGCTGTGGGATGGACGCGATCTATACCGGTGTTTGGAAGATTGCGATAAAGGCAAGGAGAATGTTTACCACGTATTTTGTCCAACCGATACCCATTTTCATCTTTTCAAAGATGAGCCAGGTATTTACTGCATCAGCTTACGTGAGGAAACTGCGCATGTCGCTTTGACGACCGAGCAAAGGACGATATTTGACCAACTCGCGCCGCAACTCATCAACGCAATTATGAACGAGGGAAATGCAGTTTGTACAACTACGCACCTTTTAGAGACACTGCGACGGATCTCTAGCGCCAGTGATGCTCTTCAGGACATCCGGCCGGATGTCCTGGAAAACTGGCTCTTGCATCAAAGCGAATGGGTACGGGTAGGTAGAGATAGTTGGCTCCCAAAAAGCAAGATTCCAGACATCCCGGTAAAACATCGTTATGCCGTTTCTCCAGTGTTTTCTCCTTCAGAAGGTTCCAAGGAACATTTGCCACAACTGGTCAAAGAAAATGCACTCACACGCGAAGCACTTCAGGTGATTGAAGAGACTGGCGAATCCGATGAAGTTTCAGACGATCAAAAGCAGGTACGATGGCGGATCGCCCTGAGAACCTGTCATATAAATGAAGCCGCAGTTCCTGTCCCCAAACAAGCTCGTGCTTTCTATCCTCATGCCTTAAAACTCGCCGATGTAGTTGCGATACCAGGACTATGGTTCACAGATGGAAGCGATATAACTGTCTGGTTAGATAGAAAGAAACATCAACTATTTGGTCCAGACCTTGAAGAGCAATTTGCCTGCATTGAGGCGGGAACAATCCTCGATGTCCAATGGAGCGTATCCGGCCTTGTACTTTACACATCAGACATCGATACACGGGTAGCCGAGGAAGAAATCCGCCTTATTGACCTCACAAGTCTATCACAGCAACGCTCCCAGGCTCTTGAGAGTTACAGAACTAGCCTTCGCCTGATATTGAGTGAGTCTGATACCCCTCTACATTTTCGAGATCTCTATGAGCAGCTTTGTATGAGGCAACAACATAAGCCTAATAGCTCAACCATACGCACTATACTTTCGTCGTCCCCAGAGTTCGTCTTCGATGAGGCTGAAAAGAAGTGGAGGCTGAATACAACCACAAACCCGGAGGTGGGGGCCAAGCTACTTCGCAGCTCTACGGTGTTAGCTAAGCAAATCAGGGATTCTGGTAACGAGGCTCAACAGGAGTCTCCATCTCTTGAAGAGATGATAGACAGAAATAGGAAACAGCTATCGGCATTACGCGCGCGCTATCTGCCAAGTCGAACTGTTGAAGCGCCATAATGCGTTTGGGTACAGCCTCATTAAACGGTGAACGCGCTCAAATGGACCTTGCGAGGAGGGCCTCGCCGCTTCGACTCCACCCAGGTGGAGGAGCGACTTTGTACCTTAACAATTCATAGAGACTCCAGAGATGGTCTAAGACAACGAGGTCACCTTGGTCCTTGACCACTTTCTGACGCAACGCTTCCCGAATGGCCGCGTGGATTCCATCGCTTGGTTGCTTTATGCGCAACAACTGTTCATGTGGTTCTACTAGGACATCAGAAAATGTATCAATGGACGAATGGTGTAGAAGATACATCCCGCTTATCTATGTCTGCTTATGATATGATAATTAGGAAGGCTATGAGCAAGTCATCATCAAAGAGACAACAGACACAACGAAATAATATGTTCTCTCCCCTCCCGTATGCATACCATGAAGCTGGTCACGCCGTCGTGGGGCATGTGATCGGAAGGCTGATTGCCCTCGTCTCGATCAAGCAGGCAACAAGCTATCGAGGCTTTTGCCGATTCGACTCGTATGCCGAGAGTATCCATCAACATGACCAGTGGCAAAAGGGGCGCCATAATCCCGAACTGCTGACGATTTTGTCTGCGGGAACAGTTGCCGTCTCTATCCTGTGTGAACAACGGGGATGGGAGTATGAAGTACTGCTGTGCTGGCTACTTATGATATCCGCCGACCAAATTGCTAGTATACCTCATCAATTGTTAGCTTGTTCACGACTGATACGTTCATTGAGCGAGGCTTGGGGTATGTTCTGGTCATCACAGACAGAAACGCAGTGACGCTGATACCCACCTTTCTCCTCTTTCAAGGAAAACCTCAAGCAACGCTTGCTCGGTCACAACACCACGAGACGCGTACCCGTTGAAGGATCTCGCGCGTCCCTTAGTCAGTCAACCCTTCATCATTGAAACACCTCAGGCACTTCGGCGATAGTCATGATACAAGCCGCCCAGGACCGGGAAGGAGATGACCTTGCCACTTGCGTGATGGGCCGGCACGGATCCAGCTTCCGGCTCGGGGAGCTGCTGTCTGATCCCTTGATGCGGTCGTGCCTGGTTGAAGTAGACCACATACGCATGGAGCACGCGGTGGAGCTGCTTCTCATGGAGGATGAGCAGATGATCGAGGCACTCACGTCGCACACTGCCCAGGAAGCGCTCACAGATCGCATTGGCGCGAGGGGCTTGATAGGGGGTTTTGAGAATCTCGATGTGACTCGTAGTAGCCAGCCGCGCGAAACCCACCCCAAATTTGCCATCATTATCCCGGATGACCCACGAATTGCGCAACGAGATGTGAGCAGTAGCCAACCGGCATAGAAATATGCCTCCTTGAAGAGAAAGAACACAACGATTCTCAACAAGGAGGTAGACATGACAAGTATCGCCGAGAACTCGGTGAAGATCCAGGCCACTTCGCAGTTCAATCCCTCACCCCCCTCGTGGTTTGGCGAAGTGGTGGTGATCGCCGCATCCCTGCGCAAGCATGACATCCTCACTAAAATCAGCGAGGGGGTACGCTTTGCCCGACGGCGTTTAGGGCACTACGAGGTGATCGACTTTCTTGCAGTCCAGATCGCGCTATGCTATCAGCGGAGAACGCACGCTGGAAGCGTTCTACCAACGACTCCAGCCCTTTGCCATTCCGTTCATGGCGTTGTTTGAGCGTGATCGACTCCCCGCCCGCTCGACCCTCTCACGCTTTTTAGCAGCGCTGACTCAGGCACCCGCCGAAGCCCTGCGCACCCTCTTCCTCGAAGATCTACTCAGCCGTCTGCTTCTGAGCGAGAGGCCAACTGGGGGGTTGGTCGATCGAGCAGGCGGCGAGTGGATCATCTTTGATCTTGATGGCACGCGGGAGGCCGCCCGAAAGCCTGCCTTGCCCCAGACCGACGCCCTTCCTCCAGCCTTCCGCCGATTGGATGACGTCTGTGCTCCTGGCTACACTGGACGCAAACGGGGGCAAGTGGTGCGGACACGGACCGTGATCAGCCAGGCCCACACCTTCCAGTGGCTCGGCTCGTTTGGTAACCGGGGCAACGGTCGGTATCGGGAGGAACTGCGTCAGGGCCTCTCAGCCATCAGTCGCTATCTCACAGCGCACCAGTTCCCCCAGGCCCACGCTCTGCTGCGGCTCGATGGACAGTATGGCACGGGAGCCACGCTTTCCGACCTTGCTGGCTTCACCTTTGTGACTCGTGGCAAAGACTACAGCGTGCTCAATCATCCCCTCGTCCAGGCACGCTTGCATCTTCCACCTGATCAATTGCAGCAGCGTCCAGAAAGTCAGGTGGTGCGCAGCCTCTACGACTGCCCTGGCGTGCCAGTGGGGGCTGAGGGCATCTCCTACCGCGTGGTCGTGGCGACTCACCCAGAAAGCCGAGAAGAAGAGCCCGGTGGGGGTCACGCGTGCGGGCATCGTCTATGAACTCTTCTTCACCAATTTGCCACAGCAGGCGTTCACTGCCTCCGATGTCGTCGAGCTGTATCTGCATCGCGGGGCCATACGCGCCTCAGCTTTCAGATGAAGACAACGAACAGGACCCCGATCGCTGGTGCTCTCACTCCGCCTGGGGCCAGGAGTGCTGGCAGTGGGTCTCGCAGTGGGTCTGGAACCTCCGCGCTGTCCGTTGGGCCATCAGCTTCATCCTGATCCGGTACGCACGACTGAATTTGCCCCAGCTCTCCCACCTCCTTCACCGCGCACCGCTCCCGCCTCGGGCCATGCGCCTCCTCATGTGGGCTTGTCCTGGAAAACGGGCCGCTTCTCGGGCCAGGACTTTCCTCTCCAGCCTGATGGAACGTTGCGTTGTCCCGCCGACCAGCAACTTTTTGCACATGAACACCGTAGAGAAGCTGATGGGAGCCTGCGCGTCGTGTATGGGGCCAGCATCCGCAGGTGTCGTCCCTGTCCTTTGCGTGAGCAGTGTCAATGGAATGGGGGAGCAACGGCAAAGCCGCGCCAGGTGAGTGTGCTATTGCATCCGCTCCAGGTTGGTTCTGCCCCGCTCCGGCTTCGCGAGATTGGAGCCGGAGAGACCATCGGCGTGCCTGCATGCAGCTCGTGCGACACCAGCGCCTTGAGATGAGTCTGTCGCCTCCCGCCGCCGCTTCACCGCCCAGCGCGGATATGGTCCTGTCCCGCGCGCAGCGGGCGCACTCGCGTCTCTGCTGGCAAGAGCGGCTGGCTCGCAATGCGCGTCCTCCAACCGCTCGTCACGTCACGATCAAGCTCTTTGGTATCCCAGCACCTTTTGCTGCTTCGCTCGGGTTGGTGACGGCTTAATCCTGCCTTAACCCACGGGTTGCGCAACGAGTTTTATCTGAGCAGCGATTTGGCTTGAGAGCGTTCTTCGCTGCTCTCCCGTTTACATAATGCAGAGGTATTTGCGATCCCTTGACAGCAAAAAATCGGAGCATTGAACGAGCCTGTGAAGACGCCTCAGCACAAAAGTGCATCTCGTTGCGCAACCCGTGGGAATACGGAATATGGTAAAGTACTGGTCACTCTGATATACTCAGCCCACTGAATGATGTTCTTCGATAGCTGAAAGGAGGAGAAATGTATGGACAAAACACTCATCTCAATGAGGCTATGCACCGAACCCGCTATGTGCGCAATAGCCTGAATTCGCGACTCCAAAAATGGACCGCGTTTTGGGAATATTCAGGCATTCTCGTCTTTCTTGCATAGCGGTCGCAAGTGAAAACCCATCGTTGTGACAGGGATCATCTCCCTCGCTTGCCCATCCTGAGTGCATCACCTCTGCTTTTCCTCTCTCCGACAAGAACTTCCCAGGGCAGTTTATGCCCTGGAGCTGGACTCGCGTTTTGACACACAAGAAATGAGCAAATAGTCATGACTGAACATGCTTTCCCGGTTGCCTCTTTCTACAAAGGCTGGGATGGGTACCAGCAACACCTGGTTCATGCTCTGGCGCCCCTTTCATCTGAGCAGCTTGCCCTGCGTGCAGAGCCACGTCTGCGCTCTATTGGCGTCATTGCCAGACATATCATTGGAGCACGCGCCGGATGGCTGTACTATGCACTAAAGGAGAACGACGAGAATCTCGTTCCACTCAGTACACGCAATGATGCAGATCATTCCGCCCTATCCGCCGCCGAACTGGTCAGCGGACTTGAAACGACCTGGCAGGTGATCCAGGATGCCCTTCAGCGTTGGACGATTGCCGATTTAGATGAGATTTTCCATGAGACTGATGAGAATGGAGAAGAAGAAACCTTTACGCGTCAATGGGTCATCTGGCATCTGATCGAACATGATGTGCATCATGGGGGTGAGATCTCGTTTACTCTCGGTATGCACGGTTTGGCTGCCATCAACCTGTAAGC
>WNGJ01002319.1_pt1 | contig 19943 bp, 17 predicted proteins | sample 5400611 | NCBI WGS metagenome assembly WNGJ01 (sample SAMN13153375, study PRJNA577476) | soil metagenome | isolation source: 40 cm soil or saprolite under Garry oak tree replicate 1 | place: USA:California | collected 2016-06-15
AACCGCTCCTACACCACGGGCCACAAGGGCTATCGCGCGCGCGCCACCATCGAGCTCGGTGAGGCGCTCGGCTGGGACAACGCGCACCACGTGCTCTACGCCGGCGTGCCCGACATCGCGGTCGGGCCACGCTGGTATTCCGGTTACGAGCTCGGCTGCAACGTCATCCAGAACCAGCTCGACGGCCGCGATCAGGAGCTGCTCGCGCAGACCGCGCCGCTGACGCCGGCCGAGGAGGCGATGCTGGTCGAGGTCATCACGCGCCAGCGCGAGTTCTCCGTGGTCGACGCGCTGGTGGCCCTGCTCCGAGCCGGGCGGAGCGCCCGTCGCATTCTCGACGCCATTCAGGTCGCCGCGGCGCAGGTCATCCTCGAGACGGGCGAGCCGAACAACTACTCGATGGCACAGCACGGCTACGAGTACTGCAACACGGTCGGCTGGTTCTACGACACGTTCGAGCATCCGCACCGGCTGAAGCTGCTCTTCGTCGCGGCGCTCTTCATCAATCGCGGGTCCGAGCACCAGGCCAATACCCCGGGGAACGGGCGACGGGCCATCGCGCCACCGGCCGGCTCGGAGGGGTGGTCGTCGAAGCAGATCCTCGAGAAGCTGGAGCAGTCGCTCCTCGCGCTGCGCGCCGACGAGTCGGTGGATTTGACGGCCGCCTACCTGAAGGGCGGCGACGACCGTGGGCCGCTCGTGCAGACGCTGGCGACCGCGGCGAGCATCATCGGCAACGATCCGCACAACCAGGAGCTCGGGCTCTGCACGCTCGAGGACTACCTGCACACGCAGGCCCACGACCGCGAGCGGCTCTTGCTGGCGAGTGCCCAGCACACCGCCGGCCATCGAAAGTACGGGGATCCGCTGGAGGCCTATCGCCGCTTCGCGGAGGCGATGGAGATCGGCTAGAGCGCCGAGGCAGGTTATTTCGCGGCTTGCTTGATCTCGGCGATCTTGCGGTCGCGATCGCTCGCCAGGCGATCGCGATCGCGCGCCAGCTCGCTCTCGAGCTTGTAGACCTGCCGCGCTTCGGCGATGGCCGCCTTCTGCTTTTCGGTCAGCGGCCGCTCCTCGACTCCGGCCTCGCGATCCTTCTGCCGGAGGCGCTCCATCGCCAGCTCGTAGGCGCTCTTGGGACCGTCGGAGGCCATCGGGCAGAGTCTAACCCGAACCTTCCTCACCTCACCAGCTTCTCGACTCGCACGCCGATCAGCCGAATCCTGGTCCCCCGCGGATTCTCCCGCTGATCGAAGAACGGCGAGAACAGTCCGGCGGCCGCCTCGTAGAGCGCCCCCTCGCTCGCCATCTCCTCGCGCGATGTGTGGGATCGGGTCAGCGTCCGGAAGTGGGCAAAGCGGACGGTGATGGTGACCGTGCGAAACGCCCGAAAGCCCTGGCGCGCGAGGCGTACGAAGACCTCGCCGGCGAGTGCCCGCACGCGCTCGAGGATGAAGACCGCGTCCAGCGTGTTCACCTCGAACGTCTCCTGCTCGCCCACCGACTTCGGCTCCCACTCGTTCGAGACGGCGCTATCGGAGACCCCGTGGGCCTTGGCGTGGAGGTCCTCGCCCCAGCGGCCGAACATTTCCGCGAGCTGAGCGATCTCGAGTCCGCGCAGGTCGCGGACCGTGCGAATGCCCCGCTCGTTGAGCTCGGCCTCCGTCTTCGGACCGATGCCCGGGATGACGCGAATGCTCATCGGGTCGAGAAAAGCCTGGACCTCCTCCGGCAGCACGACCGTCAACCCGTCCGGTTTCCTGAAGTCGGAGGCAATCTTGGCCACGAGCTTGTTGGGGCCGAGGCCCACCGAGCACGTGAGCCCCTCGCGCTCGGCGATCTCGCGCTTGAGTGCCCGCGCGCGCTCGACCGCCGCTTCGAAGCCTCCCAGCGACGAGAGGTCCAGATAGGCCTCGTCGATGCTCGCCTCCTCGAAGGCGTCTCCGGCGGGCGCCAGGATCGCCATGACCCGCTCTGACATCTCGACGTAGAGCTTACGGTGACCGTGCACGAAGACCACGGGCTCTTCGCCCTTGCGTCGGGCCGCCTCGGACAGCTTCCAGGCGCGCGAGATCGGCATGGCCGCGCGGATGCCGTAGCGCCGGGCCGCATAGCTGGCCGCCTCGACCACGCCGCGGCCGCGGCCCTCCTTGGGGTCGGCGCCGACGACGACCGGCTTGTCACGCAGGGCGGGGTTGTGGCGCGCCTCGACCGACGCGTAGAAGGCGTCCATGTCCACGTGCGCGATGATCCGCACGCGCGAAGCGTACCTCAGAGCGGGCGCTGGATGCCGCGAGCCGGTGCGCGCTAGTAGAGGTGGCAGGCGACCCGATGCCCCGCCGACAGCTCGACCAGAGGAGGCTCGAACTGGGAGCAGCGAGGCATGACGAAGGGGCAGCGCGGATGGAAGTGGCAGCCCCGCGGCGGGTCGATGGCGCTCGGCACTTCGCCCGTGAGGACGATGTCCTCTCGCGGCTCGTCGGGATGAGACGGCAGCGACGCCGCGAAGAGCGCCTTCGTGTACGGATGGAGCGGCTGGGCGCACAGCTCGAGACTCTCGGCCACCTCGACGAGCTTGCCCAGGTACATCACAGCGGTCTGCCGGCTCAGGTGCGCGACCGCCGCCAGATCGTGCGCGATGAACAGATAGCTCACCGCGAGCCGCTGCTGGATTTCCTCGAGCAGGCTGATGATGTGGGCGCGGATCGAGACGTCCAGCGCGGAGACCGGCTCGTCGAGCACGACGAGGCGGGCGCTGGTCGAGAGCGCCCGCGCGATGGCGAGCCGCTGTCGCTGTCCTCCGCTGAACTCGTGAGGGAACAGACGCGCCACGTCGGGCCGGAAGCCGACCAGCTCCAGAAGCTGGGCGACTCGCGCTCGCACATCCGCCGAGGACAGACGTTCGTGCGCCTTGATCGGCTCGCCGATGATGTCGCCCACGCGCATGCGGGGGCTGAGCGAGCTGTACGGATCCTGGAACACGACCTGGACCTTGCGTCGATAGTCCTGCAGCTCGGCTCCGCGCAGCGCCGCGACGTCGCGCCCCTCGAACTCGATGGTACCGGCCGTCGGTGCCTCAGCGGCCAGCACGAGCTTCGACGTGGTCGTCTTGCCGCACCCGGATTCTCCGACGAGCCCGAGCGTCTCCCCGGCGTTGATCGTGAAGCTGATCCCGTCGACGGCCTTGACCAGTGCCCGTCGCGCGCCGAAGAGTGAGCCACCGATCGGGAAATGCTTCTGGAGATCACGCACGGCGAGGAGCGGCTCAGTCACGCGCCGCCCCTTCCTCGATGGGCGACCAACAGCGGACGCTGCCGTCGCCGTTCAGATCCTGCTCACTCGGCTCGTCGACCCGGCAGCGGTCCATCGCCCGCTGGCAGCGGGGATGGAAACTGCAGCCGGCCGGGAGGTCCGCGAGGTCCGGCGGCTGGCCCGGGATGCCGCGGAGCGGCTCCTTGACGCCGAGCTTTGGGATCGAATCGAGCAGCGCCCTGGTGTAGGGATGCCGTGGCCGGTAGAACAGGCCACGTACCGACTGCATCTCCACGATCCTTCCGGCGTACATCACCGCGACCCTGTCGCACATCTTGGCCACGATGCCGAGGTTGTGCGTGACGAAGATCAGCGCGACGCCGGTCGCGCGCTGCAGGTCCTTCAGCAGATTCAGGTACTGCAGCTGAATGGTGACGTCGAGATTCGTGGTGGGCTCGTCCGCGATGATGATCCGCGGTCCGCCGGCTTGCGAGATGGCGCCGACGATGCGTTGTCGCATCCCTCCGCTCATCTGATGCGGAAAGTCCTTCATGCGCAGCTCGGGCGACGGAATCCGCACGGCCGTGAGGAGCTGCTTCACTCGTTGGCGCAATGCCGACCCGCGGAGGGACTGGTGATAGTAGGCCGGCTCAGCCACCTGGTCGTAGATCGAGAACAGAGGATCCAGCGACGCCATCGGATCTTGCAGGATCGTCGCGATCCGACCCCCGCGGATCCGCCGCATTTCCGACTGGCTCTTCGTGACCAGGTCCTCGCCGTCGAGCTCGATGCGGCCGCTCACGATCCGCCCACTCGGCGCGAGCAAACGCACGATCGAGTGGCAGGTCGTCGTCTTCCCACAACCGGACTCTCCGACGAGGCCGAACGTCTCTCCGGGCTCCACGGTGAAGGTGGCGCCGTCCACCGCCTTCACGACGCGCGTGCCGCGAAAGCCGAAGTAGTACGTTCGCAGATCTTTGACGGAGAGGAGCGGAGGCATCTACCTCTTGACCTCCCACACCTCCCACGGCCACGGGAAGGGCGCATTGACGGTGTCCCAGTAGCGGTGCACGGCCTCGCCCTCCGGAAGCACCTTCTGAGTGACCGCATGCACGAAGGGGTTGAGGTAGATCGGCACCAGGTAGTATCCCTCGACGATGGCGCGCTGGATCTCCTTCGAGAGACGTTCCCGCTCGGCCACGTCGATGCTGGCCTCGTGCCGGGCCCACAACGACTCGATCTTCGGCTCGCAGATGTAGGACGCCGGCCCGCCGCACACCGCGTAAAGCCGGATCAGCTCCTTGGCGCCTCCCGGCCGCGGATCGATCCTCTGGACGATGGTGCGGTTACCCGGGAAGCCCTTGCGGCCCTTGCTGGTCTGCGCCATGTAGGCCGGCGCGTCGAGCATCTGCATCTTGGACCGCATCCCGACCGCCCTGAGGTCGTTGAGGATCCGCTCGGCCATGTCGTAGTAGGGTGCGAACGGGACGTACCAGTCGAAGTCGAAGCCGTTCGGATAGCCCGCTTCCGCCAGCAGCTGCTTCGCTTTCGTCGGATCGTACGGCGGCACCGGGAGCTCCGTGCCGTCGCCGCGCAGGGCGTCGCGGTTTTCGTGACTGATCCAGTTGCCCCACGGCTTGCCGATCCCTTGCGTCTCCTGCTTCACCAGGAACGACCGATTGATTGCGAGGCTGACGGCCTGGCGCACGCGCTGGTCGTGGAAGGGGCTCGCGGGCTCGTTGTAGCCGGGGAACACGAGGTGCCAGGGCGCGGTGAAGTTGGGATCCCAGCGCAGCTTGGGATCCGCCATGACCCTCTGGAGCAGCTTGCCCGTCATTCCGTAGGCGATGTCGAGCTCACCGGTCTCCAGGCCCGCCATCCGGGCGGCCAGATCTCTGATACCCCTGACGTTGATCGTCTTCACGCCCGGAGCTCGCCGCCAGTACTGGTCCCAGGCCTCGAAAGAAGCCTGCACGCCGGCTTCCTGGCTTACGAACTTGAACGGGCCGGCGCCCATGGGACGGGCTTTGAAGCCGTCCTTGCCCACCTGCTCGTAGTAGTGCCTGGGTACGATCCACCCGATCCCACTACCGGCCCCGCCGTAGAGATCGAGGAAGTCGACGAACGGCCCCTTGAAGTGGAAGACGATCGTGCGGTCGTCCACGAGCTCGATGTTCTCGATCTTGTCCTGAAGGTACTTGAAGCTCAGGCCGCGATAGTTCTCGTAGGTCCACTTGACATCCGCGGTCGTGAGCGGATGGCCATCCTGGAACTTCAGACCCGGGCGCAGGCGGAAGGCCGCCCGCCTGAAATCCGCGGACATCTCGGCGCGCTCGGCCAGGCTGTAGGTGAACTCCCCCTGCGGCATCGGCTTGATGAGCGCGTCGTGGATCAGATAGTAGAAGTGCAAGGCCGGACCGTAGTACCCGAGGGGATCGAACCATCCCGGATCGATGCCGAAGTGCAGCCCGACGTTCAGGGTGCCCTTCGGGGTTCCCCTCCCCGCCGCGATCTGGGCGTCCTTGATGTCGAGCTTGGCCAGTGGCCCGGACAGGATCGGCTTGGAGGAGGACGGCGCGGTCTGGCCCCAGGCGACGCCATACATGAGTGTCAGTAGCGGGAGGATCGCGAAGGCTCTCTTGACCATGGACTGCACCTCGAGTGCCTCGGTCGTTGTCCTGCGCCTCGTCGGCCTAGCGGTTTCGGAGCTGCGGATCCAGGCGGACGCGCAGCCAGTCCCCGAGCATGTTGGCCGAGAGCACCAGCAGCGTGATGCAGATGCCCGGGAAGATCTCGAGCCACCACCTTCCTTCCATCAACGACTCCCGCTCCTGGGCCATCATGAGCCCCCACGACGGCTCCGGGGGCGGGACGCCGACGCCCAGGAAGCTCAACGATGCCTCGATGATCACCGCCACCCCGACCTGAAGGCTGAAGAGCACCATGACGGTGTTCATCACGTTCGGGATCAAGTGCCGCCAGATGATCGTGAGCTTGCCGATGCCGTTGATCTCCGCGAGCTTGACGAAATCGCGCTCGCGGAGCGTCAGCACCTCGCCGCGGACGGCGCGCGAGTACCGACTCCAGAACACGAGCGCGAGGATGAGCACCACGTTCCACAGACCCGGCCCGCGGACGCTCGACAGGAGGATCGCGAAGACCAGCGAGGGCAAGGTCAGCCAGGCGTCGGTGATCCGCATGATGATCTCGTCCCACCACCGGCCCATGTAGCCGGCCAGGACGCCGAGCACCGTGCCGATCGCGCCCGCGAAGAGCGTGCCGGTGAGCGCGACGATCAGCGAGATGCGGGCCCCGTACAGCAGCCGGCTCAGCACGTCGCGGCCGAGAAAGTCGGTGCCCAGCGGGGTGTCGAGCGTCCCACCCGGAGACCAGAAGGGCGGGGCGTTGTCGACGTAGGGACAGTCGGGCGTGCCGAACTTCGCCTGGCACTGCTCGCGAGTCGGCTTCACGGGATCGAGCTTGCTGTGGGGCGCTATGACCGGCGCCAGGACGGCCACCGACGCGAGGACACCCAGGATGAGCATCGGAACCATCGGAAGGTCGCGGAGGACGCGGTAGCTGCGCCGGACGGCGCGCACGGCCGCGATCGTGCGGTCGGCCCCGATCGGGATCGTCGCCATGCCGTCACACTCCTCCGTCTACCGCGACAGCCTGATGCGCGGGTCGACGTACCCGTACAGGACGTCGATCGTGAAGTTGAGCAACACGATCATGAGCCCGGACATGAGCACCACGCCCTGCACCATCGGGAAGTCGCGGTTGCTCAGCGCGTCGTAGAGCAGCTGGCCGACGCCCGGCCAGTTGAAGATGACCTCGATCACGACCGCGACGTTCACCATGATCAACAGATTCAATCCGGCGAAGGTCAGGACGGGAATCAACGAGTTCTTCAGCGCGTGCTTCGCGACGACCATGGGCTCGGGGACGCCCTTGAGGCGCACGAGCTTGATGTAGTCGCTGCCGAGGACGTCGAGCATGCCGGAGCGCGTGATCCTCAGCATCGCGCCCGAGAAATACCAGCCCAGCGCGAAGGCCGGCATGGCGAGATGTCCCCAGTCCCTGAACCAGAACGTCGCCCACGTCGACGGCGCGCTCCAGACGAAGGCGCTCGAGCCCTTGCCGAGCACCGGCAACCAGCCGAGCTCGATGCCGAAGACGATGATCAGGACGAGCCCGACGAAGAAACCCGGCATGGAGAGCCCGAGCAATGCGACCGCCTTGCCCGCGTTGTCCCACACCGAGTTCACCTTCAAGGCCGAGAGCATCCCGAACGGCACCCCGAGCGCGAGCGAGATCAGGAACGCGGCGAAGCCGAGCTTGAGCGAGTTCGGCAACCGCTCGAAATAGATGTCCCGCACGGGCAGCGACTTCTCGAACGAGTGACCGAAGTCGGCTCGGAGCAGCCGGCCGACGAAGCCCAGGTATTGCCAGTACAGCGGTCGATCCAGGCCCCAGCTCTGCCGGAGCTGCGCGACGTACGCGGGGTCCGCGCCGGCTTCGGCCTTCATCGCGACCGGGTCGCCGGTGAGGCGGACGAGCCCGAAGATGATGGTCACCAGGAGCCACAGCGTCACGACGCTGTAGAGCGCTCGGACGAGGACGTAGCGTTTCATGGCGCGCCGCTCAGCGGTCGGCCCTGACTTCCCACACCTCCCAGGGCCACGGGTACGGCGCGTTCAGGGTGTCCCAGTATTTGCTGACCGCTTTGCCCTCGGGCAACACCCGTGGGCCGATGCCGGGGACGAACGAGTTCCAGTAGATTGGCACGAAGTAGTACTCGTCGAGGAGAATCCGCTGGATCGACTTGACGAGGCGCTCGCGCTCAGCCGGATCGAGACTCGCCTGGTGCTTGGCCCAGAGTGTCTCGATCGGCGGCTCGCAGATGAAGGACGCCGTGCTCCCGCAGACGGCGTAGACGGCGATGTTGGCCTTCGAGCCGCCGGCGCGGGGATCGATGTTCTGCACGATGGTCCGGTTGCCCGGAACACCCTTGCGGCCCTGGCCGATCTTCGCCCTGAACGCCGGGCCTTCAAGCGACTGGAGCTTCCCGCGAATACCGATCGCGCGCAGGTCGGTCAGGATTCGCTCCCCCATATCGAAATAGGGCGGGAAGGGCAAGTACTCGACCTCGAAGCCATCGGGAACGCCGGCTTGCGCCATCAGTTGCTTGGCCTTCTCGAGGTTATATTCCGGTACCGGCGCCTCCTGCCCCTGGAGCGCGTCGCGATTTTCCGGGCTGATCCAGTTACCCCAGGGCTTACTGATCCCCTGCGTCTCCTGCTTCACGAGGAACTGTCGATTGACCGCGAGGCTGACGGCCTGACGCACGCGCTTGTCGCGGAACGGACTCCCCTGCTCGTTGTAGCCCGGGAACATGAGCCACCACGGTCCGGTGAAGTTCGGGTCCCACCGGAGGCTCCGATCCGAGATGAGACGGGAAAGCAGCTTGCCCGTCATGCCGAACGCGAGGTCGAGCTCACCGGTCTGCAGGCCGGCCATGCGCGCTGCCGCATCCCGGATGCCCTTGACCACGATCGTCTTGGTGGCCGGCGTGCGCCGCCAATAGTCCTCGTAGGCCTCGAACACCATCTGGACGCCCGCCTGCTGACTGACGAGCTTGTACGGTCCGGCACCGATCGGCTTGGCCTTGAACCCGTCGCGCCCGACCTTTTCGTAGTAGCGGCCGGGGACGATCCACCCGATACCGCCGACACCGCCGTTGTAGAGGTCCATGAAATCGATGAACGGCTCCTTGAAGGAGAAGACGATCGTGCGGTCGTCGACGAGCTGGATGTGCTCGAGCTTGTCGTGGAAGAGCTTCGCGTACGCGCCTTTGAAGTTCTCGTAGGTCCACTTCACGTCGGCAGTCGTCAGCGGCTGCCCGTCGTGAAATTTGAGGCCGGGACGCAGTCGAAAGGCGGCGCGCCTGAAGTCGCTCGCCAACTCCGCGTGCTCGGCCAACCCGTAGGTGACGTACCCATACGGCATCGGTTTGACCATCGCGTCGTGGACCAGGTAGTCGTACATCATCTGCGTGATGGCGTAGGAATGCTCGAGCGGGTCCAGCCACCCGGGGTCCAGCGCGAAGTGCATCGCGACCGACAGCGTGCCCTTCGGGGTGCCTCTCCCTTCGATCTGGGCGGGCTTGATGTCGAGCTTCGCCAGCGGCCCCCTGAGGATCGGGGCATTCTGCGCGGCCGCGTCGCCATACGACATCAGGGTGAACGTGAGAGTTATCGACAGGAGCAGAAGTCCGGGAATCAAGGGCTCCTCCTTGCGGGATGCCGAGCGGCCACTCGCCGTCGCCTGCCGAAGTTGGCTCATTATCCGAATGCGCCTCGACTTGTCAAGTGTCCTCACCTGTCAAGTCGACGAGTCGACGAGGCTCGCTGTTCAGGAGCGAGCGCACCCCGGCGAGGTCGTGTTGATCCGGTCGCACAGGGGCTGTAGCGTGGCATCGGTGCGCCTCCCCGGCTTGCGCAGCTTCCGCAGCTTTCGCGGCCAGCTCGTCGTCGTGTTCGTCGGGCTGTTCGCCGTCATCCTGGCGACGTGTTTCCTCGTCGTCGCGGCCGCGGTACGCGCGAGCGCGCGCAGCGAGATCAACGAAGAGCTTCGCCTGGCCGGCACCTTGTTCGTGCGGCAACTCGAGGCTCGAAGCCAGCAGCTCCTGACCGCTACTCGCCTCCTGTCCGGCGACTTCGCGCTGAAGACCGCCGCGGCCACGGCGGATCAGGCCACGACGCGCTCGGTCCTCGAGAACCACCGTCAGCGGATCGAGGCCGACGTGCTGCTGCTGCTCACGCCGGAAGGCAGCATCGCCGCCGACACGCGCGGTCCAGGGCGCCTGGACGCGACGTTTCCGCTGCCCCGGTTACTCGAGGAGGCGGAGCAATCCGGCGAGGCCTCGCGGATCGCCGCAATGGATGGCGGGCTCTACCGCCTGGCCGTCGTGCCGCTGCTCGCGCCCGTCCCCATCGCGTGGCTCGCTGCTGGGTTCTCCATCGACGACCGCACCGCCGCCGACCTGCGCCGCGTGACCGGCCTCCACATCTCGTTCTTCCACCGCCGGGAGCCTGGCTTCGTCGTGCAAGCCTCGACCCTGGACGGCGCCGATCGGGACGAGCTGGAGCGCGGGCTGGCCGGGATCCGCCGGGAGGGCGTGATCGAGCTCGCGGGACAGCCGCACGTGATCCGAGTCGAACGCATCGGCGACGACGTGGTCGTCGTCCTGCAGCGTCCGCTGGCGGAAGCGCTCGCGGCCAGCACGGGCCTCTTCCGCACACTGTTCGCCGTCGGGGGCGCCGGGCTGATTCTGGCGCTGCTCGGCGCGATCGTCGTCGCGCGCCGGATGAGCCGGCCCGTGCTGGCGCTGGTCGGAGCCGCGCAACACGTGGCGGCCGGCGACTTCACGACCGCGGTGTCCGTGCAACGCCGTGACGAGCTCGGGGAGCTCGGCACGACGTTCAACACGATGCTCGCAGGCCTGCGCGATCGCGAGCGAGTGCGCGCCGAGCTCGAGCGCGCCGAGCGCCTCAAACGCTTCTTCTCGCCGCAGCTCGCCGAGCTCCTGTCGGCCGGCGACGAGTCGATGCTGGCCTCACACCGGCGCGAGATCACGGTGCTCTTCTGTGACCTGCACGGCTTCACCGCGTTCGCCGAGAAGGCCGACCCCGAGGACGTGATGCGCCTGCTGCGCGACTATCACGCCACGGTCGGGGCCCTCATCTCCCGGTACGAGGGCACCCTCGAGCGGTTCACCGGCGATGGGCTCATGGTGTTCTTCAACGATCCCGTGCCCTGCCCGGACCCCGCGACGCGCGCAGTGCGGATGGCCATCGCGATGCGCGATGCCGTTCAGCGGCTGCTCGACGAGTGGCGCCGCCGCGGCCATACGCTCGGCTTCGGCACCGGCGTCGACATGGGCTACGCCACCGTCGGGCGCATCGGGTTCGAGGGGCGATTCGACTACGCGGCCATCGGCACCGTGACCAACCTGAGCGCGCGGCTCTGCCAGGAAGCCAGCGACGGCCAGATCCTCGTGTCCCAGCGCGTCTACGCCGAGGTCGAGAGCCTCGTCGAAGCGGTCGCGCTAGGCGCCCTTTCGCTGCGCGGCTTCGCCCGACCACTCGTCGCCTTCAGCGTGGTCCGCCTGCGGGCCGCGCCGCCCGAAGCGGCACCGCCCGGCACGCTCACCCGTCAGCTGGCCAAGGAAGAACCGCGGTGAGACGTCGGCTGGCGGTCGCCGTGCTCCTGGTCCTGTGGGCGCTCTTCGCCGCGCGCGCCGGCGTGAGGGCTCAGGCGCGCCTGGGCGCCGTCGAGGCGATGGTGACGGACGACAAGGGCAAGCCGATCGAGGACGCCGTCGTCTCGCTGATGACGTTCGGGACGCCAGCCACCGCGCCGCCGCCGGCGACCGCGGTCATGGACCAGAACGACCGGGAGTTCGTGCCGCACGTCCTGCCGGTGTACCTCGGCACTCGCGTGAACTTCCCCAACCGCGACAATATCCGGCATCACGTCTACTCGTTCTCGTCCGCCAAGAAGTTCGAGTTGCCGCTCTACATCGGCACACCGGCGGCGCCGGTCGTGTTCGACAAGCCCGGTGTCGTCGCGCTCGGCTGCAACATCCACGACTGGATGCTGGCCTACATCTACGTCCTGACCACGCCGCACTTCGTGAAGACCGCGGCCGACGGCAAGGCGCGGCTCGACGGGCTGTCGCCGGGGACCTACGAAGCCCGGGTCTGGCATCCGCGCCTGCGCGGCGACACGGAGAAGACCGGCAAGCCGCTCAGCCTGGCGGCGGGCGAGCCCGCGCAGGTCGCGTTCGTCGTGTCGCTCAAGTCGGAGTGGCGCATTCCGCGCAAGCTCGTCGATCCCTACAAGGAGCGGTAGAGCTACTCGGGCCGTCGTGAGCTTTTGAGTCACTTTCCGGAAATGGTGGTCCGAAGCCGGCTGTTTTGAGCAAGGTCTGAGCGGCCCAGTCCTGGCCAACAGATGGCTAAGTTCTCGATCTTGATGCAGTTTCGATTTCGGTATCGGATTTGCCCCTCCAGAGTGGCATGGATACCGTTGGGCGGGTCACCAAAGTCCAGGGCTCGGATTGGATCATCGAGCGCCATCTGCTCGGCCTGGGAGTCCTGCTTGTGACAGTGAGTGCCGGATATTTCCTGTCAGGGCTCTCGGGCGGGCGCGACGTACGTCCCATCGCGCAAGAGGCACGCGCCGAGACGGCGCAAGTTGAGAGCACCGCGGCGACGACAGAAACGGAAGCAGAAATGACCATCGACGAGCACATCAAGGAGGTGGCCGATCGCCACGGAGTGCGGGCGGACCTCGTGGCTGCGGTCATCGAGGCCGAGTCCGAATTCAACCCGCGCGCCGTCTCGCGACGCGGTGCGCGAGGGCTGATGCAGCTCATGCCGAAAACCGCGGCGACCCTCGGGGTGGACGACCCCTTCGATCCGAAGGCGAACATCGAAGCGGGCGTCAAGCATCTCCGCGCAATGATGGATCGCTTCGACAACAACATCCCGCTGGCGCTTGCAGCCTACAACGCCGGTGAGGTCGCGGTCATCAAGCATCGCGGCATCCCGCCGTATCGTGAGACGCGGGCCTACGTGAAGCGCATCCTCAAGAGGCTCGATCGCTCGACCGCGGCCGCCCGGCTCTAGCCTCCTCGACGGCCCCCTTTGATATCCTGACGCGCATGACGCGCGTGTTCGTGCCGCATTCGTCTCACTGGGGGGCTTTCGAGGCCGAGGTGGCCGACGGCACGGTCGTGGCGATTCATCCCTATCGCCACGATCCCGATCCCTCCCCGCTCCTCGGCAACATCGTCGACAGTCTGCGCCATCGCGCCAGGATCACCCAGCCGATGGTCCGCGCCGGGTGGCTCGACCGGGGTCCCGGCCCCGACTCACGCCGCGGCTCGGAGCCGTTCGTGCCGGTCAGCTGGGCGACCGCGATCGACCGGCTTGCTCACGAGCTTCGACGCGTCTACGACCGGCGCGGAGGCTCGGGAGTCTACGGCGGCTCGTATGGCTGGAGCAGCGCCGGTCGCTTCCATCACGCGCAGAGCCAGCTCCATCGATTTCTGAACTGCCTGGGCGGCTATGTGCGGGGCGAGCACTCCTACAGTAACGGCGCGCAGTCGGTCATCATGCCGCGCGTCGTCGGCTCGATGCGCGAGTTCCTCGACCGAGCGACCGCGTGGTCGGTGCTCGAGCGCCACACCGAGCTGTTCGTCTGCTTCGGCGGCATCCCGATCAAGAACACGATGGTGAGTCCCGGCGGCGCCGCCCGGCATCCGGCGCGTGATCACCTGCGCGCGGCACGAGAGCGCGGCGCCGAGTTCGTGCTGCTGAGCCCGCTGCGCGACGACCTGCCCGGGTTCGTCAGCGCCGAGTGGCTGTCGATCGTGCCGGGCACCGACGTCGCCGTCATGCTGGCGCTCGCACAGACGCTCGTCAGCGAAGGCCTGCACGACCGGGCGTTCCTCGCGCGCTACTGCGTCGGATTCGAGCGCTTCGAAGCCTACGTGCTCGGCGCCACCGACGGCTGCCCGAAGACGCCGCAGTGGGCCGAGCGGTTGTCCGAGATTCCCGCGGCGAGCATCCGCGCGCTCGCCCGGCGCATGGCCGCGAAGCGGACCCTGATCAACGTCAACTACTCGCTCCAGCGCGTCGAGCACGGCGAGCAGGCGCCGTGGCTGGCGGTGACGTTGGCGGCGATGCTCGGCCAGATCGGGTTGCCCGGCGGCGGCTTCGGCCAGGGCTACGGCTCGCTCGGATACATCGGCCGCGCGCCGCTGCGCGTCGGCCCTCCGACTCTGGCCCAGGGGCGCAACCCCGTGACCGACTTCATCCCCTTCGCGCGCATCGCGGATATGCTGCTCCATCCCGGCGAGCCCTTCGACTTCGACGGCCAACGACTGACCTTCCCCGACATCCGCCTCGTGTACTGGTGCGGCGGCAATCCTTTCCACCACCATCAGGATCTCGCGCGCCTGCGTCGGGCGCTCGCGCGGCCGGAGACGATCGTCGTCCACGACTCGTTCTGGACGCCGATGGCTCGCCACGCCGACGTCGTGCTGCCGGCGACGATGACGCTCGAGCGGAACGATCTGGGCGGCTCGCCGAACGACGCGTGCCTCGTCGCCATGCGCCAGGCGGTCGAGCCCTGGGCGCAGGCTCGAAGCGACTTCGCGATCTTCGCCGACCTCGCGAACACCATGGGCGTCGCCGAGCGGTTCACGGAAGGGCGAGATGAGATGGCGTGGCTGCGCCACCTCTACGAGGACTGGCGCGGGCGCGTCGCGGACGACGGCGGCTCAGCACCGCCGTTCGACGAGTTCTGGGCCGCCGGCTTCCTCGAGGTCGGAGCTGTCGACGAGGATCTGGTGCTGCTCCAGCGATTCCGCGCCGACCCCGAGCGCACGCCGCTGAGCACCCCGAGCGGCAAGCTCGAGATCTTCTCGACGACGATCGCCGGCTTTGGCTACGACGACTGCCCGGGACACCCGACCTGGCTCGAGCCCACCGAGTGGCTCGGCGCGCCGATCGCGCAGCGTTTCCCCCTCCAGCTCATCGCGAACAACCCGACGGCGCGCCTGCACAGCCAGCTCGACGTCGGGGCCTTCAGCCAATCCACCAAGGTGCGCGGGCGGGAGCCGATCCGTCTGCATCCCGCCGACGCCGCGGCGCGCGGGATCCGCAGCGGCGACGTGGTGCGCGTGTTCAACGACCGCGGAAGCTGTCTGGCCGGCGCCGTGGTGACGCCCGCCGTGCGCCCGCGCGTGGTGCAGCTGTCGACGGGCGCCTGGTATGACCCGCTCGACCCGGCCGATCCTCAGACGATGTGCGTCCACGGCAATCCCAACGTCCTCACCTTCGATCGCGGCACGTCGAAGCTCGCTCAGGGATGCTCGGGACAGCACGCGCTCGTCGAGGTCGAGCGCTGGACGGGGCCGCTACCGCCGATTCGCGCGTACGATCCGCCGGCGACCGAGCCGCGGTCGGGACTCTAGCTGAGGAAGCCTAAACGTTCCTCCACGGGTCGGGCGCGTGGTCGAACGGAGAGGGCGCTTTCGCGGCGAGCACCTCCTGCACCTTCTCCATGAGGCGCTGGCTCGTGAACGGCTTGAGGACGATCGGCACGCCGAGCTCCAGTCCGTTCTCGGTCTCGGCGAACTGCTGCCGGCCCTTGATGATGGCGAAGCTCGACATGTACATGACTCTCAGATCGGGCCGCTGAAGCCCGAGGAGCTGCGCCAGGTCCTGACCGCTGGCGCCGGGCATCACGACGTCGGTGAGCAGACGGCGGCGGGTGTGGCGGCTGCGGCGGCGGCGGGGGCGACTAACCCCGATGCGTGATCGAGTAGGCCTCGGCTGGCGGCCGGAGCTCGCGGCGAGCATTTTCACACACCTCGACCGCATCGATGTCGTCGAGGTCATCGCCGACGACTGGTTCGAGGCGGGGCGGCGTGAATTGCGCGCGCTGCGCACGCTCGGCGCCCAGGTGCCGGTCGTGCTCCATGGAGTGGGCCCCGGGCTCGCCTCGTCGGTGCCGGTCGACGCCCGGCGCCTGTTCGCGGTGGCGCGAGTCGTGGAGGCCGCGCGGCCGGAGTTCTGGTCGGAGCACCTGGCCTTCGTGCGCGCGGGGGACCGCGAGATCGGCCACCTCGCGGCGCCGCCTCGCACCGCCGCGACGCTCGAGGGCGCGGCCGCGAACATCGACCGGGCTCGGACGATCGTCGGGAGCGCGCCTCTACTGGAAAATATCGCGACCTTGATCGACCCGCCCGGAAGCGATCGCGACGAGGCGACGTTCGTGAAGGGCATCGCGGAAGCCGCCGATGCCGAGCTTCTCCTGGACCTCCACAATCTCCACGCCAACTCGACGAACTTCGCCTTCGACGCGCTGGCGTTCTTGAAGGCGATTCCGGTCCACCGGATCCGGGCGGTACATCTGGCCGGCGGCAGATGGATCGCCGCGTCCTCTGGTCAACGTCGGCTCCTCGATGACCACCTCCACGATATCCCGGATACCGTCTTCGAGATGCTCGAGGAGCTCGGGGCTCGGTCGCCGCGGCCCCTCACCGTCGTCGTCGAGCGCGATGGCAACTGCCCGCCTGTCGCGGTTCTCCTCGCGGAGCTCGACCGGGCGCGACGCGCGCTCGCCCGCGGTCGTGCTCGGCGCGTTGCCGGCCGCGCGAGTGCGGCATGAGCGGTCAGGCGCTCGAGACATTCCTGGCCAGGCTCTACACGGACCCGGCGACGCGACACGACTTCCTCGCCGACCCACGCGGCGCGGCCGTCAGCGCCGGCCTCGAGCCCCTGGAGATCGAGGCGCTTGCCGCGATCGACCGCGTGGGGCTCGAGCTGGCGGCGCATAGCTTCGAGAAGAAGCGCGCGGCTCGGAGGCCGCGCCGTGCCGCATGGAGGCGCCGACTGGCGGCACTCGGCCGCTACTTCTCGAGCCACGTGTACATCACGCGATAACCCAGCCCGTAGCCGTCGTGGTGCTTGAAGCCCTTCACGACCGGCTGGTGCGCGATGTACTGGGGCTGCCACGGCAGATACACGTAGTAGGCCTTGTCGATGAGGTAACGCTGGATGTCGTCCACGATTTCGCGGCGGCGCCTGGGATCCATCTCACGGCGCTGGGCGACCAGGAGCCGATTGAGCTCGGCGTCGGCGACGTGGCTCCGGTTGGTCGGGAGCTCGGGGAAATGCATGCCGTAGAGCCAGTCGTCGATCTCGGTGAACGGCGTCACGGGCGCGATGGCCATCTTCTCGAACTTCCCCAGCGCCGTCGTCGTGACCCACTTGCCGTACTCCTCCGGCTTCAGCTCGACGTTGATCCCGATCCGGCTGAGGTTGTCGACGGTGAGGTCGTAGTAGCTCCGCCAGGGCGGGCTGAAGCCCGGCCAGTGGTAGCCCGGTGTCGTGAAGCCTTTCGGGTAGCCAGCTTCGGCCAGGAGCTTCTTGGCCTCGGCCAGGTCATAGCCGACGAGATATTTGGCTCTGGCCGCGTCCATCTTCGCGAGCTCGAGCTTCCATTCCTTCAGCGCGCACGGCACGGGCCCGGAATCGAGGCAGCCTTCGCCGAAGAGGAGTGAGTCGTTCCAGGCCTTGCGCTCGATCGCGAGCGAGACGGCGCGTCGGACCCGTACGTCATTGAACGGCGGCTGGTCGGTACGGAAGTAGATCATCGCCTGGCCGATGACGGGCGTGAGCGTCAGCGAGATCTCCGGATTGGTCTTCTGGAGCGAGCGACCCTCCTCGACGGCGGCCCACGCCCACTGGTGGCCTAGGTCGACCTTGTTCGCGCGCAGGAGGGACAGACGGGTCGCCGCATCGGGTGTGATCTCGATGACGACGCCATCGAGATAGGGCAAGCCCTTTACGTGATAGTCGGGGTTGCGCTCGAAGACCAGGCGCACGCCCTTGTCGTAGGACTTGAGGACGAACGGTCCGGTCCCGATGACCGCCTCCGGCCGGTTGAAGTCGCCGAGCTTCTGCTCCACCTCGCGCGGCAGGATCGCGGTGTACGTCGAGTTGGCCAGATGGTTCAGGAACGGGGCGTAGGGCTCCTTCAGCGTCACGCGCACGGTGTAGCGGTCGATGGCCTCGATCGATTGCACCGGGTCGAAGCGCGTGCGAAACGCCGACTTTGCCATGAAGCGATCGAGCGAGTACTTCACGTCGTCGGCCGTCACCTCGCGTCCGTTCACCGGCGGCTTGTTGTGGAACTTCACGCCGCGCCGGAGCTGGAACGTGTACACCGTGCCGTCCTTCGACACCGTCCAGCGCTCGGCCACGTCCGGGACGATCGAGAAGTCCGTTGGGTGCGCCTGCTCCGGGCCGTGCGGGAAGCGGACGAGCTGGCCGTAGGCGAGGCTCACGTGAGTGTGGGTCAGAAAGCTGATGTTCAGGTGCGGATCGAGGCTCGGCGCCTCGCGCTCGGCGATGCGCAGGACACCGCCACGCTTGGGCTGCTGAGCCGCGGCGGCCGGCGCCAAAGCCAGCCAGGTCAGGGCCACGAGGACGATGGCAACGACATGGCGTCGAGTCATGGCTTGGCCTCCCCGATTCAGAGCGAGAAGCCGTAGAGCTTGGCGGCGTTGGCGTGCGTGATCTTGAACCGGTCCTCGGCGCTGGCGTCCTTGAAGTCGCGCGCAACGACCTCCTGTGAGTGCGGCCACGACGAGGCCTGGTGCGGGTAGTCGGAGGACCACATGAGCTTGTCGACACCGATGAAGTGGCGGTTGGCGACCCCGACGTAGTCGTCGATGTAGGTGCAGTACATCTGGCGCTGGAAGTACTCGCTCGGCTTCAGGGAGAGCTTGAAGTTGGCCGCGTAGCGGCCGCGCTCGAAGGTGCGGTCCATCCGCTGCAGGTAGTACGGTAGCCAGCCGCAGTTGTTCTCCGCCGAGACGATCGAGAGATCCGGGAAGCGGTCGAGCACGCCGGAGAAGATGAGCACGCTGAACGAGCGCTCGATCTCGTGCGACAGGACCGTGGCCCGCATGTAGCGATCGCTGAAGCTCCACTGGCTCTCCCAGCCCATGCCCGTGATCGAGTGCAGGCTGATCGGGGTACGGAGCTCCTGAGCGCGCGCCCAGAATGGATCGTAGACCTCCGAGCTATAGGGCTGATCGGCGGGCGGCGAGCACCAGATCATCGCGCCCTTGAGACCGAGCTTCACGCACCGCTCGAGCTCCGCGGCGCCGGCCTTTGGCTCGTAGAGCGAGATCATGGCTAGCCCCGCCATGCGCTCGGGCGCATAGCGGCAATACCCGGCCAGCCAGTCGTTGTAGACGCGGAAGCACTCCTGCTGGAGCGCGGCGTCCTTGAGCCAGAAGATCCGGAAGCCGAGCGTCGTGTAGAGCACGTCGGCCTCGACGCCGTCCCGCTCGTTGTCCTTCAGGCGCTCCGCCGGATCCCACCCACCCGGGCGCGCGTCGGCGTAGGTGGCCTTCGTGAGGAACTCGGCGAGCTCCTGCGGCGACTTGCCGGCCGCCAGGCCGATGCCGATGGGATGCGGCGCATAGCCTTCGTAGAGGAAATAGGCGCCCTCGAGCCCGGGAGGATTCACGACCAGCCGGGGCGCCCGGTCTCGGTACTGTCGGTCCACGCGCTCGGCCCACAGGTCCGGCGGCTCGCTCACGTGGGAATCGGCGGAGATCAGTTTGTAGTCGGACATATCCAACCTCCGATCTAGAACGCCTCCTCGCGGACCATCCTGCTGCTCAATCGAAGATGATGCCACCGTCCACGTTGAACGACTGCCCGGTGATGTTGCGCGCGCCCGGCGAGGCGAGGAATACGGCCAGCGCCGCGACATCCTCGGGCTCGTTCGGGCGCCCGAGCGGGATGGCGGCGTTACGCCGCCGCTCCATCTCTTCGACCGTCACGCCTTCCGAAGCCGCGCGCACGCGAAGATTCGCCTCGGACAGGGCGCTGAGCGTGGTGCCCGGGCAAATCGCGTTCACGTTGATGTTGTGCTGCGCGAGCTGGAGCGACGCCATGCGGGTCATGCTGATGACGGCGCCCTTGGTGCCGGCATAGATCACGTTCGAGGCGCCGGCGAATCCCTTGCCGGCGATGGAGGCGATGTTGACGATGACTCCACGGCGGCGCGGGATCATCTCGCGCGCCACGCGC
>WNGJ01002120.1_pt1 | contig 19942 bp, 17 predicted proteins | sample 5400611 | NCBI WGS metagenome assembly WNGJ01 (sample SAMN13153375, study PRJNA577476) | soil metagenome | isolation source: 40 cm soil or saprolite under Garry oak tree replicate 1 | place: USA:California | collected 2016-06-15
GCCCCGACGGACGTGCGCGCGCGCGTGCCCCCGGCGGTGAGCGAGCGCGACAGCACCGTGCTTCGGGTGCTGGCGATCAACGACTTCCACGGCGCGCTCGAGGCGCGCACCTGGCCGTGGTCGAATGGGAAGCCGGTGGGCGGAGCGGCGGCGCTGAAGCCGTGGCTCGACTCGCTCGCGCGCACGTGCGGCTGCACCACCGTCCGCGTGGATGGCGGCGACGAAATGCAGGGGACGCTGCTCTCGAACTTCAGCTTCGGCCTCCCGGCCATCGCGGCCATGAATGCGTTCGGCATCGACGTCGCCGCCATCGGGAACCACGAGTTCGACTGGTCGGTGGACACGCTGCGGGCCCGGATGGCGGGGGCGAAATACCGCTTTCTCGCCGCCAACATCACCGACTCGACTGGCGCAGCCGGGCCCGAGTGGGCCACGCCCTGGACCCTGATCGAGCGCGGGGGCCTGAAGGTCGCCGCGATCGGCCTCGCGCTGCGGGCCACGCCGACGAACACGGCCCCGCGGAACGTGCGGGGGCTCGCGTTCGGCGACGGCGCGGCCGCCGTCCGCCGCGTGCTGCCGCGCGCGCGGGCCGCGGCCGACTTCGTGATCGTCGTGGCGCACGAGGGGGCGTTCTGCGACGGCGCTCCCGCGTCGGAACCGGTTCCGGCCCCGGCCTGCCACGGCGAAATCCTGGACATCGCGCGCGGGCTCGACTCGGGGTCCGTGGACCTCATCGTGAGCGGGCACACGCACTCGCTCGTGAACACGGTGGTGAACGGCATCCCGATCGTTCAGGCGCGCTCGAGCGGCGCGGGCATCGCGGTGGTGGATTTCGTGCGCGTGCACGGGACGGGGCGCGAGGTCCGCGCGCACATCGAGACACCCTACGCCGACCAGGTTCGGCCCGATGCCGCGCTCGCCGATACGCTGCGTGATTACCAGCGGGCCATCGCGGCCGTCACGAGTCGCTCCGTGGCCCGCATCAAGATCGAGCTGCGCCGGGTCGGCGAGGAGTACGGGCTCGGACGACTGATCGCCGATGCGCAGCGCAACGTCGCGAACGCCGACGTGGCGATCGTGAACAACGGCGGCATCCGCGCCGATCTGCCGGCGGGCACCGTGACGTACGGCGATCTGTATGCGGTGCAGCCGTTCCAGAACCGGTTGGTGCGGCTGTTCGCCCGGGGCGAGGTGTTGAAGCAAGCGCTCGAGCACGTCGTGGCCGGCGACCGCGCCGAGGCGCACGTCTCGGGGCTGGAGGTCTGGTACGACCCGCGCGAGCCGGTCGGGCACCGCGTGGCGAAGGTGCGGCTCGCGAACGGGCGCGGGATCGACGGCGGGCGCACCTATAGCGTCGCGATGAGCGACTTCCTCGCCGCGGGCGGGAGCGGCTACGCGATGTTCCCGGGGCTGCCAGCAGAAGACGCGGGACTGGTCGACCTGGACGCGCTGATCCGGTATCTCGCCGTGCTGCGGCCGCCGGTCGAGGCGCCGGGGGACGAGCGCATCCACCGAGCCGGTCGATGACGCTGCGCGTGTTCGTCAACGAGCATCCCGTGACCGTGGCGCGGGGAGCGACGGTGGCTGATGCGGTGGAGGCCTTCGACCGCGAGCTCGCGGGCCTGCTGGCGAGCGGCGCGGCGTACGCGACCGACGGCGTGGGGCGCCCGGTGGACGCCCGGGACCCGATCGGCGAAGGCGGCGCGATCTTCCGGGTCGTGGTGACCGCGCGCCGCGGGCCGCCGCGGCTAGCCAAGGACGTGCTGCGCCGGTGGCCCAAGGCGGAGCTGCACGTACACCTGGACGGGTGCTTGCGTCCCGAGACGATGCTCGAGCTGGCGCGCGCCCAGGGCGTCCGCCTGCCGGCAGACACGCCTGAGGGGCTCGCCGAGGCGCTCCACGTGAAGCACGCCAAGAGCCTCGAGGAGTACCTCACCAAGTACGAGATCACCCTCTCGGTCATGCAGACCGCGCCGGCGCTCGAGCGCATCGCCTACGAGTTCGTGATCGACGCCGCGGCAGACGGCGTGCGCTACGTCGAGGTGCGCTACTCACCGCTGTTGCACCGTCCGGCGCTCACCTTGACCGAGGCGATCGAGGCGCCGCTCGCCGGCATCCGGCGGGCCGAGGCCGAGACTGGCACCAAGGTCGGTCTGATTGTGTGTGCGATCCGCACGCGGCCGCCGGCGGAGTCACTCGAGCTGGCGCGCGCGGCGGCGCAGTACCGGAGCGCGGGCGTGGTGGCGCTCGATCTCGCGGGCCCCGAGCGGGGACATCCCGCGCGGGAGCATGCGCCGGCGTTCGAGTACGCCGCGGCGCACGGGATGGCCTGCACCTGCCATGCTGGGGAAGGGGACGGGCCGCACTCGATTCATGAGGCGCTGCACCAGTGCGGCGCGCAGCGTATCGGCCACGGCACCCGGCTGGGTGAGGATCCCGCCCTGCTCGATTACGTCGCGGAGCGCGGCATCCCGCTCGAGATGTGTCTCACCAGCAACCTGCACACGCACACGGTAGCCGCGATCGCAGAGCACCCCTTCAAGCGGTACCTCGACCGGGGGGTCGTCGTCACGCTCAACACCGACGGGCGGTTGGTCGATGGTATCTCGCTGACCGACGAGTATTTCCTCGCCCATAGCGTGTTGGGGCTCGGTCGGCAGGAGCTCGCGCGCGTGACGCTGAACGCGTGCGAGAGCGCGTTTCTTCCGGAGTACGAGAAGGTCGCGTTGGTGTCGCGGATCCAGAGCGAACTGGAGGCTCTCTAATGCCCCTCCGCCGCACAGTGCTCGCTTTCGGCGTCACTTTCGTGTGCGCCCTGCTCGTGTTCACGCTGCCGCGCTTCGCGTGGAATAGCATCGCGGCGGCCGAGCGCCAGCCGGTCACCCTGCCGGACACCACCGCGCAAGCCATGCCGCCCGTCGCAGCGGCTGTTCCCCAAGCGCCGCGCAGCGTAGGGGAGCGGCTCACGGGCCTCTTGGGGATCGCCTTCATCCTCGCACTGGGTGTCGCCTTGTCGCGCAACCGCCGGGCCATCAGCGGGCGGGTGGTCGCGTGGGGCGTTGGGCTCCAGCTCGCGTTCGCGATCTTCGTGCTGCGGGTGCCGTTCGGACAGCAGCTGTTCAGCACGCTGGGTGACGCAGTGAAGGCGATCTTGAGCTTCTCGTACGTCGGGTCCGAGTTCGTGTTCGGCGAGATCGGCAAGCAGCACTCGAGTCTGGGCATCATCTTCGCGTTCCAGGTGCTTCCCGCCATCATTTTCGTGTCCGCCCTGTTCGCGATCCTCTATTACCTGGGCGTGATGCAGCTCGTGGTGAAGGCGTTCGCGATCGCGATGAACAAGGTGATGGGGGCGAGCGGGGCGGAGAGCCTGAACGTGGCCGCCTCGATTTTCATGGGCCAGACGGAGGCTCCCCTCACGATCCGGCCGTTCCTGCCGGGGATGACGCAATCGGAGCTGATGACGGTGATGACCGCGGGCATGGCGCACGTGTCGGGATCAATCATGGCGGCCTACATCGCCTTCGGGATCGAGGCACGCCACCTGCTCACTGCCGTGATCATGACCGCCCCCGGGACCATCATGATGGCCAAGATCCTCGAGCCCGAGACCGGCACCCCGGAGACGCTTGGTGGCGTGCGGGTCGACATCCCGCGCACCGACGTGAACGTGGTCGACGCGGCCGCGCGTGGCACCACCGACGGACTGCACCTGATGCTCAACGTGATCGCGATGCTGGTATCGTTCATCGCGCTGGTCGCCCTCGCCAACGGTGCCTTCGGTTGGGTGCACCGCTACGTCGCGTGGTTCCCCGAAAACATCCAGACGGTGCTCGGGTGGGTCTTCAGCCCCATCGCGTGGGTGATGGGGGTGCCGTGGCACGACAGCGGAACCATCGGAAGCCTGCTGGGCACCCGCATGGTGCTCAACGAGTTCATCGCCTACGCCCAGCTCGGGCCCATGAAGGCGGCGCTCGATCCCGTCTCGTTTACGATCGCGACGTTTGCGCTGTGCGGCTTCGCCAACGTCAGCTCCGTCGGCATTCAGATCGGAGGGATCGGGGCGCTCGTCCCCGACCGCAAGCACGATCTCGCCCGGCTCGGCTTCCGGGCCATGATTGCGGGGACGCTCGCCAACTTCCTGTCGGCGACCCTGGCGGGAATCCTGCTATGAGTGAGGAGCAGGGAGCAGGGAGAGGTACCCTCCGCGCAGCGACCGAGGCCGTCTCCCGCACGCTGGGGTCCCTTGCGCCCCGCGTCGCGATCGTGCTCGGCTCGGGGTTGGGGGATGCGGCGGACGAGGTTCGCAGCGCGACGCGCATTCCCTACGCGGAGATCCCCGGCTTTCAGAAGCCCGGCGCGCCGGGCCACAAGGGAGAGCTCGTCGCGGGGACGCTCGACGGGGTCCCGGTGCTCGTTCAGAGCGGCCGCTTTCATCTCTATGAGGGCCACGCGCCCGCCGTCGCCGCGCTGCCAGTCCGGCTCTTCGCGCGGCTGGGCGTCGGCACCCTGATCGTCACCAACGCCGCCGGGGGGATCCGCCCAACGTTTCGGCCGCCCACGCTGATGCTCATTGCGGACCACATCAATCTCATGTTCCGGAATCCGCTGGAGGGCCCGGTCGAGGAGGGTGAGCAGCGCTTTCCGGACATGAGCGACCCCTACGATCCTGCTCTGCGCGCACTGGCCCGCGAGGTGGCGCGCCAGGAGAAGATCGTGCTCGAGGAGGGTGTGTACGCCGCGCTGCTGGGCCCGTCGTACGAAACCCCCGCGGAGATCCGCATGCTGCAGCGCCTCGGCACCGACGCGGTCGGGATGTCGACCGTGCCGGAGGTGATCGTGGCCCGGGCGCGGGGGATCCGCTGTCTCGGTTTCTCGAGCATCACGAACGTGGCGGCCGGGCTGTCTGCCGCCCCGCTGTCCCACGCGGAGGTGCTGGCGGCCGGGACGCAGGTCGCCGGCCAGCTTGCGACCCTGATAAGAGGCGTCATCGCCAGGCTTTAGACCTCTCCCCCGACCGCTTCCCGCTGCACCGGCCACTGACCGTATTCTGACACCTTCGTTGCAACCCTTTCGTCCCGAGCGCTGTCATAGTTCGCAGTGATCAGCCCGCCTCGGACGCCGTCGCCGGGGATGTCGCACCGACCTCCGTCTCGAGGTGCCCATGTCTCTGGCTATCCTCTGGCTGGCGAGCTCCGCCGCCGCCCCCTTGCCGACGCCCGCCGCGCTCCCCGCTCCGCCACCGGTTCTCACGTCCGCCGTCGCGGCCGACTCACCCGCCATGGCCCCACAGCGGGTGCGCGCCACGCGACTGGTCCGGCCGATCGTGGTCGACGGCGTGCTGCACGACGCGATGTGGGAGGGGGCCGAGCGCGTGACGGACTTCCGGCAGCGCGATCCAAATGAAGGGGCGGCCCCGACCGAGAGCTCCGTGGTGTACGTCGCCTACGACGACGCGGCGCTTTACATCGGCGCCCGGATGTACGACGCGCATCCCGACTCGATCGTCGCCCGACTGGGGCGGCGCGACGCGCAGACCAACGCGGACGCCTTCACCGTCTACATCGACCCCTACCACGACCGCCGCAGCGGCTACTACTTCGCCATCAACGCGGCGGGGACGCTCTCCGACGGTACGCTGTACAACGATGAATGGGACGACAACTCGTGGGACGGGGTGTGGGAGGGGAAGGTCAGCCGCGATTCGCTCGGCTGGACGGCCGAGCTGCGCATCCCGTACTCTCAGCTGCGCTTCATCCAAAAGCCGCAGTACGTGTGGGGGATCAACCTCCGGCGCGACATCGCGCGCAAGAACGAGCGGGATTATCTCGTCTACACGCCCAAGAACGGCAGCGGCTTCGTGTCGCGATTCGTGGATTTGGTGGGGATCGAGCAGGTCACCCCGCCGCCGCGGCTCGAGGTCTTGCCCTACACGACCGGCAAGGCGGAGCTCTCGTCACGGACTCCGGGCAATCCGTTCAACGACGGGTCCAAGCTGACGCCCGGCATTGGCGCCGACGCCCGCATCGGGCTAGGGCCCAACCTCACCCTCAACGCCACGGTGAACCCCGACTTCGGCCAGGTGGAGGTGGATCCGGCGGTGGTGAACCTGAGCGACGCCGAGACGTTTTTCCAGGAGAAGCGGCCGTTCTTCATCGAGGGGGCGTCGATCTTCAACTTCGGGCGGGGCGGGGCGCGCAACTACTGGGGGTTCAACTGGGCCGAGCCGCGGTTCTTCTACAGTCGCCGCGTCGGCCGCGCCCCTCAGGGAAGCGTGCCGACTGCAGACTTCAGCGACATGCCGGTGGGGGCGCACATCCTCGGTGCCTTGAAGATGACCGGGAAAGCGGCGGGGAGCTGGAACGTCGGTGCGCTCTCGGCGGTGACGGGCCGGGAGACGGCCCAGCTCGACACGGCCGGGACGCTGTTCAAGAAGGAAGTCGAACCGCTCACCTATTACGGAGTGTTCCGAGTGCAGAAGGAATTCCCCGACGGCCGTCAGGGGCTGGGCGTCATGAGCACGGTGGCCGCGCGCGGGTTCCAGGACCCCACGCTGCGCGCGGACGTCAACTCGCGCTCGTTGGTGTGGGGTGCCGACGGGTGGACGTTCCTCGATCACGACAAACGGTGGGTGGTCACCGGGTGGGTCGGCGCGTCACGCATCGACGGGAGCGCCGCCCGCATCACCGCGGTGCAGGAGAACCCACGGCACTACTTCCAGCAGCCGGACGCCGGGCATGTGCGTGTGGACTCGACCGCAACGTCGCTCACCGGCTGGGCGGCCCGGGTCTACCTGAACAAGCAGAAGGGCAACTGGTTCTCGAATTCGGCGATCGGGGTCATCGCCCCACGGTTCGACGTGCACGACCTCGGCTTCCTGTGGCGCACCGGAGTGATCAACCTGCACGTCGGCGCGGGCTACGACTGGACGAAGCCCGGAAAAGTGTTCCGCTACGCGGAGCTGGGCGGAGCCCTATTCCGCAACTACGATTGGGACGGCAACATCAACTGGTCAGGTGCCTTCCAATTCGGGACCCTGCAGCTGCTCAACTACCATCAGTTCAACTGGGACCTGGCTTACAACCCCTGGACCGTGAACAACCGACGCACCCGCGGCGGCCCGCTGACCTTGAATCCCCCCGGCTACCAGGTGGACCTCGGTTGGCAATCGGACAGTCGCAAGGCGTGGGTGATCAACTTCCAGTCCGGGACCTACCAAGCGGAGAGCGACCGGAACTGGTACCTCTCGCCCAGTGTCGATTTCCGGCCAGCATCCAACGTCCTCTTGAGCGTCGGCCCGAATCTGTTCCGCGAACTGACGCCGGTACAGTATGTCGGCACGTTCGCGGACCCGGCGGCGACGACGACGTTCGGGAACCGCTACGTCTTCGGGACGCTGCACCAGACCGAGCTCTCGGCCGGAATCCGTTTGAACTGGACCTACAGCCCGGCGCTGTCGCTCCAGGTCTACGCCCAGCCGCTGATCTCCGCGGGCCGGTACGGCGACTTCAAGGAGGTGGCGCGTCCCCGCACGTTCGACTTCACCGTGTACGGGCGGGATGCGGGCACGATCACGCGCGCACCCGACCGGAGCTACGTGGTGCACCCGATCACGGGCAACGCGACCGACTCGCTCACGTTCGGCGATCCGAACTTCAACTTCGTCTCGCTGCGCGGGAACGCCGTGCTGCGCTGGGAGTACCTGCCAGGCTCGACGATCTTCTTCGTGTGGACGCAGAGCCGCTCGGACGACGAGAACATCGGGGACTTCCAGTTCCGCCAGTCGATGGATCGGCTGCTGCACGCCAAGGCGGACAACATCTTCCTGGTGAAAGTCACGTACTGGTGGAATCCATAACGGCGCTCTAGACGTGTCGACGCCAAGGTAGACGCTGAGATGGGCGCCTACCTCAGCGTCTTTCCATCTCGGGCGGATACACCGAGACGTCTGATCCAACCGCGAAGATGGTGGAAACGGGTGTGCTGTGGTTCAAGACTTCCCACTCAGGCCCGTACAGCGCCGCGAAGTCCACGGCATAATCCACGCTCACGACTCTCCTGACGGCCCAGGGTACGTGCTCCACGCGGAACGCTCGCGGCCGCCCGTGCCGGTCGGTGCGCACGCCGTACGTGCGCTGTGTGAGGTAGTACTCGAAGGTTGCCGCGGCCGGAACCGCGCGGTCGCGCGACCCCGTGACGACGATGCGATCGCGTGGCGCATCGAGCCCGAAGCGGTATTCCGCGGTGACGCTGTCCGTGCCCTCGACGAGGCGTGCTGAGATCCGGGCGGCCTGGAACGGCTCCCCGTAGCGGAGTCGCCCGACCGCCGCGATGATGCGGCTCGGGACGAGCTCGCGCACGAATGCCACGGCGGGTTGCGCTCCGTGCCTGGCGTAGACCCGGAAGTTCACCTGGGGGTGAGCGGCGAAGCCGGGGATGCGCCAGCCGCGCACCAGCATGTCGTGCATCTCGAGCGCTACCAGACTCGCGTGCGTCTTGCCGTTCCAGCGGTCGGGTTCGACACCGGGAGCGAGCTGCGCCCGCACCAGGTCCTCGGGAGCTTCGAAGGTGAGGAGGACCAGGTTCGACCAGCGGGCGGTGAGGAAGGGGCGGGGCGTCAACGCGCGCCCGCGCCCTTCCGCAATGCCGTGCCCCTACCACCCATCCGTCGGCGGTCGCGGCGGCGCGGGCACGAAATGGTTCAGCGGTCCGTGTCCCTTGCCCAGCCCCGGGGCGGCGGCCATCGCGCGCTGCACGAAGTCGAGCGCATCCTCGACGGCGCGCTCGAGCGGCCGGCCGTGGGCCAGCCCGGCGGTGATCGCCGCCGAGAGGGTGCAGCCGGTGCCGTGGGTCGAGGTCGTGTCGAGCCGCGCGCGGGTGAAGCGTCGCACCGTGCCGTCGCTCACGAGCACGTCGACGATCTCGTCTCCTGCGAGATGGCCGCCCTTCATCAGGGCGGCGTTGGCGCCGAGCTGCACGAGCGCGCGGCCGGCACGCTCCATGTCCGCTGGGTTGCGCACGTCGGTGCCTACGAGAATCGCGGCTTCGGCCAGGTTGGGCGTGACGAGCCGCGCGAGCGGCACGAGACGCCGCGCGATCAGCTGCTCGGCGTCCGCATTCAGCAACCGGTCGCCCGACGTCGCAATCATGACAGGATCGAGCACGTAATTCGGCAGCCGCCGGCCGGCGATCCCCGCCGCCACGGTTTCGACCAGCTCTGCCGAGCCGAGCATGCCGCTTTTCACGGCCGCCGCGGGAAGGTCGTCGGCCAGAGCGTCGATCTGTTGAGTCACGAGCGCGGCCGGCAGCGGCTGCCATGCCCGGACGCCCACAGTGTTCTGGGCGGTGACGGCGGTGATCACGCTCGTGCCGAACACGCCGAACTGGTGGAACGTTTTCAGATCGGCCTGGACGCCGGCCCCGCCGCCCGAATCGGAACCGGCGATGGTGAGGGCGATCTTCACGCGGGCCCCGTCAGTCGCCCGTGTCCGCTGCACTGGAGGGGCAGACTCCGGCGCCGCTTCTTCGCATATTGATGACTCGGAGGCGGGCCCGAACGCGTGAGGACACCCATTGCTAGTAATCTGCAGTCCACGATCCGCGATCTTCAACGGCGCAAGGCGCGCGGCCGTCGCGGGCTCGCCCTGATCGAGGGGGTGCGTCTCGTGGAGGAAGCGCTCGCGGCGGGCCTGACCTTCCGTGGCGCCCTGGTCGCCCCGGACCTGGCCCGCACGACGCGCGGCCGCGAGCTGGTGGTGGAGCTGGAGCGGCACGCCGTGCCCGTGGAAGAGGGCTCGGCGCGCGCCCTCGCCGAGGTCGCCGACACGGATGCGCCGCAGGGCATCGTCGCGGTGGTCGAACCTCGCACCTGGGCAGCCGACGACATCCCGCTCGGCGGAGTGCGCAGCACGGCTCTGGTCATCGACGGCGTGCAGGACCCCGGGAACGTGGGCACGCTCATCCGCACCGCGCACGCCCTGGGCGCGGCGGGCACCGTCGTCCTGCGCGGCACCGCCGACACGCTCAACCCCAAGGCGCTGCGCGCCGCGATGGGCGCGACCTTCCGCCATCCGGTTGTGCCGCTCGACGATACCGCCTTCATCGCGTGGGCGCGCCGGCACGGCGTGACCTTGTGGGCCGCGGCCGCCGACGGCGTGCCCCTGCCGCGGGCGTGGGGGGAAGGCGGACAGGGGAAGTCAGAAGGGCCGATCGCGGTGATCGTCGGCAACGAGGGCGCAGGTATCCGGCCGCAGTTCAACGCGGTGGCCGCGAAGCGTGTGGCGATCCCCCTCGCCCAGGGCGCCGAGTCGCTGAACGTCGCGGTCGCGGCGGGCATTCTCCTCTTCGAGGTGACGCGTGGTCGTTGATCCGATCCTGCTCGTCGGAGCCGCTCTCCTCGGGCTCTGCTTCGGGAGCTTCCTGAACGTCTGCATCCTGCGCCTGGCGAAGGAAGACAAGCGGCAGCGCTCCCTCTTCCGCCCCCCCTCTACTTGTCCGAGCTGCCGGCAGCCGATCGCGTGGCGGGACAACATCCCCGTGGTCTCGTGGCTGCTGCTGCGCGGTCGATGTCGCCGGTGCGGACACCCCATCTCGCTGCAATACCCGATCATCGAGGCGGTCGTCGGGGTCCTGTGGATCGCCGCGATGGTGGCCTACGGACCGACCGTTCACTTCCTCGCCGCCGCGCTCCTGGGGACGATCCTGCTCGGCATCGCCGTGACCGACGCTCGCCATTACCTGATCCCCGACGAATACAACTGGGCCGGTCTCATCATCGGTCTCGGCGCCTCCCTCGCGGCGGGCGTGCCGGGGTTCAAGGAAGCAGTGCTCGGCGCGGCGACGGGCTTCGCGCTACTGTACGCGGTCGGCGTCGCCGGGCGGTGGGTCTTCGGGGAAGAGGCGATGGGGGGCGGCGATATCAAGATGATGGCGATGGTGGGCGCGTTCGTCGGCTGGAAGGGCGTGCTGCTGACCGTGTTCGCGGCGTCGGTGTTCGGCAGCCTGGTGTACGTCCCGCTCCTGCTCCGGGGCAAGAAGCGCCACGTCCCGTTCGGGGTATTCCTCGCCATGGGGGCGGCCGTCGTGTTCGTGTTCCGCGACGCCATCATCGACTGGTACCTGCGGTTCCTGCGGGCGGGGTGACCGGATGGGCGATCCGTTCGAAGGGCTGTTCGACTCGGGGGCGGTGCTCGACCGCGTCGGCGTCGACCTCACCGTGCAGGCGCGACGTGGCGACTTGGAGCCGGTCCGCTGCCGGGACGCGGAGATCGCCCGCGTGGTGGACATCCTGCTGCGGCACAGCAAGAACAACCCGGCGTTGATCGGCAAGGCAGGCGTCGGAAAGACCGCTATCGTCGAGGGGTTGGCGCAGCGCATCGCGGGCGGCGACGTCCCGCCCGCGTTGAAGGACGCGCGGCTCGTCGCCCTGGATCACGTGGCGCTGCTCGCGGGGACGGCGTTCCGCGGTCAGTACGAGGAGCGGATCCGCAAGCTGGTGCGCGAGCTCTCGGCCGACCCCGACCTGATCCTGTTCGTGGACGAGTTGCACAACCTCATCGGCCAAGGCACGGCCCTCGGGGCCGCGATGGACGCGGCCAACATGCTGAAGCCCGCGCTGGTGCGCGGCGACATCCGCATTATCGGCGCGACGACCGGCGGTGAGTACGACAAATGGATCCGGGGCGACCCGGCGCTCGAACGGCGGTTCCAGCCGGTCGTCGTCGAGGAGCTGGACGCCATCCAGACGTGGGAGGTGCTGGTGGCGCGGCGGCCGCGCCTCGAGCGGCACCACGCCGTGGCGATCACCGACGACGCCCTCAAGGCCGCGATCGTGCTCACCGACCGCTTCGTCCCCGAGCGCGCCCGCCCGGACAAGGCGATCGACGTGCTGGACGAAGCGTGCGCCCACGCCCAGGCTGCGGCGCAGGTGTCGCCCGCGCTCGACCATCTCATCCGCGAGCGGCGCAAGGTGGACGCGATGATCCGGCGGGGGCTGACCCACGAAGCCCCGGCAACCGAGCCGGCCGAGGACCTCGTGGCCGAGATCTTCCCGATGCTGGAACGCATTGGCGCGGAGATCGAGAAGATGCTGGGCGGTCCAGGGCGGTCGAAGACGGGCAAAGACGGTCAAGGTGAGGCCGCGGACGAACCCCGGCCGTCCTCGACCGTCCTCGACCGTCCTCGACCGTCCCTCGCCGACCGCCGCGCGGAACTCGACCAGCTGCTCCGCGAAGAGCTGGAGCACCAGGGGATCGTCGTACGCGGCCAGGACATCGCCCGCGCGGTCGGGGCGTCGGTCGGGAAGAGCATCGAGTGGCAGGGATGAAGCGGCTGCGCGGCGCCGGGGCAGCACTCGCCACCGCCGGCGTCGTCCTGGGGTGTCGCGATCGGGCGGAGGCGGTGCAGCGCCAGAGCGCGTTGCGCGAGCTGGTGCACCAACGGATGCCCGCGCTCGAGCAGGTGACCGGGCTCAAATTCAAACGCGATCCCGCGGTCGCGCCCCGCAGCCGGAATCAGGTGCGCGACTACATCGTCCACAAGTTCAACGAGGATCTCCCGCCCGCTGAGCTCGCCGGACTGCAGGCGACGCTGCGCCTCTTCGGCTTCGTGCCCGATTCGCTCGACCTGCGGGAATCGTTTGCGGACGTCCTCACCGAGCAGATCGGCGGCTACTTCGATCCCGACTCGAACACCCTCTATGTGCCGACGGACATCGATTCGTTCATTGTGCGCACCAGCGTCACGCACGAGCTCGTGCACGCTCTGCAGGGCCAATACGTCAACCTCGATTCGCTGCTCGAGCTGAAGCACGCGAATGACCGCCGGGGTGCTGCGCAGGCCGTTCTCGAAGGCCAGGCCACGCTGGTACAGACGCTCGTGATGATGCCCGAGCAGCGCCTCGAGCAGCTCCCCAGCTTCTGGGAGGCGCGCCTGGCCACGATGGCCCAGCAGCGGCGCATGCCCGCCTTTGCGCACGCACCCCGCTGGCTGCGCGAGACGCTGATCTTCCCGTACCTGGCGGGGGCCGACTTCGTTCGCTGGTTCGACACCACCCATCCCGGCCGGCAGCCGTACGGGGCGGCGATGCCCGCGTCCACCGAGCAGATCCTGCATCCCGACCGCTATGCGGCGGGCGACACGCCGCTCGTGCTCGCGTTCGTCGCACCGTCGCCCGATACGGTGCGCTACGAGGACGACCTCGGCGAATTCGAGATCCGGCTGCTGTTCGCGCAGCTGCTCGACGACAGTACGGAGGACCAGGCGGCGTGGCTCGCCGGCGGCTGGGGCGGCGACCGCTATCGCATCCTGGGGCCGGCGTTCGAGGCGCTGGTGTGGTACTCGGCCTGGGACAACTCCGCCGCAGCGGCGCGCTTTGCCAAGGGATTGGAGCGGGCCTGGGCCCGGAGGCGGTCGGACCGAGCGGCGGCCAGACGGTGGGAAATCAAGCGACTCACCCTCGACGGTCGATCACTGGTGCGGCTGGTAGACGCGCCGACGGGATGGGCAGGATGGCGGAGCGTGCCGCAGATCATGATCGCGAAAAGCCGATAAACCCTCCCCTATGATTCCGTCAACTCGCTAACTAGTTTTGTTGGCTTATGTTTACGGCCCTCTCGGAGCAGATCACCGCGGTCCTGAAGCGTCTCACGGGGCGCGGCGTGCTCTCGGAGGCAGACGTGACCGAGGCGTTGCGCGAGATCCGCCGCCACCTACTCGAGGCGGACGTGGGCTTCGAAGTGACGCGCGGCTTCGTCGAGCGGGTGCACGAGCGGGCGGTCGGCGCGCTCCAGATCACGTCGGTGAGCCCCGGCCAGCAGGTCGTGAAGCTCGTGCACGACGAGCTGGCACGGATGCTGGGGTCCGACGTCGGACCCGACGGACGGCTGGTAGGGACGCAGCATGCCGCGCCCCTACAGTTCGCGTCCGTGGGCCCCACGCTGATCGTGCTCGTGGGTCTGCAGGGCTCGGGAAAGACCACGACGGCGGCGAAGCTCGCCCGGCGGCTGAAGCTCGAGCAGAAGGCTCCGTGCCTCGTCGCGGCGGACGTGTATCGACCGGCGGCGGCGGAGCAGCTCGAGCAGCTGGGCCAGCAGGTCGGTGTTCCGGTTTTCGGAACCCGGGATCCGGGTCCCGGGCCCCGGGATGTCGTCGAGCTTGTCCAGCAAGCGATGCGCGATGCCGAGCAGGCACGCTGCCGCACCGTCATCGTGGACACAGCCGGGCGGCTGCAGATTGACGCGGCGATGATGGACGAGCTGCGCGCTCTACGTGGAGCCGTCGACCCCCGGGAGGTGCTGCTCGTGGCGGACGGGATGAGCGGCCAGGACGCGGTGCGGATCGCGCAGGGGTTCCACGCGGCCGTGCGGCTCACGGGGGTGATTCTCACCAAGCTCGACGGTGACGCGCGCGGCGGCGCGGCTCTGTCGATCTACGGCGCGACCGGCGTACCGATCAAGTACATCGGCGTCGGAGAAAAGCTAGACGCGCTCGAGCCCTTCGACCCCGGACGGATAGCGGGTCGGATCCTAGGGCAGGGCGACGTGGTGGGGTTGGTGGAGAAGGCGGCGACCGTGATGGACGGCGAGGCGGCGCAGCGGCTCGAGCGGAAGGCGCGTTCGAAAAAGGGGATGGATCTCGGAGACTTCCTCGTCGCCCTGAAGCAGATGCAGGCGATGGGGCCGCTCAAGCAGGTGCTCTCGTTGCTGCCGGGCGTGAACGCGAAGGCCCTGCAGGCGGTGGGCGCCGACGACAAGCGGCTCAAGCACGTCGAGGCGATCGTCCTGTCGATGACGCCGGAAGAGCGGGCCGAGCCGGCGATCCTCACCGGGTCGCGGCGCCTGCGGATCGCGAAGGGCGCGGGCCGGCCGGTGCAGGAAGTCAACCGCCTGCTGGAGCAGTTCCAGCAGATGAAGCAGCTACTGAAAAGGATCTGAGCACATGGCAACTCGCATTCGACTGCGGCGCGTGGGACGGAAGGGGCAGAGCTACTTCCGCATCGTGATCGCCGACCAGCGATCCCCCCGGGACGGGCGCTTCGTGACGACGATCGGGCACTACAACCCGCGCACCAACCCGGCCGACCTCAAGGTCGACGCAGAGCAGGCGCGGGCGTGGCTCGACAAGGGCGCGCTCCCGACGGACACGGTGCGCTCGCTCTTCAAGAAGGCCGGAGTGTTGGGGAAACGGCCCGCCTAGTCGGGCGGCTGCGCAAGCCGCACGGGCAGCGGGGGGAGGTGTCGATCTTCCCCCTGGTGGAAAATCCCGGCACGGTGTTCGTGCCGCAGACGCGGCTGTACGTGGTGAACGAGGCGCGGCAGGTCGTCGCGGGGCCGCTGATCGTGGCGCGGCGACGCGCCTACCACCGCGAGTGGCTGCTCGGGTTCGTCGGGGTCACGTCGCGCGCGGTGGTGGAGCCGTGGCGGGACCACTTCGTCGCCGTGGAAGAGGCCGATGCTGACGCTTAACGTCGTCACGCTCTTCCCCGAGGTGTTTCACGCGGCGCTCCAGGTCAGCATCCTGGGCCGGGCCGCCGAGCAGGGGCTGGCGCGGTACCGGGTCGTGCAACTGCGCGAGTACACGCGCGACCGGCACCACACGGTGGACGACTATCCCTATGGGGGCGGCGCCGGGATGGTGCTCAAGCCGGAGCCGTTCTTCGAGGCGGTGGAGGATCTGCGCGCCGGCCCGCCGATCGTGCTGCTGTCGGCGCGGGGGCGGCCTTTCACGCACGACGACGCGGTGCGGTTCTCTCTGGGCCGGGAGCTGACGTTGCTGTGCGGCCACTACAAGGACGTGGACCAGCGGGTCGCGGACGGGCTGGGGGCGGAAGAGCTGTCGCTCGGTGATTTCGTGCTGTCGGGGGGCGAGCCCGCGGCGCTGTGCGTGATCGACGCCGTGGTGCGGCTGCTCCCCGGGGCGCTGGGCGATCACGAATCGGCGGCGACGGATTCGCATTACGATGGATTGTTGAGCCCGCCCAGCTACACGCGGCCGCCGAGCTATCGCGGAATGGATGTCCCGGCGGTATTGTTGAGCGGCGACCACGAGAAGATCGCGGCGTGGCGGGCGGCGCAAGCCGAGCGCCTGACGCGTGAACGGCGGCCCGACCTGTGGGCCCGATATGAGGATCGAGGGTGAGGGTATGGACCGACTGAGGGCGATCGAGCGGGAAGGGTTGAAGACCAACCTTCCCGCTTTTGATCCGGGCGACACGGTGCGGGTGATGGTGCGCGTGCGCGAGGGCGACAAAGAGCGGCTGCAAGCCTTCGAAGGCGTGTGCATCGGCCGCCGCGGCGCGGGGATCAACGCCACCTTCACCGTGCGCAAGATCTCGGCGGGCGTGGGGGTGGAGCGCATCTTCCCGCTGCACTCGCCCGCCATCGCCGAAATCGAGCTCGTCCGCAAGGGCCGCGTGCGTCGCGCCAAGCTGTACTTCCTGCGACGGCTCGCGGGTAAGGCGGCTCGGATCCGGGAGAAGCGCGGCGTCGTCGTCCCCGAGACGGAGCAACAGCAGGCGTGAGAGGCCCCCGCCCCTCGCTCGAGCGCGAACGCGCGCTCTGGGAGGCGGGGAGCGGAGGGAGCGGACTCGTCGCCGGTGTCGACGAAGCAGGCCGCGGTCCCCTGGCGGGTCCAGTGGTGGCCGCGGCCGTTGTGTTACCGCCGTTCTGCCCGCCGATCCGCGGCCTGCGCGATTCAAAGCTGCTGGCGCCGGTGCAGCGCGCGCGGCTCGCCCGCGTGGTGCGCGCCCGGGCCTTCGCCGTCGCCGTGGGGGCCGCGAGCGTGCGCGAAATCGACCGGATCAACATCCGGCGCGCCTCGATCCTCGCCATGCGGCGGGCACTCGCCCGGCTCGGCTGCTCGCCCGCGCTGGTCCTCGTAGACGGCCTTCCGGTCCCCGAGCTCGGATGCCCCCACCAGGCGATCATCGACGGCGACGCCCGCTGCCATTCGATCGCCGCCGCATCAGTGATCGCGAAGACGGTGCGAGACCACTTGATGGAGCTGCTCGCGGTGCGACACCCACTGTACGCCTGGGCGAGCAACAAGGGGTACGGCACACCAGAGCACTTGAGTGCGCTCGCGGACTACGGCTTCACCCCCCATCACCGCAAGAGCTTCGCGCCGGTGATCCAGCTGCTGCTGTCTAGCGACTTTCTTTCGCCCGTTTAAGCGCGTTCCGAAATTCCGCCAACGGGCGCGTGTTCACGATGTCGCCCGCCTCGAGCCAGGCCCGCCGCGCCAGATCCACGGCGTACTTCATGAACGGCAGGTTGTTCGGCAGGTGGCTGTCGGTGGACAGAACGAAGCGGACGCCGTGCTGCTTTGCCGCGGCGGCGAGCGTGTCAGGGAGATCCATCCGCTCGGGGTGTCCGTTCAGCTCGAGCAAGCACCCCGCGGCGGCCGCGGCGCGGGCGAGCGCGTCGAAATCGAGCGGGTAGGGCTGCCGCTTGCCGAGCAGTCGGCCGGTGGGGTGCCCGATCGCGTCGATCCAGCGGTGCTGTGCCGCGCCCACCAGGCGGCCCGTCAGTTCCCGCTCCGTCTGATTGAGCCCATAGTGGATGGTCGCCACCACGTAGTCCGCCTCGGCGAGCACGTCGTCGGGAAGGTCGAGCTTGCCGGTTTCTAAGATATCGAGCTCCACGCTCTTCAGGATCGTGAAACCGTGCGCGCTCGCGTTCCACGCGTCGATCACCTTCCACTGCTGCCGCAGGCGCTTGGCGTCGAACCCGCGTGCCATCGTCACCCGCTTCGAGTGGTCGGTGATGGCGATGTAGTCGTACTTGAGGGCTCGCGCCGCTTCGGCCATCTCGTCGATCGTCCCCTTGCCGTCGGTCGCGCTCGTGTGCATCTGGAGGTCGCCGCGGATGTCCGCGAGCTCGACGAGCCGGGGAAGCCGGTGCTCGCGGGCGAGGGCGATCTCGCCGCGTGCTTCCCGCAGCTCGGGTGGCATCCAGTCGAGGCCGAGCCTGGCGTAGATCTCCGCCTCGGTCTTGCCCGCCACGCGGCGCGTGCCCTTGAACAGGCCGTACTCGTTGAGCTTGTACCCTTGCTCCTGGGCGACCTTGCGCAGCTCTACGTTGTGCGCCTTCGACCCGGTGAAGTACTGCAGCGCCGCGCCGTAGGCGGCGGGCTCGACGGCTCGCAAGTCGACCTGGAGCCCGCTGCGCAGCTTCACGCTGGACCGCGTTTCACCCTGCGAGACCACCTCGCCGACCTCGCCGTAGGAGACGAAGCGCTCCATCACTTTGGGGCTGTCGCCGGACGTGACGAGGATGTCCAGGTCGCCGATCGTCTCGCGCCGCCGCCGGTAGCTGCCGGCGACCTCGATCTGGGAAATGCCGCCGCTCGCTTGCAGGAACGCGACGATCGCATTGGCCGCCGTCTCGGCTTCGTGCAACAGCAAGCGCCGCTCGCTCTGTTCGGCGACGCCGAGCCCGGTGCGGATCTTCTCCTCGATCTTGGGCCCGAAGCCCTTGAGCTTCTGGATCCGGTGCTTGGCGAGTGCGGCGGCCAGGTCCGTCGCCGACTTCACCTTCAACTTCTTGTGGAGCAGCTTCACCCGCTTGGGCCCGAGACCGGGAATGCGCAGCAGGTCGAGCAGCCCCGCCGGGAGCTTGGCGGCGAGCTGCTTGCGGAGCGGCAGCTCCCCGGTGGTCACGATAGCGGTGATTTTTTCGGCGAGGTCCTCGCCGATGCCGGGGATCTCGGTCAACTCCTTGGTATGGGAGCGCACCAGCTCGGCGATCGGCTCGGGGAAGTCGCGGATCGTGCGGGCGGCGTTGCGGTAGGCGCGCACCCGAAAGGGGTTGGCGTCCTGGATCTCGAGGAGATCGGCGACCTCGTCGAACACGCGGGCGATGTCGGGATTCTGCATCGGCGGTAATGGGCGGTCACGGGGAGCAGCCGTCAATACCGACCCGAGCCTTCACCCCGATCACGTCTCCTTGCGTCCCTCCCATTCCTGTGCTAATTCTGCCGCGCCCTTGTGAACCTCCTGCCCGGTGTCGGGACCTGCGTGCGTTGAAGCACCTCTGCCATCACCCGCTGCAAGGGAGGCTTGCGTGAAGCCCACCAGCCTGTTGCTCCCGGCGTGGCGCGCGCTGCTGCTGGGCGCGTTGCTGTGCATCCCAGCGACGCTGCTCGGACAAGGAGTGACCACGGCCGCGATGAGCGGTGTCGTCGCCGCCCAGGATGGAACCCCGCTGGCCGATGCGACGGTCGTGGCGGTGCACGTCCCCAGCGGCACGCAATACCGAGCCGTCACGCGTGTAGGCGGGGCGTACAACGTCCCCAACATGCGAGTCGGCGGGCCGTATCGCGTGACGGCTACCCGCATCGGGTACAAGTCCCACGCCCAGGACGGCGTCTTCCTGAGCCTCGGGCAAGATCTCCGCGTCGATTTCCGTCTCGAGGCCCAAGCGATCGAGCTGGAAGCGGTCGAAGCTGCCGGACAGCGTGACCCGGTGCTCAACCCGGGGCGCACAGGCGCGGCGACATTCATCGATCCGGAGAAGGTGGCGCTGTTGCCCTCGGTCAAGCGCAGCACCCGCGACCTGATTCGGACGGACCCACGCAACGACGGCAACTACAGCTTCTCGGGCAGAAACTGGCTGTACAACAACATCTCGCTGGACGGGTCGTACTTCAACAACCCGTTCGGCCTCGACGACCCGGCGCCGGGCGGGCAAACCAATGCCGAGCCGGTGCCGTACGACGCGGTCGCGCAAGTGCAGGTCTCGGTCGCCCCCTTCGACGTGCGCCAGGGTGGGTTCACCGGCGCGAACGTCAACTCGGTGACCAAGAGCGGCACGAACGAATATCACGCTTCCGCCTACACGTTCGGTCGCAACCAGGACTTGCTCGGCAACACGGTGCGGGGGCAGCCCGTCGTCGCCAACCCCAACCTGAGCTTCATTCAGGCCGGTGGCTCGCTGGGCGGGCCGCT